>Ga0189291_100033_pt1 | contig 293192 bp, 280 predicted proteins | sample UW1redminimetaG_FD_130331 | JGI IMG/M metagenome (GOLD analysis project Ga0189291, IMG submission 130331) | Marine microbial communities from the Costa Rica Dome - UW179B-red mini metaG | ecosystem: Environmental > Aquatic > Marine > Oceanic > Photic zone | place: Costa Rica: the Eastern... | reverse complement strand
GTGCAGGTGATGACGGACCGTGATGACTGGTATCTGGAGAACATGCACAGCTATGGCGCGCTGTTCCTTGGTCCGCGCACCAATGTGGCCAATGGCGACAAGGTGATCGGCACCAACCACACGTTGCCCACCAAGAAGGCCGGTCGCTACACGGGCGGTCTGTGGGTTGGCAAATACCTCAAGACCCACAGCTATCAGAAAGTCACCACGGACGAAGCCGCAGCGATGATCGGCGCCTATGGCTCACGCCTGTGCCTGCTCGAAGGCTTTGTCGGCCACGCCGAACAATGCAACTTGCGCGTCCGCCGCTACGGCGGACAGAACGTCCCATACGGCGAGGCGGCTGAATGACGCTAAACAGCCATGATGCAAATAAGGCGGCCCTCGGGGCCCTGCGGGCGGCCCAATACAATTGGGACGCCGCGGGGATTCGCGCGGCGCTTGACGACATCGCAGCGCCGGACGCAGTGTTCCACCACTGCCACCCCTTCGGCGATCTGATCGGGGCAGAGGCGTTTTATGATGGGGCCTTGGCCCCGCTTCGGGCCGCTTGGCCGGACGTGGAGCGGCGCGACTGGATCGTGATGGCAGGGAAAGATGGCGACGGGGCAGAATGGGTCGGCTGCGGCGGGCATTTCTACGGCACCTTTGCCGCGCCGTTTCTGGATATCCCGCCAACGGGCCATTTGTGCCACATGCGGTTTCACGAATTCTACAGGTTCGAGAACGGCAAAGTGGTGGAGTTTCAGGCGATCTGGGACATCCCCGAAGTGATGATGCAGGCCAATGCATGGCCCATGTCGCCTTCGCTGGGGCGCGAGTTTTGCGTGCCGGGGCCGACCACCTGTGATGGGCTGCACCGCCCCGCGCGTGATCCTGAGCAAAGCCAGCAAAGCTGCGACCTGATCGTGGATATGCTGGAACATCTCAAGCTGCATCCGTCCAAAGGCGGTCCTGAAGTCATGCAAATGCCCAAGTATTGGGACGAACGTATGAACTGGTACGGGCCTGCGGGCATCGGAACCGGGCGCGGCTATGCAGGCTTTCGCAATTGGCACCAGATCCCGTTTCTGGGCGGCATGCCGGACCGCGGCCAATATGTGGATGAGATCACTTATCACTTCTTTGGCGACAACAATTATGCTGCCGTCACGGGCTGGCCCAATATGATCCAGACCGTGACCCATGACGGTTGGCTCGGGATTGCCCCTTCGGGCAAGAAAATCACCATGCGGTCGCTGGATTTCTGGCGTATTGAAGATGGCAAGATCCGCGAGAACTGGGTGACGGTTGATATTCTGGATGCCTACCGGCAATTGGGTGTCGACGTCTTTGCCCGTCTGCGGGAGTTCAACAAGGCCCGCGTGCCCGGCGCGGTGCCATTCCCAGTAGGAGACCCTTGATGGAATTGCCTTCAACACCGTCCTTTCGTCTGGATGGAAAACGCGCCCTTGTTGCGGGGGCGTCTTCCGGGATCGGGCTGGCCTGCGCGACCGCTTTGGCAGAGGCGGGCGCCTCTGTCACGCTGGCGGCCCGGCGACGCGGCGCCTTGGAAGACTGCGCGGCGGCCTTTGCTGAAAAGGGCTGGAGCGCGGAAATCATGCCGCTGGACATCGGCGATCTGGAAGGCACCCGCGCAGTGGTCGGTGCGGCCGATCCGTTTGATATCCTGCTCAATGCCGCTGGCACGGCGCGCCATGCTCCGGCGCTGAACACAACGTCAGAGGACTTTGACGCGGTGATGGGGGTGAACGTGCGCGGCACCTATTTCCTGACTCAGGCCGTGGCACAGGGGTTGATGGATGCGGGCAAGCCGGGTTCACTGATCACGATCTCCAGCCAGATGGGTCATGTCGGAGGACAGGAACGGGCGCTTTATTGTGCGTCCAAACATGCCGTGGAAGGCATGACCAAGGCGATGGCGATTGAATGGGGACCGGCGAAGATCCGCATCAACACCATTTGCCCGACCTTCATCCTGACCGACCTGACACGCCCGACATTTGATGATCCGGCCAAACGCGCCTGGATCGAAGAGAAGATCAAGCTGGGCCGCGCAGGCGAGGTCGAGGATATCATGGGCGCTGCGGTATATCTGGCCTCAGATGCCTCTGCGCTTGTCACCGGCACGGCGATGTTGATCGACGGAGGATGGACAGCAGACTGATGGCGCAGAACAAGGTCACATCAGCAGAAGTCGCCGCCCGCGCAGGCGTAAGCCAATCGGCGGTCAGCCGGGTGTTCACGCCCGGTGCTTCGGCGTCGGCCAAGACTGTGGAGAAGGTGCGCACTGCCGCGGCAGAACTGGGCTACCGGCCCAATGTTCTGGCCCGTGCGATGGTATCAGGGCGCAGCCGCATCATCGGGTTGGTGGTGGCCTATCTGGAAAACCAATTCTATCCCGTCGCGCTTGAACTGCTTTCAAATGCCTTGCAGGCCAAGGGCTATCACATCCTGATCTTCACCGCGCCAAACTCCACCGACGGGATCGACAGCGTTTTGCAGGATCTGATGGATTATCAGGTCGATGGCATTGTCGCGGCGTCGGTTTCGATGAGTTCGGATCTGGCGGCGCGGGCGCGCTCGGCTGGGATTCCTGTCGTTCTGTTCAACCGGGGCCAAAACGGCGAAGGGTTTTCCAACGTCACTTCAAACAACGTGTTGGGCGGCGCCAAGGTGGCGGAATTCCTGATGGCTGGCGGACATGAGCGGATCGCCCATATCGCCGGTTGGCAGGGCAGTTCGACGGGCCGTGATCGCCAAGAGGGGTTTGTTACCGCGCTTGAAGCGGCAGGGGTGGAGCCGTTTGACGTGCTGGAAGGCATGTATAAACGCGATATCGCAATGGCGGCGGCGCGGTCCCTGGTGGACCGTCCAGACCCGGCAGATGCGATTTTTGTTGGCAACGATCACATGGCCTTTGCCGTGATGGACGCGGTCCGCGACGCCGGGATGACCCCTGGCAGAGATATTTCGATTGTGGGATATGACGATGTGCCAATGGCAAGTTGGGGCTCTTACGACCTGACAACGCTGCGGCAACCGGTCAATCGCATGGTCGATGCAACGGTCGAAACTCTGATCGACCAAATTGAAAAACCAGCCGGAAAACCCGGCCTGTTTGAAATAGAAGGCCAGCTGGTTGTACGCAGCTCGGCACGCATTCCTGAAGGATGGACACAATGAAAGGGTTTGACCCTAAATTCACCGATTTTCCCGACTATATCATCGGTATCACCAAAGAGATCTGGGAAGATCGCGGCATTTCCACGCTGCATCAATATTATGCACCCGACATCGTTGTGCGCTCACCTGCCTCGGTTGTGGTTGGCAATGAAGGGGTGATTGCGGCCACCATGGCCACGCTGGCGGAGTTTCCTGACCGGACCCTGTTTGGCGAAGACGTCATCTGGTCCGGCACGCCCGAGGAGGGCATGCTCAGCTCACACCGCCTGTATTCGACGGCAACGCACAGCAATCCTGGCGTTTACGGCGCGGCAACGGGCAAGAAACTGGGCTACCGGATTCTTGCGGATTGCCATGCGATCAATAACCAGATCAACGACGAATGGCTGATCCGCGATCAGGGTGCGATTGTGCGCCAGCTTGGTGTGGACCCCAAGGATTATGCCCGTGATCTCATCGCCCGCGAGGGTGGTCCGGAAAATTGTGCACGGCCCTATACCCCTGCAAATGACGTCGAAGGCCCCTACAAGGGCACCGGCAACGACAATGAATGGGGACAGCGGTTCGCCGATATCCTGACCCGTATCATGAATGCCGATTTTACCGTGATCCCGCAGGAATATGACCGCGCGGCGAACCTTTATTATCCGGGCGGCATTGAAGCGATGTCATTCGACGGGGCGGACCAGTTCTGGATGGGGCTTCGGGCGTCCTTCCCGAATGCGGAGTTCAAGATCCACCACACGATTGGCCGCGATGATCCAATGATGCCGCCCCGAGCAGCCTTGCGCTGGACCTTGCACGGCAAGCACAGCGGTTGGGGCAGCTTTGGTGTGCCCACGGGCAAGGATGTGTTCATCCTCGGTGCAAGTCACGCCGAATTTGGGGCGCTTGTGGGCGGCGAGCCCAAGCTGCGCCGCGAATGGTCCTTGTTTGACGAAACATCTGTCTGGAAGCAAATCCTGCTTCAGACCGGAGACCTTTAAAATGGACGCAGGGCAACAGCCCTTTTGCCAGACATCGGGCCTGTGTGAGACCGCGCAGACCCGGCGTTTGCATGCCTATTTCCAAAGCCGCCGTGCGCGGCGGCTGAACCTGCGCCCACCGGGAGTTGCAGTGATCTGAACGGGCCATCGGCCCGCATCCAAAACCAGACAACTGAACAAACGGAATATTCATATGACACGCGCAGACATCGAAAAACGCATCGTTCGCTATGGCGAGCTGAAGCCCTGCAAAACGGCCTTTATCGACGCTCACACACCGGGCAGCGATCAAAAGGAAAACTTTACTATCATCGGCGGCGGGGTTTCCGAAAGCCCGGACCAACACGTCCATATACGCGACACCCCCGGCTTTAACATCGGGGCGGCGGGACAACCGCCCAAATGCCGGAACTCCCTGCACAGCCACACCACGGCAGAGGTGTTTTTTGTTCTGAAGGGGCGCTGGCGCTTTTTCTGGGGTCTGCACGGCACAGCGGGCGAATTTATCGCCGAAGAAGGGGATATCTTTAACATCCCCACCGGCATTTTCCGCGGCTTTGAAAACGTCGGCACCGATTACGGGATGATCATGGCCATCCTTGGCGGTGACGATGCAGGTGGCGGCGTGACCTGGGCGCCGCATGTGATCGAAGAGGCCAGTGCGCATGGATTGGTTCTGGGCGAGAACGGTGTGCTTTATGACACCAAGAAGGGCCAGGAACTGCCGCACAATGTATCGCCCATGCCATTGTTGAGCGCCGAACAGCTCAAGGAATTCCCCGAAGTGCCCGTGGAAAATGTCGTGCCGCGATATGTCGCGCGGTACTGGGATCTGATGGCACTGGCGGGCAAGAAGCCGGCCAAGGTGATCGGCACCGATGCATTGCTGAAAGACAAACCGGGTTTCGAGGTGGATTTCCTGACCCGTGGTTCCATCGCGGACGAGATGCACAGCCATGAAAAACATGTTGTGCTGATGCCGATGCGCGGCCATTGGACATTGCGTTTTGAAGGTTATGAAACTGTGCTAAACCCCGGTGACACCGCGCTGATCAACCCACAGGAGGCCCATGCGCTGGCCCCCTCCATGACCGGCGAGGCCAGCCTTTACCGTGTAACCGCGACCGATGATCCGGCCGGCGCAACCTGGACCGAAAACTAAACAAGGGAAGAGCCCACATGACAACGATCAAAACCACCCATGTGGGCTCTTTGCCCCGGACCCAAGAGGTCGTGGATTTCATTTTCGCCCGCGAAAACAACGAAAACTACGATCCGGCGGCCTTTGACGCGGCGATGACGGCGGCGGTGTCGGACACCGTGCGCAAACAGGTTGAGGCGGGCGTCAGCATTGTCTCGGACGGGGAAACCTCCAAGATCAGCTATGCCACCTATGTCAAAGACCGCTACACCGGATTTGACGGCGACAGCCCCCGCCACGCGCCAGCGGATCTCAAGAAATTTCCCGGCTTTCTCAAACGTTTGGCCGATGACGGCGGCACCCCGCAATATGCCCGCCCGATGTGCGTAGGGCCGGTCAGATCAAAAGGTCAGGGCGAGCTTGAGAAAGACATTGCCAACCTCAAGGCCGCGATGGCCACGCATGGAGCAGAGCGCGGTTTTATGAATGCAGCATCGCCCGGTGTGATCTCGCTGTTTTTGCAGAACGATCACTATGCCACACGCGAGGCCTATCTGGCGGCGCTGGCGGATGCGATGAAAGACGAATACGAGGCGATTGTGGCCTCGGGTCTGGACCTGCAACTTGATTGCCCGGATCTGGCGCTGTCGCGGCACATGCTGTTCAACGATCTGAGCGATGCAGAGTTTGTGAAGATCGCCAACTCCCATGTCGAGGCGTTGAATCATGCGCTGCAAAACGTGCCGGAAGACAAAGTGCGCATTCACATCTGCTGGGGCAACTACGAGGGGCCGCATATCTGCGACGTGCCGATGGCGACCATGTTTGATACGCTGATGTCGGCCAAGGCACGCTATGTCTTGTTCGAAACCTCCAATCCGCGCCATGGCCATGAATGGACCACGTTCCGGGACCGCAAGGCGGATATCCCGGATCACAAGGTGCTGGTGCCCGGTGTCGTCGATACCACAACCAACTTTGTCGAGCATCCCGAACTGGTGGCGCAGCGGACCCAGCGGTTTGTCGATATCGTAGGCAAGGACAGGGTCATCGCAGGAAGCGATTGCGGCTTTGGCACCTTTGCCGGATTTGGCACTGTGGATCCCGATATCGCCTATGCCAAGCTGTCGGCATTGGCCGAAGGGGTGGCACTGGTCAAGTGACAACCCCGCTTGTTCTGTTGCCGGGCATGATGTGTGATGCCCGGCTGTTTTCCCCCCAGATTGATGTTTTCGGCGCAGGCCGTGCGGTAGAGGTCCATGACCTTGCCAGCGCGGAGAGTGTCGAGGCCTTGGCCGAAACGATCCTTGCCGCCGCGCCGCCGCGATTTGCCCTTGGCGGGTTGTCGATGGGCGGGATCGTGGCGATGGAGGTCTTGCGCCAGGCGCCGGACCGCGTTGCGGGGCTGGCCCTGATGGACACCAATCCATTGGCGGAAAAAGATGAGGTCAAAGCCCGACGCGCCCCGCAGATGGACAAGGCCCGCAATGGCCAGCTTGATAGCGTGATGCGCGACGAGATGAAGCCCAATTACCTCAGTGATGGGCCGCGCCGGGCCAAAATCCTAGACCTGTGTATGGATATGGCATTGGCACTGGGGCCGGAGGTGTTTTGCCGCCAATCTGTTGCCCTGATGAACCGGCCCGACCAGACCGAAACATTACGCTGCTTTGACGGTCCGGCGCTGGTGCTCTGCGGGCGGCAGGATCTGCTTTGCCCGGTGGAGCGGCATGAGTTGATGGCCGGTCTGATGCCGCAATCACGGCTTTGCATCATCGAAGGCGCGGGCCATTTGCCGGTGCTGGAACAACCTGACGAAACAACCGCCGCGCTGCGCCGCTGGCTTGAGGAGATAGACAATGGATGAACAACTGCTGGCGCTGCTGCGCTCTGTCGATACGCCAACCGTGTGCAACGCCATCGAGGTGGTGGAGGGCAAGCGCGGTTTTGACCGGTTCACGCGCGGCACGGTGCTGTGCAGTGATCCTGGCGCGGGGGCCATCGTGGGCCGCGCCCGCACGGCCAAAATCTCGGCGATTGCGCCGCCAACAGAAGCGGCGGATGTGATCCGCGCCCGGCGTATGGATTATTACCGCCACATGGCCAGCGGCCCGCGTCCGGCGCTGGCGGTGGTCGAAGACGTGGATGGTGATGCGGCCATCGGTGCCTATTGGGGCGAGATCAACACCAGTGTCCACAAAGGCTTTGGCCTAGCCGGAGCCTTGACCAACGGGGTGATGCGCGATCTGGGCGATTTGCCTGACAACTTTCCGGTGATTGCCGGATCGGTGGGGCCAAGCCACGGTTTTGTGCATGTGCTGGAAATCGCGACACCGGTGACCGTCTTTGGGATGCAGGTCGCGGACAATGAGATGGTGCATGCGGACCGTCATGGTGCCTTGGTGATCCCGGATGACTATCTGGGAGCGATCGGTGGCGCGATTGCCAAACTCCTGGAGACAGAAAAGATTGTTCTGAATGCCGCGCGGGAGCCGGGTTTTGACTTTGCCAGTTTTGAGGCGGCCTGGGCCGAATTCGAACGCCAGCGTACCTGAAGGGCACGGGCCAGACCAAAAAAGAAAAGGCGCGGGATCAGATGATCTCGCGCCTGTTTTGTTTCGGCCCCGGTGCCAGCGGCGGGTCAGACCTCTTCGATCCGCAGTGCCACGGGTTCACCGGCCAGAACACCGGTGCCGTGCATATTCTCAAGCGCCGCCTCAAGCGCGGCGTGGGTTGTCTTGTGCGTGACGATCAACACCGGCGCGGAGGGGGCATCATGCTCATACTGGCGCATCCGGTAGATGCTCACGCCCGCTTCGCCCAGAACGGTGGCGATCTTGGCCAAGGCACCCGGTTTGTCGACCAAGGCCATGCGCAGATAATAAGGGGCGGCGGCCTGTGACTGCGCCGATTGCGAGGTTTCCAGCGTCGCGGCAGGCTGGCCAAAGACCGGACCGGACCAGCCCCGTGCAATGTCGCAGACATCGGCCATCACCGCGCTTGCGGTTGGACCTTCGCCCGCACCTGCGCCGCGCAGAACGATCTGGCCGACGGCATCGCCTTCGATGACCACCATATTGGTGCCGCCGTCAAGTTGCCCAAGCGGTGAGGTTTCTGGCACAAGGCAAGGCTGCATGCGCTGTTCCAGACCGCGGCCCGTTTTCTGGGCGACGCCGAGGAGCTTGATCTTATAGCCCATATCGGCGGCAGCATTGATGTCCTCGATGCTGACCCGCTCTATGCCTTCCAGCTGGATACCGTCAAAATCGACCTTGGTGCCAAAGGCGATGGCGCTGAGGATTGCCAGCTTGTGGGCGGCGTCAATCCCGCCCACATCCAGCTGCGGGTCTGCCTCAAGGTAGCCAAGGCCATCGGCCTCGGCAAAGATTTCCTGATAGGTTTTGCCGGAATTTTCCATGCGCGTCAGGATGTAGTTGCAAGAGCCGTTCATAACGCCCATCACGCGCTTGATCTCATTGCCTGCCAGCCCTTCGAACAGGGCCTTGATCACCGGAATGCCGCCAGCAACAGCGGCCTCGTAGCGCAGGGTCAGCCCCTTGGCTTCGGCCAGTTCGGCCAGCGCCTGGCCGTGGATGGCCAGCATTGCCTTGTTGGCCGTGACCACATGTTTGCCTGCCTTCAGCGCCGCCTCGGTTGCGTCTTTGGCAGGGCCATCTTCGCCGCCCATCAGCTCAACAAAGACATCAACATCGTCGCGGGTTGCGAGGGCCACCGGATCATCTTCCCAAGCGTAACCAGACAGCGAAATGCCGCGATCCCGGCCTTTGCTGCGGGCAGAAACCGCGGAAATTGTGATCTCTCGTCCGGTGCGGGCGGACAGCAGTGCCGCCTGCTGGCGAATGATGCGCACCACACCAATACCCACCGTGCCCAAACCGGCGATACCAAGGCGAAGCGGGTCAGACATGTGAGGTTCCTTTGTAGCAATTCAAAATAAATAGGGGCTGCCCAATACGGCAGGCTTTAAAGGCGATGTAGCGGGTTCAAGCGGCGCTTGCAACGCGCCAGATGCCTATTGCAAGCCTTCTTGCAGCCGCTGCTTTTCCCGTCCGGTCAGCACGGTGCCGCGCAAACGATCGGCACGGGCGCGCAACCCGGCAAGACGGCCATTCAGTTCCGCTTGGGTCTGGGCAGGATCAATACGTATGGGGTCCGTGCTGGTCTGCAATGTCGACAGCGGCACAAGCGTTGCGTAATCGGCATCGCGCACCTCTGGGCGAATGCTGTCATCAAGCTGCGGAAACGTCGTACAGCCCGCTGCAAAAAGCAGCGCAAAGGCGCAGATGTATGGAGAACGCTTTTGCATCATGAACCCGTTTTGCATCAGTGGGGCAGGGCGTGCAAGCGGGCTTTGCTTTTGAACGATTGTTCATTAAATTGTCCCCATGGCAAGAACCACCGGATCTCATTCTGATATCACCGGCCCCCGCGTGCGGGCGGCTGCGCTGCGGCTGTTTGCGCAGGGCGGCTATGCCGCGGTGTCGATGCGGGCCATTGCGGCCGAGGTCGGCGTGCAGGCCGGGGCGCTTTATAATTATACACCGGACAAACAGTCGCTGCTGTTTGATCTGATGCAGGGGCATATGACCGACCTGCTGGCCGAGGTGCCGGTGGCCGAGGGCAAATCCGCGCTTCAGGCCCTGCGCGATTTTGTTGAATTCCACATCCGGTTTCACGCGGATCGCCCGGACGCGGTGTTTATCGCCTATATGGAACTGCGCAATCTGACGCCTGAAAACTTCAGCCAGATCGAGGCGTTGCGCCGGCAGTATGAAGATCATCTCGAAGCCATCTTGCAGGCCGGCGCGGCGGAGGGGGTTTTTGTCGTCAGCGATACCAAAATTGTCACGTTGGCGATCATTGCGATGCTGACGGGGGTCAACACCTGGTTCCGGTCCGGCGGGCGTTTGTCGCTGAACGAGGTTGTGGCGCAGTATTGGGATATGGTTCGCAAGGCGGTTGGCGCGGGGTGACGCGCATAACTGCCGTTGGTGATGGGCGCTCGTGGTGCTCTTGAGTTTTTTTGGCCAAATGAAGAGAGGGGCGTTTGCCCTATTAGCGTGGGATGCCTTGTGGTGAGGGCGGCGGGGGTGCGCCGCCCATCCAAGGTCAGTGTACCGGCTTGATGAAGGTGCCGTTCTTGAGGTCCTGAAAGGCCTGCATCAGCTCCTCGCGGGTGTTCATCACGATGGGGCCATGCCATGCGACGGGTTCTTCGATCGGCGCACCTGAAATCAGCAGAAAGCGGATGCCATCGGGGCCAGCCTGAACCGTGACTTCGTCACCTGTGCCAAAGCGGATAAGCGTGCGATCCCCAGACAGATCGCGGATGTTCAGCTCTTGACCCGCAACTTCTTTCTCCAGCAGTACGCCGGACGGGGCAGAGGCATCGGCAAATGCGCCAGCCCCATCGAAAACATAGGCAAAGGCGCGGCGGTAGGTATCGATCCTGAAGGTCTTTTTCACGCCTGCAGGGACAAAGACATCAAGGTATTGCGGATCGGCGGCGATGCCGTCCACCGGGCCGCGTTTGCCCCAGAACTCACCCGTGATCACCTTGACGCGGGTGCCATCGTCATCTGTCACAACCGGAATATCCGCCGAAGTCACATCCTGATAACGCGGCGCACACATTTTCTGCGCGCCGGGCAGATTGCCCCAAAGCTGAAATCCGTGCATCTGGCCGCGTGCGTTTCCGCCGGGCATTTCTTGATGCATGATGCCGGAACCGGCGGTCATCCATTGGACATCACCCGCGCCCAATGTGCCGGTGTTGCCCAGCGAATCTCCATGCTCCACGGTGCCTTCCAGCACATAGGTGATGGTTTCGATGCCCCGGTGCGGGTGCCAGGGAAAGCCTTTTTCAAAGTCTTCGGGCCGCTCGTTGCGGAAATCATCGAACAGCAGGAAGGGATCCAGTTCGGAGGGATCCTGAAAGCCGAAAGCGCGGTGCAGTTTCACGCCGGCGCCCTCAAGCGTTGGGGTGGCGCGGCGGGTTTCCAATGTGGGTCTGAGAGACATAGCATTCTCCTTTCTCAGCGTTGAGATGGATATAGGGCTGTGCAACTCATGCGCCAATAGAGCCGAAACTCAGGGCGGCTGTGCAGGGTTGCACAGAACTAGGTGCGTCCTTTGGCATATCGCGCCAGCCGGGTGTCCAAGGTGCCGCTGTGCAATTCGAACATGTGGTTGTCATCGTCATAAAAATAGAGCGAATGGCCTTCTCCCTCGACGCGCGCGCGGCCCTCGCGCAGGGTCAGGCCCAGTTTCTTGATCCGGGCGAGGCGGTCGTCATAGTCATCCGCGCCCATTTTGAAGGCGACGTGGTTGTAGGTTTGATCGACCAGCGGATCACCTTCCATCGTGGCAACCCAGACCCCGCCGATGTCAAAGAACCGTTCGCGCGCGAGAGAGAATGTCTCATCTCCACTGTCGTAAATTTTTCGCGCATCGAAGACGGTTGTCAGGATCTCCTCCATTCGGTCAAGATTGCGGGTGATAAAGGTGATATGGCTGAGCCCTTCGATCATTCTGCCGCCGCCCACCAATCAGAGGGTTTGCGGCGTTTGCCCCGGTTGCGATCCAGCCAAAGCGCCAGTTTGCGCAGGGGCGACAGGGCCAGTTTCAGCCACAGACGATGGCTGGTCTTGCTAAAATCGCGGTTGAACGGGCAGACCCGCATGCAGATCGCACAATCGGATGACATCTTGGCCCAGAAGCCAAAGCACTTCTCGGCATCGGATGTCCATTTGCGCACGCCCTTGATCGCGGATGGGTTGCTGCCGCCAACCTCTGGCGGGCCAAAGGGCAGCGCCTTGACCGGGCAGGCATCGGCGCATTTGGTGCAGATATCGCAGAAGGCGCGCACGCCCTTGGGCTCGGGGCGGTCATGGGTCAGGGGCAGATTGGTAAAGATCTTGGAAAACCGCAGCCGTGGGCCAAATTCCGGTGTGATCACCATCTGGTTGCGGGCGTATTCGCCCAAGCCTGCCTTGATCGCATAGGGGATGACCAGCCCGGTGTCATTCATGCTGGCCGTAGCCTCGTAGCCCAGATTGCGGATATAGGCGGCCGTTTGCATGACCACGGCGGCCTCGTGGCTGTATTCGCGGCCCGTGGCGGCTCCGGCGAGGGCGGAGGGGTAGGTCGCAACCAGCTCTTCTTCCATCTGGTGGCCCATGACGATCACCGATGTCATGCCTTCGGACAGGTCGTTCGGAGCCTCCGTCATATCGCGGGTGTCGACGCGGCTGGCATATAGCCACCGGTCGTCCATATCGGTGATCCCGCAAAGGTCCGCACCAAAGAAACGCGCGATGCGTTTGATCTCATGGGACATTTTCGCCGGATCGTCGATCTCTTGCTGCATCGGGGCGACGGGCGTGTCATTGGCAATCGACGATTGGAACCCCTCGCGGCGGCCACTGTCACCGCCCCGATCCGAGATCAGATCACTGATCAGCCAGGAGGCGTTGCGCAGGGCAAAGTCACGCTGGGTAAAGCCATCACCGCGGCGCGGGGTAGCCTCCATCCGGTAGGAGGCAAAGAAGGCGTCGGACCTCTTGGTGCGCACCGCATCGTCCCAAAAGGCGCGGGTAAAGATATCGTTGCGCTGCGTGAAGCGTTCGAAATCTTCGGTGACGTCAATGCCTGCGGCGGCATCGTCGGGGTGGGGCGCGGGGCGGTTGGAAGGATAGCTCATGGCCGGAGTTGAGCCTGCGCCGCCGGATTTGTCAAAGGCTGGATTGCACAACGAATTGGCCGATGGTTTTTGCGTCCGCCTCCGTGTGGTCCGCGCAGGAAAAGGTCGCGCCATGGCAAACTTCGGTGGCAGGGCCAGCGGTCATGGACGGGCCTGCCCCTGCGAAGGCCTCAACGGCCGCGCAGATGCGCTGCAGGGCCTCCGTTGATGACTGTCTGGTGCTGTCCAGCGCCTGAAAGTTATGGGCCATGTCGGACCACAGATCGAGCAATATATCAGCGCCTTTCGCGGCCTGTGCGCGGGCAAAGTCTCGGATCATGTCGCGCAATATCTCGCGGCCGCCTGCCTGTAGATAGATTGGTGCCAAGCCATTGTAATCATAGGCAATGGGCGACAGCGCAAGCCGCCCGAAGGTGCCTTTTGGGTCAAGCCATTCGCCGAACCTTAACGCCATCCAGCCTTGCACCAGATCATAGGAATCGTTGCCATGAAGGCTTGCCCCGCGATCCCCGATATCCGTCCAGGGGCAGAGGCCAATGCAAAGGGCGGGCTGCGGCTCTCCCTCGATCTTGAGCCGTTGCAGCAGGCTGAGGGCCATATGCCCGCCTGCACTGTCACCGATCACCACGATCTGCTTGGCGGGAACGGTTTCGCGCAGATATTGCCACGCGGCAAAGGCGTCATCTGACTGCGCTGGATGAGGATGTTCCGGCGTGAGGCGGTAATCGGGGGCAAAGAGCGGCGCCCCACTGTGATGCGCCAGCATATCGGCATAGCGGTGGCTGACTGCGCCGTGAAATGTATAGCCGCCGCCGTGTAGATAGAGCAGGGTTGCGGCGCTTGATCGGGTTTCAGGGTGGTGCCACACTCCCTTTGGACTGTCGCTTGCGCTCCGTCTGACGGCATAGTGATCGTCAGTTTCGGTTTGCAAGCTGTCAAACAATGCACGGCCTTTGTCTATATCATCCATGGCCAATGCCTTGGTGAACTGGTGCCGCCAAAAGCGGATGCCGATTTCAAAATGCGCGTCCCATGTCCGCTCCAACCGGCGGCCAAGAGCGTGGCGGGCATAGGTGGCGAGAGCGATCTTGTTGATCGCGAGAAAGCTGGACAGGCGCAGGGAAAACGGCCCGCTGAATTTGATCTTGGACATCGGATGCTCCGGCTTTGAGAAGGTCGGTTTGGATTTGCCAGAGACTGCCTGCCCGCAATAGAATGATCCCGACAGTCGAGGACAAAAGCGTGGCACCCATTTCCAAATTGTTCTTGCCACCTCCGGGTTTGGCGGATGCGGTGTTTGCGGGCATTCTGCGCGATACGCGCGGCTGCACCCTGAGCGATGCGGACAGGTTGAACCATTTTCCGGCCTCGCCATTAATCTCGGTGTCCTTTGTGATCGAAGGTGGGCTGCGCATTTTGCCTGAAGGCTGCGATGTGGCTGTGGCCCACCAATTGCCTGAAATTGACCGGTTGTCCCTGACCCCGCCGCAGGCCAGCCCGACAACCAGCTGGAGTGACGGCCCGGTCTATGCCATTTCGGTTGGGCTATTCCCCGATGCCTGGGAGGGGCTGTCGGAAGATGCGCAGGGTGGCTCGGTCCCGGCGTTTCTTGAGGCCGCATTTGGTGGGTATGCGCAGGGCTTGCCTGCGGATGCAGCTTGGGCGCAATTCTGCGCCGTGTTGATGGCAGAGCGGTCGAAATCTCGCCCTTCCACTGTTGGCTGGACGGGCGGTCCGTGGTTGTCGGGCTGGTCGCGGTCCCTGATGCACCGCGCCGCATTGGCCGGGCCGGGGCGCAGCTTGCGGGCGATGGAACGGCGGATCAAACGCTGGAGCGGGCAGTCGCGGCAAACCCTGGCGTTTCATGCAGCGATTGACCGGCTGCATCAGATTTCAGTGGCAGAGAAAAACGCGCCATTGGCGGCGATTGCCGTGGATGCAGGATTTGCCGATCAGTCGCACATGGGGCGCGCGGTGCGCCGCGCCACAGGCTTTTCCCCCGCCAAGCTGAACCGGATGATTGAAACGCAGGAGGCCTTCTGGTGCTATCGCCTGCTGGGAGAGCGGTTCTAGGAGGCTGGGCCGCGTGATGTCGCCCAAAGGCCAGAACGTCGCGATCAGGCGCGACAGGTCGCGGGCGGGCCTCGCTGATGGGTAAAGATATCAGGGAGACGGTAATGAAAGTTGGGTTTATTGGGCTGGGGAATGTCGGCGGCAAACTGGCGGGATCGCTGCTGCGCAACGGGGTGGATCTTACGGTCTTCGATCTGAACGCCGATCTGGTGGCCGATTTCGCCGAACGCGGTGCGGCCACTGGGGGATCTGCAGCGCAGCTCATGCAAGAATGCGACGCGGTGATCACTTGCCTGCCCAGCCCGGCGGCATGTGCGGCGGTTGTGGCGGATATGCTGCCCCATGTGGGGAAGGGCAAGATCTGGATGGAAATGTCGACCACGGATGCCGATCAGATCAAGGCCCATGCCGAAGCGGTGATTGCTGCCGGCGGTGAGGCGGTGGACTGCCCCGTGTCAGGGGGCTGTCACCGGGCCGGAACTGGCAACATTTCGATCTATGCCGGCTGTACGCGGCAGACCTTTGACAAGGTGTTGCCGATCCTGACCCATATGGGACGCCGGATTTTGCATGTGGGCGACGTGGGCACTTCCAGCACATTAAAGGTGATGACCAACTATCTGGCAACGATGAACCTTTTGTCCTTGTGCGAGGCGTTGACGGTGATGAAAGCTGCCGGGATGGACCTTGCCATGACCTATGAGGCAATCGCGATGTCCTCTGGCACGAGCTTTGTGCATGAGACCGAAAGCCAGCTGATCCTGTCGGGGTCGCGGGATGTGAATTTCACCATGGATCTTGTGCAAAAGGACATCGGCTTGTTCCAGAAACTGGCCGATGATCACGGCGTGCCGCTGGAGCTGTCGCCCTTGATGATCGAGATGATGACTGACGGGCAGAGACGTTATGGCGAACGGGCGCAATCGGACCGGATGATCGAGCGGCTGGAAGAGGCGACGGGCCTGAGTGTGACCGCCCCCGGTTTCCCGCAGGAACTGGTGGATGATGAACCCGAGGAACGCGGTTATGAGGTGAAAGTCCGGCGCGGAGCGTAATCCGGCGGGCGCGGCCTGCAGGGGCCGCGACGTGATAATTTGCGCGGGGGGCGGCGCGAGCCCTTGCCTTGACAGGGTTGCGGAGGTGAGGGCAGTGGCCCGTTTTGCGCAGAGGTGCTTGAGCCGCAGGTCTGCGCTCAAGGCACCTATTCGAGGGTGGGGACGATTCCGTTCGGCCTCAAGGACAAGCCGGGCAGGCCCGGTGCTGGGCATCCTTGACCCCAAACAGAATCGCCGCGTTTGATCAGCAGTTGGGAACGTTGACGGCCAGACCGCCCAGCGATGTTTCTTTATATTTCTCGGACATATCCGCACCGGTCTGGCGCATGGTTTCGATACAGGCGTCCAGGGGCACAAGGTGGGTGCCATCGCCGCGCAGCGCCAGGGAGGCAGCCGAGACCGCCTTGATCGCGCCCAAGCCATTGCGTTCGATGCAAGGCACCTGCACCAACCCTTTGACCGGATCGCAGGTCATGCCGAGGTGGTGTTCCAGTGCGATTTCCGCCGCGTTTTCAATTTGTTCGGGTGTTCCGCCCATCACGGCACAGAGGCCGGCGGCAGACATGGCCGCGGCAGAGCCCACTTCGGCCTGACAGCCCGCTTCGGCGCCCGAGATCGAGGCGTTGAACTTGACCAACCCGCCGATAGCTGCGGCCGTCAGCAGGAAGTCCTCAACGTGGCTTTCGGAGGCGCCAGGCACGTGGTCGAGGTAGTAGCGCAGGGTTGCAGGCATCACGCCGGCCGCGCCATTGGTGGGGGCGGTTACAACCTGTCCGCCAGCTGCGTTTTCTTCGTTCACCGCCATGGCATAAACGCTCATCCAGTCATTGATGGTGTGCGGCGCGGATTGGTTCAGCCCGCGTTCGGCGATCAGGGCGTCATGGATGCCCTTGGCGCGGCGTTTGACGGACAGGCCGCCGGGCAGGATGCCGTCGGTTGCCAGACCGCGGTTGATGCAATCGTTCATCACCTGCCAAAGCCGTTTGGTGCCGGAGCGCAGATGCACCTCGCCGTTGCGGGACACTTCGTTGTCACGTTTCATCTGGGCGATGGATTTGCCGGACGCTTTGGCCATCTCCAGCATTTCGGCGGCCGATTTGAACGGAAAGGGCACAGGCGCGCCTTCGTCGGTGTCTTTTCCTGCTGCCAGTTCGGCTTCGGTCATGACAAAGCCGCCGCCGATGGAATAGAAGGTTTCGCTCAAGGTGACGTCGCCTTGGGCGTCCGTGGCCATCAGCATCATGCCGTTGGCGTGACCTTCCAGTTTGTGATCGTAGTCAAAGATCATATCGGTCTTTGGGTTGAACCGCAGGGGCGGCAATCCGTCGACCGTGATTTCATGGGTTTCGTTGATCTGAGCCAGCACCGCCTCGGCGCGGTCGGCGTCATAATCGCCTGGGGTGAACCCTGCGAGGCCGAGAATGGTGGCGCGGTCCGTGGCATGGCCGACACCGGTGAACGCCAGCGATCCGTGCAGGGAGGCGCGCAGCCCGGCAAAGTGGAAGGGCGAGGCGCGCATCTGGTCCAGGAACCGTGCGGCGGCCACCATGGGCCCCATCGTGTGCGAGGAAGACGGGCCAATGCCCACTTTGAACATGTCAAAAACCGAAAGAAACATCAGGTGGCCGAGCCTTCTGGAGGGGTGGGGCGCCGGGGCGCGGTGAAGGGTGTATCGCCCAGACCTTCAGCCTTTTGCAAGGCGGCGGTGCAGGGCAGGGTTTCGATGCGGGTGCAAAGATCTTGCAAAGCAGGGTAGTCGGCCAGCGTGAACCAGCTGCGATCAGCGTCTGACGGGTAGAGCGCGGGCCAGCGCAGCAGGGCAACGGTGTAGAAATCAAGCACGCCGGGCTTTCGGCCGCTGAGCCAGGTCTCTGATTGGGAGGCATAGGTTTCGAGGGTTGCAAAGCCCTGTTTCAATTGGGCCTGCAATCCCCTGCGCAGGGCATCTTGATGGCCCGTGCCGATGTATTTTTCCGGATAGAACAGCATCCGCAGGCAGGGGTGCAGGGTGTTGGCCACAAAGAACAGCCATTTGAGAAAGTCCCCGCGCGCCGGATCTGCGGGATCAGGGGCAAGCCCGCCATGGGTGTCGGCCAGCCAGAGCAAGATTGCGCCGGTTTCAAAGAGTGGCCCTTGCGGGGTTTCCAGGGTCGGGATCAATCCGTTGGGATTAAGGGCGCGGTAGGCCGCCGATCTTTGTTCTTGGCTGGCGCGGTCTACCAGTTGGGTCCGGTATGGCAGCCCGCGATGATCCAGCGCCATGCGGACGATCAGGGAAGCGTTGTCAGGGGCATAGTGAAGCACATAGGTCATGGGCCCGTGTAACCCTGCCGCCCTCCGCCGTCAGGTTTGAAAACGACCACTTGCCTCTTGAATGGGTCTTGCAGGGCCGCAGGAGGATCGGCGCTGCAAAAAAGACCTTCCTGCCTCTCGCACCCGCGCGGCAATGTGCCTATAACCGCGCACAGACGTCATTTATCGGAGCTGCCTCATGTCCGGAGAACTCTCACCCATCGACAAGGCCAAATTTGTTTCGGCAAAACGGGCCGCGCAATATGTCGAAGACGGGATGCGTGTTGGGCTTGGCACCGGATCAACCGCCGCATGGCTGGTGCGTTGCCTGGGGGAGCTGGTGCGCGATGACGGGCTCAAGATCAAGGGCGTGCCGACCTCCAGCCGCACCGCGCAGCTGGCGCGGGATGTGGGGATTGAGGTGATCACGCTGGACGAGGCCAAATGGCTGGATCTGACCATTGACGGGGCTGATGAATTTGACGGTGATCTGAACCTGATCAAGGGGGGCGGCGGCGCGTTGCTTTTGGAGAAGATCGTGGCAACGGCCAGTGACCAGATGGTGGTGATTGCCGATGTCGGCAAAGAGGTCGAGACCCTTGGCGCGTTTCCCCTGCCGGTGGAAGTGATCCCGTTTGGCTGGCAATCCACACAGGCGCTGATCGAAGAAACGCTGATCAGCATGGATGTTCTAGGGCGCACCTCAACCCTGCGGATGAATGGCCAGGCGCCCTTTGTCACGGATGAGGGAAATCACATCCTTGATCTGCATCTCAACCGGATCGGCAATGCCCGGCAATTGGCGCTGGTACTGAACCAGATGCCAGGGGTTGTGGAAAACGGCTTGTTTATCGACATCTGTGACACAGTTGTGATCGGTTACGGGGATGGCAAGGTCGAGGTGCGCGACATAAATGAAGGCACGGTTGCAACAGAACGGCTTGATTTTGTTGAATCTGACAATTTGTTTTCGGACCTTACGGAATAGGAAATGCGCCCCATGGCCAACACAGACTTTGACTATGACCTTTTTGTAATCGGCGGCGGCTCTGGCGGGGTGCGTGCGGCCCGTGTGGCGGCTGGCGAATATGGGGCCAAGGTGGCGCTGGCCGAAGATGACCGCTATGGCGGCACCTGTGTGATCCGGGGCTGCGTGCCGAAAAAGCTAATGGTTTTTGCCTCGGGCTATGCCAATGTGGTGGAAGAGGCCAAATGCTATGGATGGGATCTGACCGAAGGGCCATTTGACTGGCATGGCTTTAAAACCCGCCTGAATACGGAATTGGACCGTCTTGAGGGGGTGTATCGCAATCTTTTGGCCGGATCCGGTGTGGACACCTATGATCAGCGGGCCAAGCTAAAGGATGCCCATACGGTTGAGCTGGCCGATGGCACCACCAAGACGGCGAAACACATCCTTGTGGCGACGGGCGGTCGGCCCATCCGGCCTGACATTCCCAATGCCGAATTGGGGATAGTGTCGGATGATATATTTCATCTGGAAAAACTGCCAAAGTCCATTCTTATCATTGGCGGTGGCTATATCGCGAGCGAGTTTGCTTGTATTCTCAATGGCTTGGGGGTTGAGGTTACGCAATATTATCGCGGTGCGCAGATTCTGCGCGGCTTTGATGAAGAGGCCCGCGGCTTGGTTGCGGAATCCATGCGCGAAAACGGCGTTGATCTGCATGTAGGCACCAACATTCTGGAAATGTCCCTGCTGGCCGATCACAAGGATGGCGCGATGCCGACCCAGTCAGATGCGGCGATGGGCGCCTCTGTGCAGCAAGCCCAAGAGATGCACGCCCAAAGCAGCGGCGCATCCGCCGGGCAAAAGGGGCCGATCTGGGTCAAGTCGACCACGGGCGGCGAAAAAGTATTCGACATGGTGCTGTTTGCCACGGGCCGTGACCCGGCAAGTGCCGATATGGGCCTGGAAGAGCTGGGCGTGAAGCTGGGCCGCAAGGGGCAGATCGAGGTGGATGAATACAGCCAGACGGCAGTGCCATCCGTCTATGCCATCGGCGATGTCACGGACCGGGTGAACCTGACCCCGGTCGCGATCCGGGAGGGGATGGCTTTTGTCCAAACCGTGTTTGGCGCCAATCCAACGCCGGTGGATCACGATCTGATTGCCAGTGCCATTTTCACGCAGCCGGAGATGGGCACCGTTGGTCTGAGCGAGGAAGACGCGCGTGAACAGGAGGAGATCGAGGTTTACAGCACATCCTTCCGGCCGATGCAGTCGGCCTTTGCCGAAAAATCTGATAGGGTGCTGATGAAACTGGTCGTATCCAAGAAAAACCGCACGGTCCTTGGCTGTCATATCGTCGCCCCCAATGCGGGCGAGATGATCCAATTGGCAGGGATCGCGGTAAAGGCGCGGTTGACCAAAGAACAATTCGATGCAACCTGCGCGGTGCACCCAACCATGTCCGAAGAGTTGGTCACCATGCGCAATCCGACGCGGACGGCTTGATTTTCGGCCATCTGCACACAAGTTTGAGACATCGGCCGCACTGAGCGGCACATAAGGGGAAAAGAATACATGGCTGGCAATTCAGGCGGTCCCTGGGGCGGGGGCGGAAACAGCGGCGGAGGCAACAACGGCGGCGGTGATCGCGGCACGCCTCCGAACCGTGGCAACCAAGGGGGCGGACGCCGCCCTGAAGGTGAAAAACCGCAAATCCCGGAGATCGACGATCTGGTGAGAAAAGGCCAGGAGCAGCTGCGTGTTCTGATGGGCGGCGGCGGTGGCCGTGAGCGCGGCGGCAATGGCGGCGGAGGCGGCAATGGCCCGGCCCTGACGCGCGGCACAGTCGGCATCGGCATTCTGGCCGCTGTGGCATTTTGGGGGTTTGCAAGCTTCTACACCGTGCGCCCTGAACAGCAGTCCATTGAACTATTCCTTGGTGAATTCTCCGAGATCGGCACCGAGGGTTTGAACTTTGCCCCATGGCCGGTTGTCACGGCTGAGGTCTTTGACGTCACCACCAACCGCACCGAAGAGATCGGCGTGGGGCGCGGGGCTAGTGACAACGACGGTTTGATGCTGACCACGGATGAAAACATTGTGGACATTGATTTCCAGGTGGTCTGGAACATCAAGAACGCCAAGGATTTCAAATTCTCGCTGCGCGATCCGGATGCCTCTGTGCGGGCGATCTCTGAATCTGCGATGCGCGAAGTGATTGCGCAATCTGAATTGGCACCAATTCTGAACCGGGATCGTGGCGCTGTTGCCGACCGCGTTAAGGAGCTGATCCAGATCACGCTTGATAACCGCCAAACCGGTATCAACGTGCTGCGTGTCAACGTGAACAAGGTTGACCCGCCAAGCCAGACAGTTCGGGTGACCAATCCGGATGGCACAATCAGCGCCGAATCTGTTGTGGATGCCTTCCGCGACGTTCAGGCCGCTGAACAGGAGCGCGACCGGGTTGAACGTCAGGCGGATGCCTATGCCAACCGCCGCACGGCTGAGGCGCGCGGTGAAAGCGCCCAACTGCTCGAAGCGGCCGAAGGCTATCGCGCCCGTGTGGTCAACGATGCTGTGGGTGAGGCAAGCCGCTTTGAGGCGGTTCTGACCGAATATCAGGCGGCACCCGAGGTGACGCGCAAACGTCTTTATATTGAAACCATGCAAAAGGTACTGGGCGACGTGGACAAGATCATTCTTGAAAACAACACCGGCGGTGCTGGCGGGCAGGGCGTTGTGCCTTATCTGCCGCTGAATGAATTGCGTCGCAACGGGGGATCAAACTGATGCGGAAAACAGGTTTTCTGATCCCGATTGTGGTGATTGCCGCCGTGGCGGTGTTGTCGTCGATTTTTGTTGTGGACGAACGCGAAAAGGTACTGGTGCTGCGTTTCGGCCAGATCAAACAGGTGCGGATCGAGCCGGGCATCGGCTTCAAAGTACCGATGTTGGATGAGGTCGTCCGCTTCGAAGACCGCATCCTGTCGCTTGAGACCGAGGTGATCGAAGTGACGCCGGCCGATGACCGCCGCCTCGAAATCGACGCCTTTGTGCTCTACCGGATCGACGACATCGTACAGTACCGTCAGGCGATTGGTGCTGGCGGTGAACGTCAGGCCAGCAGCGATCTGAGCGGTATTCTGGAATCACAGATCCGCGCGGTGTTGGGTTCGCAAGGTGTGACCTCAAACACCATCCTGTCGCCGGAGCGTTCGGCGCTGATGGACCAGATCCGGGAACGGGCGGACGCACGGGCCAATGCGCTGGGCCTCAAGGTTGTGGATGTGCGCCTGCGCCAAACCAACCTGCCGGAGCAGAATTTCGACGCCACCCTGCAGCGGATGATCGCGGAACGTGACCGTGAAGCCACCGATGAACGTGCCCGCGGCCAAGAGGCGGCACAACGTGTGATCGCCCTTGCAGACCGGACCTACGAAGAGATCCTGTCAGAGGCCCGCCGTGATGCGCGTATCATCGAAGGTGAGGCAGACGCCGAGCGGAACCGCATCTTTGCCGAGGCTTATGGAAAAGATCAGGAGTTCTTTGAATTCTACCGGTCTTTGACGGCCTACGAAGAGGCCTTGAAAGGGGAGAATTCGACCATGGTTCTCTCCCCGGACAGCGAGTTCTTCAACTACCTGCGCTCTGATCAGGGCAGCCGCTCCGAAGAAGGCGAACGCAACTAAGGGTTTGTTCCGCTGACCTGCGGGTTGGCGAAGAATTTGGAAGGGGCCGGTGCATGCACTGGCCTCTTTTTTTGTTGGGGGTTGGGGGCTGATCACGCTCAACGTTCTGGCAGTTCTGGTTGACCGAAAAGGGGGATCAGGTGCCAAATGTCGGCTATGCGGACATTGGAGACATTAGGCCGAAGCCGATGGAACCAGTTCAGCACCCGACCAAATACGGTGATTTATGTACAGTCGGTTCTATCGGAGTCCCGTCGTTTTCGGTGGCATGGCGGTTAAAGACTTTGAAACCGGCTGGAAGGATAGTGCCAGGGCGTGCTTCGGAGACAAAGATGTGTTTGCTGTTTTTGGGCGAGGACAAAATCGAAATCGGATCATCAAGGGTGCCAATGTAGATGCCCAACCGATCTGGCCAGCGCTCGAATGTCAGGGCAAGCTTGGTTCCGCATCTGGAGCAGAAGTGAATGTCTACGTCTTTTCCGCTACCTTCCGAAGAGAGCGTGTAGACCGACGCCTTGCCTTCGGTGAACACAAAGTGTCGGCGTTCGAAAATCGGTTCAATCATTCGGTCCGAACCGGTGGCGCGCTGGCAGAACCGGCAGTAGCAGATCGTCACCCAGAGGGGTTCGCTGCCGGTGGTGTATGCCACATTTCTGCAAAGGCAGTGGCCAGTGTGTCCATCCGACAAATCCATATTCCTCTCAAATCAATCAAAGATGTTTCATCCTAGCACACCCGGAGTTCAGTGACGCGATCATAATTGAACGGTAACTCCGGGCTCACTGCGGTCATCCGATGGTTTTCGTCAGGATCATGCGGCGTTGAACGGTCTTCAAGTTCGACTCTGCGGACAAAGCTGCCCATAAGGACCCACCGCGCCCGCACCGCGGGGGCGGTTCGGGCGCTGCCAAATCGGAGATCTGAAAATTCGGCTTCATCTCCTAGGGTATCAATGGGCTCAAAATAGACACCCCAAACCGGCAGATCGGCCCGTACCGTTGGAACAGTGGCTCAATACGCTTCTGGCCACCACAGACGCGCCAGACCGCGCCTCACCCCTCCCAACCGCCCTTTTCGGCAAAATTTTGCGCATATCTCACCTCACGACTGCCCTTGCGGCAGTTGAAAAGCACGTGATCAGCCACATCTTTCATATTGCGGAGCGGCCTTGCAGGATGCAGTCTGCTCTTCAAGGAATGACCGGGGCGTGCCCGCGCCCAGCAGGACACAGCAGGAGAATACCATGCAGTCACAGGCAAAAGTGCAAGCCAGCCCGATACAGGAAACGCTGGCGTTCAAGGCCTTTTTCCTCAGCTTTTTGACGTTGATCTTTCTCACGGTGCAGGCGGCGATGGCCTTGGCCAAACCCGAAAGCCTCGCGCCGCTGGCCGAAAAGATCAGCCCCTCGGTGGTCAATATCACCACTTCAACCGTGATCGAGGGCCGCACCGGCCCGCAGGGCATTGTGCCCGAAGGATCGCCGTTTGAGGATTTCTTCCGCGATTTCCAGGACCGCAACAACCGCGGTGATGGCAACCGCCCACGCCGGTCCTCGGCACTTGGGTCGGGCTTTGTGATTTCGGAGGACGGCTATGTCGTCACCAACAATCACGTCATCGATGGGGCGGATGAGATCACCATCGAATTTTTCTCTGGCGAAGAACTGCAGGCCAAGGTGATCGGTACGGACCCGAACACCGATATTGCCTTGCTCAAGGTAGAGGCCGAAACCCCGCTGCCGTTTGTATCGTTCGGTGACAGTGACGCCGCCCGTGTGGGCGACTGGGTGATCGCCATGGGCAATCCGCTGGGGCAGGGGTTCTCTGTTTCTGCGGGTATCGTATCTGCCCGCAACCGGGCCCTGTCCGGCACCTATGACGATTACATCCAGACCGATGCGGCGATCAACCGGGGCAATTCGGGCGGCCCGCTGTTCAATATGGACGGTGACGTGATCGGCGTGAACACGGCGATCCTGTCGCCCAATGGCGGTTCTATCGGGATCGGCTTTTCCATGGCCTCCAACGTGGTGACCCGTGTGGTGGACCAGCTCAAGGAATTTGGCGAAACCCGCCGGGGCTGGCTGGGTGTGCGCATTCAGGATGTGACCGATGATGTGGCCGATGCCATGGGGCTCGAGAACGCTGCAGGTGCGCTGATCACCGATGTGCCGGATGGCCCCGCCAAAGAGGCAGGCCTTGAAACAGGTGACGTGATCCTGTCCTTCGACGGCGTCGATGTGGCCGATACCCGCGGCCTCGTTCGTCAGGTGGGCAACAGCCCGGTGGGCGCAACGGTTCGGGTGACGGTCCTGCGCGAGGGCAAAAGCCAGACAATCAAGGTTGTTCTGGGCCGCCGCGAAGATGCGGACGGGGCGTCATCCTCTCCTGCGCAGGAACAAGAAACGCCGGCACCGCAAAGCAAAACCGTGCTGGGTCTGACCCTCGCACCGCTCACCGACGATCTGCGCTCGGAACTGGGTGTTGAGGCGAACATGGCCGGTCTGGCCGTGACCGAAGTGGATGAAACCTCCGAGGCCTTTGAGAAAGGTCTGCGTGCAGGTGACATCATCACCGAGGCGGGCCAACAGAAGGTCACCAACATCGCCGAATTGGAGGCGCGGGTGGACGCGGCCAAGGAAGCAGGGCGCAAGTCGCTGTTGATGTTGGTGCGCCGCGCGGGTGATCCACGGTTTGTGGCGCTGACCCTGTCTGATTGATTGGTCGCAGGACAAATCGCATTCATGAAAAAGGGCGTCCTGCGGGGCGCCCTTTTTTTGGGGGCCTGACCCTTGGTCTTGCCTTTATTCCAACGTTGTCCTGTCCACAGCGATCAGCCCCAGTTGCCGCGCAGAGGCCAGCGACAGCACACCGCTGTCCGGACCGGTGGTCCGCTGAAAGGCGCGAATGGCGGCTTGGGTGTTTTTGTCCAATATCCCTGTGATCGGCCCTTCGTAATAACGGCGCACGGCAAGTGCACGCTGCAACGATGCAATGAAATCCGGCGTCAGAGCCTCGGCGCAGGGGGTTTCGAACCAACTGTCAACACGGGGCGTGACGATCATTTGCCGGGCTTCGCTGCGGTATGTCGGCGGGCGCAGCAGGCTACCATCAGGATTGTATTGCGCCGGCGACACCTGCACCTGCTCTGTGACCGTTTCAATCACCGCCGGGCTGACTGTGCGGCCCCAACAACTGCCTTGGGGGGCGCCATCCGGGCCATTGCGGGTGGCCTGGTAGACACCGGGTTCTGCCCTATAGGCATGGCCCTTGTCAGCATATTGGGTTTCGCATCCCGCCAGAACAACAGCACCGCCCAGCCCAAAGGCCGCCAGCCGGAGCCATCGGAGCGGTGTTGCCTGTATCATAGCCCAATGCCTCTTGGGTCTGCGGTTCGGCCCAGATTAGCGGTTTTCCCGCCGCCTGCCTAGGGTCCGGACCTATTAACCCTGCCTGAAATTCAGGCCCCAAACCCCGGCCAACCTGTCATGGAAAAACGCCAATGAAAAAGGGGGTGGCAGTGCCGCGCTTGCCCCGCTAAACAGAAAAAATCGAAATTTGATTGAGGGCGCTCGAATGGCGAAAATCACCTATGTGGAGCACGGCGGAACCGAACATGTGGTCGAGGTCGCAAATGGCATGACCGTCATGGAAGGCGCACGCGACAACAACATCCCCGGTATCGAGGCCGATTGTGGCGGTGCCTGTGCTTGCTCCACCTGTCATGTCTATGTGGATCCGGCTTGGGTAGAGAAACTGCCGGCCAAGGACGACATGGAAGAAGACATGCTGGATTTCGCCTATGAGCCAAATCCAGAACGATCCCGACTGACCTGCCAGCTCAAGGTGACCGATGCCTTGGACGGTCTGCGCGTGCAGATGCCAGAAAAGCAGATCTGATGCGCCTGTGGCAGCGGAGTATTCTGGCGCTGCTGCTCACTTTGGGGCAGGGGGCCATTGCTGGTCCCGCCCCGACGATCCTTGCGGCGGAATATGCCGAGCCCACCACGCGCTACACCCATGGCATCCTTGGCGATGCGATCGAATGGGCTGCGCTTCGGCTCAAGGTAAAGGACTGTACCGACTGCCCGGCCCGACAGATCCTGCTGCGTCTCCCCCAACATCGCGTTTTTGAGGATGTCGCGCCCCGGCTTGCCGATCTTGGCGCAGATGCGCCGTTGGTTGTGGTTGTCGAAAGCGATCTGTCCAAAGGGGCGCGACTGGCGATCTACGACGCAAACGGCGTCGTGACAGCGACACCCTTCATCGGCACCCGCAACCGATGGCTGGCCCCGATTGGCGCGGCGGATCTGGACGGCGACGGCAGGGTCGAACTGGCCTATATCGACCGCCCCCATCTGGCCAAAACCCTGCGTCTCTGGCGGTTCGAAGACAACCGGCTCGCAGAGGTGGCCACGCTGCCGGGCCTGACCAACCACCGTATTGGCGAAACGGATATCGCGGGGGGCATTCGCAGTTGCGATGACAGACCTGAAATGATCGTCGCCACCGCAGATTGGGCGCGCCTGATGGCGGTCACTTTCGACGGAACCCAACTGCAAAAACGCGACATCGGCCCGCACAAGGGACGCAAAAGCTTTCGCGCCGCGCTTGCCTGTAACTGACCCTTTTTGGCCCTAAATATTCCGGGGGGTGCGGGGGGCTGGCCCCCGTCCGGTCGGATCGGCAAAGCCCGATCCGAAGATGTTTACCCCAAAGCCCGCCAGCCGATATCACGGCGGCAGAACCCTTCGGGCCAGTCAATCCCATCCACCATCTTATAGGCCCGCGCCTGTGCCTCGGCCAAAGAGGCTCCGCGCGCCGTGACGTTCAAGACCCGCCCGCCCGTGGCAATGACCGCCCCGTCTTTCAGGGCTGTGCCCGCGTGAAACACCATATTGGCGCTGTCTTCCGGCATGTTGTCCAAACCGTTGATTACCGATCCCTTGTCATAGCTACCGGGATAACCCTCCGCCGCCATCACAACCGTAATGGCATGATCCTCGGCCCAGTTGACGCGCATTTCGTCCAGCCGCCCTTCTGCGGCGGCCTGGATCAGGTCAAAGGCCTGAGCCCCCAGGCGCATCATCAGCACCTGGCATTCCGGATCACCAAAGCGCACATTGTATTCCACCAAACGCGGCTGGCCATCCTTGATCATCAGCCCGGCATAAAGCACCCCCTGATAGGGCGTGCCGCGTTTGGCCATTTCGGCCATGGTCGGGCGAATGATCTCGTCCAGCGCCTTTTGCGCAATCGCGTCGGTCAAAACCGGCGCGGGGGAATAGGCGCCCATGCCGCCGGTGTTCGGGCCGGTGTCGCCTTCGCCCACGCGTTTGTGGTCTTGGGCGGTGCCGATGGGCAGCACCTCTTCGCCGTCACACAGGACAAAGAACGAAGCCTCTTCACCTTCCATGAACTCCTCGATCACCACCTCTGCGCCCGCCGCGCCAAAGGAGCCGTCGAACATTTCGTCCACCGCCGCCAGTGCTTCGGAATCGGTCATGGCGATGATCACACCTTTGCCTGCGGCCAGACCGTCAGCCTTGATCACAATTGGTGCGCCCTGCGCGGCGACATAGGCCCGCGCGGCGGCAGCATCGGTGAAATGACCATAGGCCGCCGTTGGGGCGTTGCAGGCATCACAAATCTCTTTGGTAAAAGCTTTGGACGCTTCCAGCTCCGCCGCACCTGCCGAAGGGCCAAACACCTTGAAACCGGCGCTGCGCAGATCGTCGGCCACACCGGCGGCAAGGGGCGCCTCGGGGCCGATAATCACAAAATCAATACTGTTCTCTTCGCAAAAACCGACCACCACGGCACCGTCCATGATGTCAAAGCTGGCGCAATCGGCAATTGCTTCGATGCCTGGGTTTCCGGGCGCGACAATGAGTTTGTCACATTTAGGGTTCTGCATCACCGCCCAGGCCAATGCATGTTCGCGTCCACCGCTGCCCAGAATTAGGATGTTCATCGCGCTCTTGCTCCCTTGGCCTCTGCGTGCTGGCGTTCTAAGCTGGGCAAAGCCCCGAGACAAGGCGGCGCAGGCGGACATAAGGACACAATCTGCATGGACCTGATCGACGATCCCCAGGACGGGCTGAACAGCCCCGAATTTTCGGTCACCGAACTGTCAGGCGCGATCAAGCGTGTGATAGAGGGCGAATTTGGCCATGTGCGCATCCGCGGCGAGGTGGGACGGGTCAGCCGCCCCCGGTCCGGGCATATCTATTTGGACCTTAAAGACGACAAATCGGTCATATCCGGCGTGATCTGGAAAGGGGTCAGCGCCAAGCTGGAGACCCAGCCCGAAGAGGGGATGGAGGTCGTGGCGACCGGGCGCGTCACCACCTTTGGCGGGCAGTCCAAGTACCAGATCGTCATCGAAGATATCAAACCGGCAGGCATGGGCGCCTTGATGGCGCTTTTGGAGAAACGCAAGAAAATGCTGGCGGCAGAAGGGTTGTTTGACCCCGCCCGCAAGCGGCCCTTGCCTTACCTGCCTGAAATTATTGGTGTTGTGACCTCGCCCTCGGGCGCGGTCATCCGCGACATCCTGCACAGGCTGCGGGATCGGTTTCCGCGCAAGGTGTTGATCTGGCCGGTGGCGGTGCAGGGGGCCAAATGTGCGCCCGAGGTGGTCCGCGCCATCGAAGGCTTCAATGCGCTGACACCGGGCGGGGCGCTGCCACGGCCCGATTTGCTGATCGTGGCGCGGGGCGGCGGGTCGGTCGAGGATCTTTGGGGTTTTAACGAGGAAAGTGTGGCGCGGGCTGCAGCCGCCTCGCAGATCCCGCTGATCTCGGCGGTGGGGCATGAAACCGACACCACCCTGATCGACTTTGTGTCGGACAAACGCGCCCCAACCCCAACGGCGGCGGCAGAACTGGCGGTGCCGGTCCGGCACGAATTGGCAGCATGGCTGGAGACCCAAGAGGCCCGCATGGGCCAGATGCTGAGCCAGGGATTGACCCGGCGGGGCCAACGGCTGCGCGACATGGCCCGTGCCTTGCCACGCCCCGAGACCTTGCTGGATGGCCCGCGACAGCGGCTTGACCGCGCGGCAGAGAAACTGGAACCGGCGCTGATCGCCGGGGTGCAACGGCGGCGGGTGCGGCTCGCGGATGTGTCAGGATCGTTGCGGCCAGCGACATTGAATCGGCTAATGGACAATGACCGACGCAGGTTGGCGGGATTGGCGACGCGCCTTGATCCGGCGCTCTTGCGCACCATCGCGGCCAAGCGCGACCGTTATGAGGCCCGCGCAAAGGCGTTTCGGCCCGAAGCCTTGGCGCAAGATCACCAGCGCAAGTCGGGTACTCTTGCCCAGATCAGCCTGCGCCTGTCCGAAGCGGGGCAACGGCAGACCCGCAATTGGCGGCAAAAGATCGACGCCTTGGACCGGCTGCGCGAAACGCTGAGCTACAAATCCACCCTGGCGCGGGGCTATGCCGTGGTGCGGGGCGATGGGGCGGTGATCACGGGCAAAGCCGCGGCGAAAAAGGCAACAACGCTTGAGATCGAATTTGCCGACGGGCGGGTTGAGGTTGGCGGCAAAGCCCCGGCCAAGAAGAAAACCCCGCCGCCCCCCGCACCGGAGCAGGGGACGCTGCTATAATCCGCATGCTGGCCCTTAGACGCCGACCTTTGGGCCTAGGCAAACCATCTCTTCACCCACGTCCTGCGCCTCGTAAAGCTCTGTTGTCAGGGGATTGTTTTCAAACCGCGCGACCAGTCCGCCGCTGCCTTCGGTGAAGGACCAGCATTGCGGGTCAGGGTTGTCCTCATAGACAAAACAGATCAGCCCGGCCTCTTCATACCATTCCCCGTCCTTGCATTGGCCGTCCAGAAAGGACCAGCGCACCCGGCGGTTTTCCAGATAGACCTCGGCCCCATAAGCCGCGCCATCGCGGCCATAGAACAGTGTCTTGCCCTTGGTGTAGCGGTCAAATTCGGCGGCTGTCATCAGATCCTGCGCTGCGGCGGGCAGAGCGGTGAAGGCGGCAAAGATCAAAGCGATGTATCTCATGGGCCAATGATTGTCAGAAACCGGCCTCATCGACCAGCCCTCTGATCGGCAGAAGCCGCATTTTGCCAACGGGCAGCGCGATGATCCATGATCCGGCGCCAGATGGGCGGGATCAGCGCGATGCTGGCCATAACAGGCAGGGACCGTGGCAGCACTGGCATGGTGTCCGGCGTCACCTGCAGCGCCGGAAACGGGCGGGCAGGGCGCAGGTGGTGATCCGAATGGCGCGGTGCGTTCTGCATCATCGCAGAAGAATACCATTGCGGCGCATTCCAGCTGTGCTGCGGGCCCATGGGTTCGGGTTTGCCCCCCGGCAGGATCGCACGGCGCAGCCCGTAGTGTTGGACATAATCGGACAAAAGCAATTGCCATTGCGCATAGGCGGCCAAGGCCACATGGATCAACAGCCCGCTCGTTCCCGCAATTGCATAGGACAAGAGCAGGCTGACCGCTGCTCCGCCGATCCACAGCCAATAGGGGTGGCGCAGCGGCTTTCCTTGATGTCTGCGGCTCTCAGCCCGCAGGCCAGCGACAAATTCCGCCGGTGCGGCTCGCAACCAGAACTGCCAGAACCCTTCGCCCAGTCTGGCCGAATTCGGATCGCCGTTTGTGGCGGCGTGGATGTGATGGACATGCAGATGCGCCGAGACATGGTGCCCGTGGCCCAAGGTGCAAAAGATCAAGGCACCCAAGCGGCGGGGCAAGCGCGCCCTGGTGTGGATCAGCTCATGCGCATTGGAATTGGACACCTGACCCAAGAACAGCCCCAATGCGGCAAAGGTCATGATTTTGCCGGTGAGATTTAGTGGATTGTCTGAGGAAAGCGCGATAACCCCCAACCACAGCAGCAAAAAATGCGCGGCAGCCAAGAGGTAAGACAGCCAGAGACCGGAGCTTTGCGTGTCTGGCAACAGCCGGTTCAGGCGATCCATAAAATACACAGCACCCGTGACCGACAGCAATGCCAGCAACGGCCATATCCCTCCCCACAGGCAGGCGGCCCCCAGAAATGCCGCAGGGGTCAGGCTGGCGATGGCATACCACAACACGAAACGGCTCTCCTCAACTGGGCGCATTCTGGCGCGGCGGCGCGGGCGGCACAATCACACTTATCGCCCGCCGCCCGCGCAAACTGCGATGGAATTGTCGCTTTTTTATCGTGCCCGCCCCTAAGGATTTGTTAGAGATGCGCCAACCAATGCACAAAAAGGGTAGATCATGGCGCTGGATGAGAACACCAAGACCGCAGGCGACGGGCCGAAAAAAGGCGTCTGGAAGTCCGGCAAAGGTAAGGGCCGCCGTCACACCAAGGGCCGCCAGCTTGAGGATCAGGCCTGGGATGAGGTGCGTGCGCTGCTTGACGGGAAAAGCCGCGACCGGGATCTGCTGATAGAGCATTTGCACCTGATCCAGGACAAATACGGACATTTGTCTGCCGCGCATATCCGGGCGCTGGCCGAAGAGATGCGCCTGTCGATGGCGGAGATTTACGAGGTCGCAACCTTTTATGCGCATTTCGATGTGGTCAAAGAGGGCGAAACTCCGCCCCCCGCACTGACCATTCGCGTATGCGATTCTCTGTCTTGTGAACTGGCTGGCGCACAACAACTGAAAGCGGCGCTTGAAGACGGGCTTGATCCGGCAGAGGTCCGCGTTCTGCGGGCGCCCTGCATGGGCCGCTGCGACACCGCGCCTGTGCTGGAACTGGGCCACAACCATATCGACAATGCGACTCCTGAAAAGGTTCAGGCCGCCATTGCCGCCGAAGATACCCACGCCCATCTGCCGGATTATGAAACCTATGAGGCCTATGCCGGGACCGGCGGATATGAAACCTTCAAAGACCTGCGCGACAATGGCAATTGGGAAGAGGTGCAGGAAAAAGTGCTGGCCTCTGGCTTGCGCGGTCTGGGCGGGGCCGGTTTCCCGTCAGGCAAGAAATGGGGCTTTGTTCGCGCCAACGCAGGTACACGTTACCTTGCTGTGAATGGCGACGAAGGGGAGCCGGGCACGTTCAAGGACCGTTGGTATCTGGAACGCACGCCGCATTTGTTCCTTGAGGGCATGCTGATCGCCGCGTGGGCGGTTGAGGCAGAAAAAGCGTTTATCTACATGCGCGATGAATATCCGGCAGTTCTGGAAATTCTGCGCCGCGAGATCGCCGCGCTGGAAGAGGCCGGGATCGTCAAGCCGGGCTATATCGATCTGCGCCGCGGCGCTGGCGCCTATATCTGCGGCGAAGAAAGCGCGATGATCGAAAGCATCGAAGGCAAACGCGGCATGCCACGCCACCGCCCGCCATTTGTGGCGCAGGTCGGAATTTTTGGCAAACCGACATTGGTGCACAACGTCGAAACACTCCATTGGGTTGCGCGGATTTGCCGGGAAGGGCCGGAGGTTCTGTCGTCCACGGAAAAAAACGGCCGCAAAGGGCTGCGCAGCTATTCCGTTTCGGGCCGTGTGGCCAATCCGGGGATGTATCTGCTGCCCGCCGGATCAACCATCACCGATATTATCGAGGCCTGCGGCGGCATGGCGAGCGGTCACAGCTTCAAGGCCTATCAGCCGGGCGGGCCGTCTTCGGGACTGCTGCCTGCGTCGATGAATGACATCCCCTTGGATTTCGACACGTTGCAGCCCCATGGATCCTTCATCGGCTCCGCTGCGGTGGTGGTTCTGTCCGATCAGGATTCGGCCAAGGCGGCGGCACTGAACATGCTGCGGTTCTTTGAGGACGAGAGCTGCGGCCAATGTACACCGTGCCGGGTAGGCTGCGAAAAGGCAGTGAAGCTGATGCAGAAAGACAGCTGGGATCAGGGGCTGTTGGAAGAATTGAGCACAGCGATGGTTGATGCCTCCATTTGCGGTCTGGGACAGGCGGCGCCAAACCCGATCCGGCTGGTGATGAAGCATTTCCCGGACGAGATTTAAGGATTGATCTGGGCACTGACAGGGGCGGCCGCCGCGATCTATTGGGCGCTGTCCCTGTTCGAAGGCCACAGCGTTTTTCGGAGCGCTGTCAAAGGCTTGTCTGTGTTTCCTCTGGCGATTGTGGCGCTGCTTGCGGGTTTGCCCGCGCTTGCCCTGGCTTTGGCGCTTTGCAGTCTTGGTGATGTGATTTTGTCCCGTCCGGGGGACAAGGCGTTTCTGGGGGGGTTGATCGCCTTCGCGCTGGGACATCTGGCGTGGATTGCCGTGTTTTTTGTCTATTTGGTTCCTGATCCGGCCCAGCTGGCTGCGCCGCTGGCCATTGCACTTCTCATTGGTCTGGCGGTTCTGGCGGGCATCATGGTGCGCGTGCTGTTGCCCAATGCCGGTGATCTGCGCCTGCCGGTGGCTGTTTATATCGGTATTATCATCACCATGGGCATCTGCGGTCTTATGACGGCAGAACCTTTGGTGGTTTTGGGGGCATTGACGTTTGCGGCCTCCGATACCCTGCTGGGATTGCAAACCTTTGTTTTGGCGCGGGGGGACTGGGCCGAACGCTGGGCCAACGTTCTGATCTGGCCGCTGTATTGGGGGGCGATCGTGCTTTTAACACTCGGGACGGCTGGGCAAGGGGTGTTTTAACCGGCCACCCTTCCATCCGGCGGAACTAGACTATAGATCAGGGAAAACCTGCGCGGAGATTTCCCTTGGCATTTTTCAAGAAGCTCAAAGACAAGCTGTTTAAATCCTCGTCCAAGATCGACGAAGGTCTGGAGGCGATTGTCAGTGATGGCGGCGCCGAAGAGGCGGCTGTGGATGAGGTGATGCAAGAGGCTCCGGCGGCGGCTGCGGAAATCTTGCCGGAGGCCGTTGATCCGGAGCCTGCGCCGGTTGCAGAAGTTAAAGAGCCGCTGCCGGAACCAGTGCCTGCGCCCGTTGCAATGGACCCCGAGCCGATAGAAGAGCTGGCCAAAGAGGAGGAGATCGGCGAGCCCCTTCCAGAGCCAGAGCCAGAGCCAGAGCCAGAGCCAGAGCCAGAGCCAGAGCCAGAGCCAGAGCCAGAGCCAGAGCCAGAGCCAGAGCCAGAGCCTGAGATTGTGCCCGAACCGGAGCCGATCAAGGCCGAACCGCTGCGCACCACCATGACCTCTGTGGCACCCGATCTCGAAGAGGCCATGCCGACAGAGGTTGTCAAACCGGGGCTATTGGGCCGCCTGATGGGGCGCGCCGCACCAAAAACCGTGGTGCGCCGGACATTGGACGACGACATGCTGGAGCAGCTCGAAGAGCTGCTCATCACCGCCGATATGGGTGTGGAAACGGCGATGCGGGTGACGGCCAACATGGCTGAAGGGCGGTTTGGCAAGAAGCTGTCCGTGGGCGAAATCAAGCAATTGATGGCCGATGAAATCGCCCGGATCATGGAGCCGGTTGCACGTCCCTTGCCGCTTTATTCCAAAACGCCGCAAGTGGTCTTGGTCGTGGGAGTCAACGGATCGGGCAAGACCACGACCATCGGCAAATTGGCCAGCCAGTTCAAAGCGGCGGGCAAGAACGTGGTGATCGCGGCGGGCGATACATTCCGCGCCGCCGCTGTAGAACAATTGCAGGTCTGGGGCGACCGTGCGGGGGTGCCTGTGCTGACCGCCGCGCAGGGCACGGACCCGGCCAGCCTGGCCTTTGACGCGATGACCAAAGCACAGGAAGACGGCGCTGATTTGCTGATGATCGACACCGCCGGTCGATTGCAGAACCGTGGAGATCTGATGGAAGAGCTGGCCAAGATCGTGCGTGTGATCCGCAAGAAGGACGACACCGCGCCCCATAATACGCTGCTGGTGCTGGATGCGACCACGGGCCAGAATGCGGTCAATCAGGTGAAGGTTTTCCAAGAGATTTCAGATGTTTCCGGGCTGGTGATGACCAAGCTGGACGGCACGGCGAAGGGCGGTGTTCTGGTGGCGCTGGCCGATCAGTTTGGCCTGCCGATCCATGCCATCGGTGTGGGCGAACAGATCGACGATCTATCGCCCTTTGACCCGCAAGAATTTGCAGATGCCCTTGTCGGTTATGAACGGTGAGGTTTAGACCCGCCTTTGCCCGTCCATGACAGAATGGTTGATCTCCATCGAAGGGACGGCAACCGGCCATACGGTGGCCCTGTGGCTGGCGGTGATGGCGGCGTTTTTGCATGCGGTGTTCGGGGCGCTGCAAAAGGGGCGGCATGATCCCTGGCTGACACGCGGGGCGATTGACTTTGCCTATTGTGTGATGGCCGCGCCATTTGCGCTTTTTGTGGTGCCTTGGCCCGAGCCGCATATGTGGATCATCTTCCTTGGTGCGTTCCTTATTCACATTGTTTACAAGATGTTGCAGGCTTGGGCCTATACCAAGGGCGCCTATACCGTCGTCTATCCGGTGGTGCGTGGCACGGGGCCGCTCTTTGCGGTCATTGGCGCTTATCTGATCTTCGAGGAAAGCTTCACCTTGCTGCAATGGATGGGCGTTGCGGTCTTGCTTGCGGGGATCTTTGGGCTAGCGATCTACAACATGATCTTTCTCACGGCGGAGCGGGAGACGTTAAACGCCGCCCTTGCGATTGCGGTGCTGACCGGCCTCTTCGTGGCGCTTTATACCACTTATGACGCTTACGGCATCCGTGCGACGGCGGATCCTTTCACCTTTCTGGCATGGTTTTTCATGATTGACGGAGTGGTGATGCCCTTCATCGCTGCGCGGCGGTGGTGGGCCATGGAAAACCCACCCGCGCTTGGCCCCCTAATGGGGCGCGGTTTCATTGGCGGGCTTGTCGCCTTCATGAGCTTTGGCGCAATCATGATGGCAACCCGGCTGGACAAGGTGGGTGAGGCGGCGGTGCTGCGCGAAACCTCGACGGTGTTTGCCGCGATCATCGGCTGGGTGTTTTTGAAAGAAACTGTCGGCCCGCGCCGCGTGGCTTTGATGGCCTTGATTGCGGCGGGCGCCGTGATAGTTGAGATGGGCGGATAAGCAGGAGCAGATGATGGCGCAGGAACGGCAAATCAACCCCATGGTCAAGATGGCGCTCGAATACGGGCCGATCATCTTGTTTTTTGTCGCCTATTTGCGGCTGAAGGACCGGGTATTCACCATCGGCGGCACTGAATACGACGGATTTATCGTTGTGACAGCGGCGTTTATCCCGATCCTCGTTGCGGCGACCGGGGCGATTTGGGCGCTGACCGGCAAGATCAACCGGATGCAGATTGCCACGGTGGTGTTGGTTGTGGTCTTTGGCGGGCTGTCGGTCTGGCTGAATGACGACCGGTTCTTCAAGATGAAGCCAACGATGATTTACGCCTTGTTTGGCGGTGTTCTGGCAGTTGGTTTGCTGCGCGGGCAGTCTTACCTTAAATATGTGATGGAAGAGATGATGCCGTTGCAGGATGCCGGCTGGATGTTGCTGACAAAACGGTTAATGCTGTTCTTCTTCGGGATGGCCGTCGCCAATGAACTGATCTGGCGAATGTTCAGCACAGAAATCTGGGTCTATTTCAAAACCTTCGGTCTGACAGCGGCGATCTTTGCGTTTTTCATGACGCAAGGCGCGTTGTTCCAGACTTATGGGATCGAGAAAGACGACAGCGGGGCGTAGCGGAGATTTCAATAAGTCCGCGCCCGCCACGGTAGCTCAACGCTTAAACAATTGATCCTGCGCGCCTTTGTCCTTGGCGATGTCACCGCGTTTTTCGGCATGAAGCGCCCGTCCGGCCTGAACGCCGGGCCGCGCGGCCATCTGGTCGAGCCATCGGGCCATATGCGGCTTGTCCTCCAGCGTCTGTTGCTGCCCTTCCCACAAGGACGCCCATCCCCAGATCGAGAAATCCGCGATCGAGATAAAATCACCCGCCACGAATTCATGCTGCGCCAATTGCCGGTCCAGCACACCATAGAGCCGCGCCACCTCGTTGCGATAGCGGTCCTTGGCATAGGGCAGATCGTTGGGCGGCTCCATATTGGGGGCGTATTTGAGGAAATGATGCGCCTGTCCCGCCATCGGACCCAGCCCGCCCATCTGCCACATCAGCCATTGATCCACCGCGATGCGTTCGCGTTCGGTGCTGCCGCAAAACTGGCCGGTCTTGCGGGCGAGGTATTGCAGGATTGCCCCGCTTTCAAAGATGGCAATCGGTGCGCCATCCGGGCCATCCGGGTCTACAATCGCAGGCATGCGATTGTTGGGGGAAATCTTTAAAAACTCCGGTGCAAATTGGTCGCCAGCGCCGATGTTGATCAGATGGGTGTCATAGGGCAGGCCCATTTCCTCAAGCGCGATAGAGACTTTCCAACCGTTGGGCGTGGGCCAGAAATAAAGGTCGATGGGGGCTGTCATGGGGCGCTCCTGCTGCGGTTTGTGCCAGCTTGGCCTGTTGTCGCCGGATTGCCAAGAGGCCAGCCCGTCAATCGCGCAGCGCACCATTGACGCATGACGTCATCAGGCGTAAAGCGGACCCGTGGTGATTTGTAACCGGATTGCGGGCCACGTTAAACAATCTGCTAAAAGGTCAGGATGAAAGCCCTCTTTCGCTTGACCGCGTTGGGGGCATTTTTGTCTCTTTCGCCGCCGGGTCAACTTATGCCTGCCGTGCAGGCGCGAAAGGAAAAGACGATGAGCAACGATTGGCATCCGCGCACCAAAGCCATTCACGCCGGTACCCGCCGCAGCCAATATGGCGAGGTGAGCGAGGCGATTTTTCTCACCCAGGGGTTTGTCTACGAGACCGCCGAACACGCCGAGGCGCGTTTCCTGGAAAGCGGCCCGGACGAATTTATCTATGCCCGCTATGGCAACCCGACCGTGGCCATGTTCGAGGACCGCATTGCAGCGCTCGAAGGGGCAGAGGATGCTTTTGCAACCGCATCCGGAATGGCCGCGGTCAGCGGCGCGTTGACCGCGATGCTCAAGGCCGGGGATCACGTTGTCTCGGCGCGGGCGTTGTTCGGATCTTGTCTTTACGTGCTCGAAGACGTGCTGGCCCGGTTCGGGGTCGAGATTACCCTGGTGGACGGCACCGATCTGGCCGCATGGGAGGCGGCGATCCGTCCTGACACCAAAGCGGTGTTTTTTGAATCGGTTTCCAATCCGACGCTGCAACTGGTCGATATCAAAGCGGTGTCCGAACTGGCCCATGCCCAAGGGGCATTGGTTGTGGTCGACAATGTCTTTGCCACGCCGGAATTTTCCAGTGCCATCGCGCAGGGGGCAGATGTGGTGATCTATTCGGCCACCAAACACATCGACGGCCAAGGCCGCACCCTTGGCGGGGTGATCCTTGGCACCCGCGATTTTATCCGCGGCACGGTTGAACCCTATATGAAACATACCGGCGGTTCCATGAGCCCGTTTACCGCCTGGGTGATGCTCAAAGGGCTGGAAACCATGAGCCTGCGCGTTCGGGCGCAAGCGGCGTCGGCCCAGACCATCGCGGAGGCATTGCAGGGCCATGAGGCGCTGGAGACAGTGATCTATCCCGGTTTGGCGGATCATCCGCAGAACGCACTCGCGTTGTCGCAGATGGGGGCGGGCGGCACGGTGTTGTCGCTGGTTCTGAAGGGCGGCAAGGACGCCGCGTTCAAGTTCCTCAATGCGATCGAGGTCGGGGTGATTTCCAACAATCTGGGTGATGCCAAGACCATCCTGACCCATCCTGCCACCACCACCCATCAGAGGTTGCCGCAGGATCAAAAAGACCTTTTGGGAATCGCACCGGGCCTCGTGCGGATGTCCATCGGGCTGGAAGATGCGCAGGATCTGATCGCCGATATCCGGCAGGCGCTCACTGATTTGTGAAGGTTGGGGCGCGGTTTGCGGTTCAAACCGTGCCATTCCTTACCTTTTTTGACGTGTGATGTTGGTTTTGGCCTCTCAAAGGACGCAAACGGTGTGATCCATGCCCCGACTTGCACCGTATGTGTTAAGATAATTGGTAATTGGCGCCGCGCAGCATAAGTATGAGGCAGGCACCAAAAGGGGGACACCGCCATGAATGCCATCACATCCGTCGAAAAAGGGCCGGACCGGTCCGATGCAGAGCAGGCGCTTGCCACGCTCAAGGCCTGGGCCGCAGGGGCCAGCGCGACCGAGATTGATGCACTCGACCCCCAGGTGGCCCGGTTTTTGCAAGACAAAGGTGAATACCCAAACTTCAGCCGCGAATACCCGCAGGATTTCAAAGTGGATGCTGCCTATAAGGCGGGTTTGCCCGACCTACAGAACGGACCTTCAAGCCTGATCCGCGGGGCCAAGCAGCAGATCCAGCATGTTGGCATTTCGAACTTTCGCCTGCCTATCCGGTTTCATACCCGCAACAACGGTGATCTGACGCTGGAGACATCGATCACCGGTTCGGTCAGCCTTGAGGCGGACAAGAAGGGCATCAACATGTCCCGGATCATGCGCAGCTTTTACAAACACGCCGAACGCACCTTCAGCTTTCGGGTGATCGAAGCGGCGCTGGATGATTACAAATCCGATCTGGAAAGCTTTGATGCCCGGATTCAGATGCGGTTCTCCTTTCCGATGAAAATCGAAAGCCTGCGCTCGGGCCTGTCGGGGTACCAGTATTATGACATCGCGCTGGAGCTGGTGGAGAAAGACGGTGTTCGTCAGAAGATCATCCATCTCGATTACGTCTATTCCAGCACATGCCCTTGTTCCCTGGAATTGAGCGAACATGCCCGCGCCACGCGCAATCAATTGGCCACTCCGCATTCGCAGCGATCCGTGGCACGCATTTCGGCAGTGCTTGAGGGCGACAACAGTTGTTTGTGGTTTGAAGACCTGATCGAGGCCTGCCGCCGCGCGGTGCCGACCGAAACCCAAGTGATGGTCAAGCGCGAGGATGAACAGGCCTTTGCCGAGTTGAACGCAGCCAATCCGATCTTTGTGGAGGATGCCGCGCGTCTTTTCTGTCAACAATTGCAGCAAGATGCGCGCGTTGGCGATTTCCGCGTGATTGCCAGCCATCAGGAAAGCCTGCACAGCCATGACGCGATCAGCATTCTGACCGAGGGGCCGACCTTTGAGATGCAAAGCATCGACCCCAAGCTGTTCAACACGTTGTTCCACGTCGGATGACGGGCAGGGCGCGGCATGCTGCGCCCCTATGCCGCACTGCAGCGCGGGTCAAGCGCGGCTAGGCTGACCTCAATCAGCCAGGGAGCGCCGATATGACACGGGTCCGCAAGATTGATCTTCCCATTCACAGCCAGCTTTGGTCGCGGGTCGGGCCGCATGATTTTGTCGATTGTTATACCGTCGCTGCGGATATGCCCCCGCGCCGTGCCGCCGAGATCATCACCAGCTTTCCCGGTTGGGCGCAGTTCTTGCTGCTGATCCGTCGCTGGGTGACGACGCCCTTCGGTCTGTCCAACGATGGGCGGGAAGGCAAAGACAAGGTCGGCATTTTTCCGGTTGAGATCGACACCGAGGGCGAGCTGATCGCAGGGTTCAACGACCGCCACCTCGATTTTCGCGTTTCCGTTCTGCGTCAGGGCGGGCAGGTGTCATTGGCCACCTGGGTGCATCCCCACAACATCGGCGGTCAGCTTTATCTGCGGATGATCCTGCCGTTTCATATCATGATCGCCCGTGACGCCTTGGCCCGCGTCAACGCTGCGGAGTGATCTTTCTTGTGCGCCGCTGCTCTGTGCGGGGCGGGCGGCGGCTATGCAGTATTGTCGGTACTGCCCGGTGATGTCTGTCCCTATGTAGAGGACAAGACATTCCAATCATTTGCTGAGATAAAACAATGGCATATAACGACATCGCATCCCCTGCCGAAGTAATGGGCCGGGAAATCACCATGACTCGCAATCTGCTCGACGCAATTGCCAATAGCTTTTCGAAGTTCGGCCGCGCGATCATGGCCAATTCCGCCGGCCAACGGCGGATCGACCGTGTGGAACGGCTGCGGGCAAAATCGGACGCCGAATTGGCGGAATTGAACATCAAACGCGATGACATCGTGCATTACGTGTTCAAAGACATCTACTACGTTTGAGCGGCACCACCACCCAACACGCAATTGGCCCTGCCTGACCTCGCGTATGCGCGGTGCGGCGGGGTCTTTTTGTTTGGCTGGCGTGGCTTGACACTGGCCCGCCCCCGCGCCAACGCTGCGGCATGATGGATCTGCGCCCTGTTGGATATGTTGTTGGACTGCTGGTGGCGGTGCTGGGGCTTTTCATGCTCTTGCCGATGCTGGTTGATCTGGCCGAAGGGCGCGGCCATGCCTTCGTTTTTGTTGAGACCTTTCTGATCACCACACTGGGCGGCGGCATGATTGCGCTGGCCTGTTCCAATGGCGTGCGCGAAGGGCTGACGATCCAGCAAACCTTTTTGCTGACCACTGGCGTTTGGCTGATGCTGCCGTTGTTTGGCGCATTGCCGTTTATTCTGGGCGAGACCAATTCCAGCGTGACGGACGCGGTGTTCGAGGCGATGTCAGGGCTGACCACGACGGGGTCCACGGTTTTGTCGGGGCTGGACAGCTTGCCCAAGGGGCTGCTCTTGTGGCGCGGTATTCTGCAATGGCTGGGCGGTATCGGTATCATCGTTGTGGCAATGGTGTTCCTGCCAGAGCTGAAGGTGGGCGGCATGCAAATCTTCCGCTCCGAAGGGTTTGATACCTTTGGCAAAATCCTGCCCCGTGCCGGTGAAATCGCGACCCAGATCGCGGTGATCTACCTGTGGCTGACCATGGGCTGTATCCTGAGTTATTTGGCGCTGGGGATGAATGCGTTTGACGCCACGGTACATGCGCTGACCACGATCTCGACCGGTGGGTTTTCCAATTACGATGCCTCGTTTGGGGCGTTTTCGGGGCCGATGGAATATGTGGCCACGGTATTTATGATCCTCGCGGCACTGCCCTTCGTGCGCTATGTGCAATTGATCAATGGCAACCCGCTGGCGCTGCACCGCGATCCGCAGGTGCGTGGGTTCCTCGTGACCATCGTGATCCTCGTCGCCGTGATTGTCATCTCGTTGCAACAGACCTTTTCCTTTGGTTGGGAACGCAGTTTTCGAGAGGCGCTGTTCAACATCACCTCGATTATCTCGGGCACGGGTTATGCCTCTGTTGATTATATGCAGTGGGGCCCCTTCGCGGTGGCGCTGTTCTTTTTCATCGGGCTGATTGGCGGCTGCGCGGGGTCAACCGCCTGTTCGATCAAGATCTTCCGCTATCAGCTGCTCTTTGCATCGATCCGCGCCCAGTTGCGACGCATTCGGTCGCCGCATGGCATTTTCACCCCCCGCTATGACGGCAGACCTGTGGGACAGGACGTTCTGAGCTCGGTGATGTCGTTCTTTATGTTCTTTGTGGTGACGATGGGATTGGTGGCCGTGGCGCTGAGCATGACGGGGCTGGATTTTGTGACTTCGGTCTCCGGCGCGGCGGCGGCGCTGGCCAACATTGGTCCGGGGCTGGGCGATATCATCGGCCCCGCGGGCAATTTCAGCAGCCTTAACGACACCGCAAAGTGGATCCTGACAGCCGCGATGCTGATTGGAAGACTCGAACTGATGGCGGTTTACGTCATCCTTACCGTCAAATTCTGGAGGGCCTGATGGCTGATCAAAACGGCGCTGGCCGCACCCGTCCCTTGGGGGCGCAAATCTCTCATATGCTCAAGGATCGCGGGGTGGATGTGATCTTTGGCATTCCCGGCGTGCACAATCAGGAAATGTATCGCGGGATCGAAGAGGCAGGCATCACCCATGTGCTGGCCCGTCACGAACAGGGTGCGGGGTTTATGGCCGACGGTTATGCCCGCGCAACGGGGCGGCCAGGGGTGGCCTATGTGATCACCGGACCGGGTGTCTGCAACATCATGACCCCGATGGGGCAGGCCTATTCGGACTCTGTGTCGATGTTGGTGTTGTCGTCCTGTCTCGATGAAACAGCGGCGCGGCGTGGGCAATTGCACCAGATGAAGGATCAGGAAATTGCCGCTGGCACGGTGTGCGATTGGTCGGAAACGGCCCTGTCGGCGAACGCTACCTATGCGCTGATCGACCGTGCCTTGGTGGAGTTTGAGACCAAACGCCCACGCTCCAAACATATTCAGGTGCCGATTGCCCAGCTGGAGGCGCAGGCGCCCGCGGCGGATTTGGCGCATACGCCCAAACGCAAGCGGCCAGCCGCGCATGCGAATGACGTGGCGGAGGTGGCATCGATGCTGGCGGCAGCGAAAAAGCCGATGATCGTGTTTGGTGGCGGGGCGGCGCAGGCCTCCGATGCCGCGCGTGAGGTGCTGCGCAAAAGCGGCGCGGCCTCCGCGACCAGCTATGCCGGGCGCGGGATCGTCGGGTCGGATGCGCCCCTGCATTTCGGAGCCTGTCTGGCGCGGGCGGACAGCGCCGCAGTGATGGCCGAAGCTGATCTGGTGCTGGCGGTCGGCACCGAACTGGTGGAGGTCGATCTGTGGCGGGCGCATTTGGGGCATACCGCACCGATGATCCGGGTTGATTTGGACCCTGAAGTGCTCTGCGATCCGCAGGGGGCCAGCTTTGCCATCCACGCGGACGCGCAAGCGTTCCTGTCTGCCTTGTCCAGGGCCATGCCAGACGGAGCAGGCAGCAGTGAATGGACCGCAGAACAGGTGGCTGCAACCCGCGCCCGCTGGCGGGCCGAAACCGATGCGGAACGTCTTGGCATTGTGCCGATCTGTGATGCGCTACGTGCGGCAGTGCCCGCCGATACGATGATATATTCCGACATGACCCAGTTTGCCTATGTGGCCAAGGAAGTGTGGGACATGGACCGGCCTGGCCACTGGCATCACCCATATGGCTTTGGCACCTTGGGCTATGCCACGCCTGCTGCGATTGGCGGCGCAGTAGCGCGGCGGGGGCAACCGACCATGGCGATCATTGGCGATTACGGTTTTCACTACACGATGCAGGAACTGGGTGTTGCTGTGGAACTGGGTCTCAGCCTGCCGATCATCCTGTGGGACAATGGCAAGCTGAAAGAGATCGAGGACAGCATGGTCGGCGCGCAGATCGCGCCAAATGCGGTGATTGCGCAGAACCCCGATTTTGTGAAGCTGGCCGAGGCGTTTGGCGCACGTGCGGTTGCTCCGGGATCACTGGAAGAGATGCAGAGCGCGGTTTCGGAGGCCTTTGAGGCGGAAGGACCGACCTTGATCTATCTCACACCGGCGCTGACGGCGTGATGCGATCTTTTTAGAAAAATCGCCCCGGAGTCTTTGATGACTCCGGGGCGTTGTGTTCTTCTTTGACATCGTTCCAGAGTTTTCAAGAACTCCTCAGGCTGTCCGCTTTTACTCCCAACAGCTGACCAGAACCGTCATGCCTTGCGCTGCGATCCGCAAATCTCGGGGGGCGACGGATCCGACATTGTCTGTCTTGGTCAGGCTCAAACCGGCCTGCTGCACCAGATCGGCAATCGTGGCTCCTTCAATGGCAAAGCTGACGTTTTCCGGCAATTGCTGACCATTTTGCGCATTGGGCAACAGCATACCAAGAACATTGCCGCTGACGTCAAAGACCGGTCCGCCCGCATCGCCGGGCTGTGCGTCGAGCGCCAGGCGGCTCAGGTTTTCCTCGCCGCGCAGGCCCTTCAGATCGGCCAAAGTGCCAAAGGTCAACGTGGCCGCGCTGAGCACGCCTTCGTAGGAATAGCCTGCGACCGAGATCTCTGATTGCAGGCGGGGCGGGGTGCTGCCGAATTGCGCCACGGCCATCGGTGACAGGCGATCGCGTGGTTTCAGCAGGGCGACACCGCTGGCGCTGTCATCAGCCAGAATATCCGCCTCTGTGTCGCCATCAAGGGTCACGCGCGTACAGGCCTGAACCGCCTCAGTGGTGGTCGCAACTGTGCCTTGCCCGTCGATAAAGAAACCGGAGCGCGAGATTTTGGGTTGGCGGATCTTCAGGCCGGCCACCAGATCAATCGCCTGTGTGTCGCTTCCGCCCGCTGCGGGGTCGAGCGCGCCGTCCAGCCGCGTCAGGCTCTTGGACATCTCCGCCACAACGCGGCGGCGGCGGTCCTCGTCACCTGCGGGCCAGATCAGGGTGAAGCCTTTGATTTGGCCGTTCTGCAACGATACCTGTGTCTGGCTGATGATGCTGCCGTTCTCACCGATCAATTCGAACGAATTGTTCTTGCGTGCGCGTGGACCATCCAGCGGCACGATTTCAAGGGTTTGCATGATGTCATAAAGACCAAAAAGCGTGTTCTGATCCCCGGCTTGCGAAATCAGCAAGACCTTTGCGCCGATATTGCCGGTGCTGTCGTAATGGGCGAAGGGTGGCTCGTAACGGGCAAAGGCAACTTCGGCAGTGGGCATCATGATCTCGATACCTGCGGTCTCGTCGCGGACCATTTGCAGGCCCAGACCGTCCAGCACCGCGTTGTACTGTCTGATCAGCGCCGCCCGCTGGCGGGTGGTCAGAACCCCGGTGACCTCATAGCCGTTGGCCTCTTGCCAGGCGCCCATGGAGTTGCGGGTGCCGCGCCCGAATGCGCCATCAATGGCGGCGTTGTAAAAACCGGCCCATTGCAGAGCAATCTGCAAATCCTTGCGTTCATCGCGGTTCAGCAATTGCTCACTCCGGCGGGCTTCACGCGGGGTTTCATCGGGCTCTTCGGCAATCACCACGGGTGCTTCTTCCTGCGCCGCGGTTTCCTGCGTGGGTGTCTCGGCGGGGGTCTGCGGAGGAGGGGCGGCACCCACGCTGGCGGGCGCTTCGATCACGCCGCGGTTCAGCACATTTGCACCAACGGGCCAGAACTGTTGGCGGAACCGGCTGGAAAGCTGGATAAAGCTGTCACGCGCGACCAGCCCTTGACGCACGTAGGTGCGCCGGACCAGTTCTGCATCGGCGCGGCGATAAGGGCCAAGGGCAATACCGTACCAGCCGCCACCAAGGGCAAAACCGTTCACATCCTCAAGCTGCCCACTGAAATCGCGGGCGCGTTCGGTCGCGGCTGCCAAACTGGGATGTGCCTCGATCTGGACCCAGACAACATCGTCGTCTGATTGTGATTGTGCCATGGCTGGCACGGCCAGAAATACGGCCAGAAGGGTTGTCATAAGGACGTTCAGAATGCGCAACATCGTCAACTCAGCTCTCGTTCACCAAAATTCGCCGCAGATAAGCAGGAAATCCGGTAAAATGCCATGGGAAAGCACGGTGAAAATGTGTCATTGCTGCAATTGACCCTGCGCGGCTGCGCTCGTAGGTAAGTCGCGCAAGTTCAAAGGGGATCTCCATGTCCGAAAAGCCGCAAACACCCCGGTCGTTTCAAGCGATCATTCTGGCGCTCCAAAACTATTGGGCGCAGCAGGGATGCGCGATTCTGCAGCCATATGACATGGAAGTTGGGGCAGGGACGTTCCATCCGGCCACTACATTGCGTAGCCTCGGCAGCCAGCCCTGGACAGCCGCCTACGTGCAGCCCTCGCGCCGCCCGACGGATGGTCGCTATGGGGAAAACCCGAACCGTCTGCAGCATTATTACCAATATCAGGTACTGATCAAACCCAGCCCGCCGAACCTGCAGGAATTGTATCTCGGCTCGCTTGAGGCGATTGGCATCAATATGGATCTGCACGACATCCGATTTGTCGAGGATGACTGGGAAAGCCCGACGTTGGGGGCCTGGGGGCTGGGTTGGGAGGTCTGGTGCGACGGTATGGAAGTCAGCCAGTTTACCTATTTCCAGCAGGTCGGCGGCCATGACTGCGCACCGGTCTCGGGCGAATTGACCTATGGCTTGGAACGTTTGGCGATGTATGTGCTGGGCGTGGACCATGTGATGGACATGCCGTTCAATGATCCTGATGCACTGATCCCGTTGACCTATGCGGATGTGTTCAAACAGACCGAAGAGGAATACGCCCGCTGGAACTTTGACACCGCCAACACCGAAGTTCTGTTGCGCCAGTTCGAAGAGGCCGAGGCCCATTGCAAGGTGATCCTTGAGCAACCCGCGACCGATCCAAAGACCGGCAAGCGCATCATCATGGCGCATCCGGCCTATGACCAATGCATCAAGGCCAGCCACATGTTCAATCTGCTGGACGCGCGGGGCGTGATCTCTGTAACCGAACGGCAAGCCTATATCGGGCGTGTCAGGGCATTGGCCAAGATGTGCGCCGATGCCTTTGTGCAGACCCGCGCTGGTGGCTGGTCCGAGGATGCCGCGTAACAGCGCGGCCAGGTTGAGGGCAGGGATATGAACGGCAAGATCGTGGGAATCGTCATTATGGTGTCGGCGCTGATTGCGGGCCTTGGCCTGTACTACCTGCAAATCTACGGGTTCTACCGCGAGGTGCCTGCGGCTGACGTGACCTTGGTTTCTCTTACCACGCAAGAGCCGGAAACCATTGAGGCTGCCGGGATACAGGCGATTGATGCTGACAGCTCCCCCATTCGGTTCCGGGCCTGTTTTACCACGGATCTCAGCCTGCCTTTGCTGACCGAGACCTATGTACTGGTCGACAGCGCCACGCCGCGCAACGCGCCGGGGTGGTTTGACTGCTTTGACGCCGAGGCGCTGGGCAACGAGATCGAAACCGGCACCGCGTTGACCTTTCTGGGCCAAAAGAACATCGCTTATGGCGTTGACCGGATTGTCGCGATCACCGATGACGGGCGCGGCTATGTCTGGCACGAACTGAACGATTGCGGCGAAAAGGCCTATGACGGCACGGTTGTCGGCGAAGAATGTCCGCCGCTTCCGTCCAGCCTCTCGGACTAATCCCCGCTCAAGGCGGAACCAAACCGCCCCTTACCGGCTTGTTCTTTCATAGCGAAAGGATTTGCCCGTTTCTGACACCCCACATTCCACCCTCAAATGGGTCATGCGATGCGGCTATGCCGCCCGCGGGATCATCTATTTCCTGATCGGGGGGCTGGCGTTCTGGGCATCGTTTTCCTCCATGTCCAGCTCCGGCACCGAAGACACGCTGTCGGCCCTGCGCGCGCAGCCCATGGGGGTTCCGGCGCTTTGGGCTATCGGGCTTGGTCTGATGGCCTATCTGGTGTGGCGTGTTACGGCGGGGATCGCGGATGTTGAGGACCATGGAACCGGTCCGAAGGGTTTGATTGCGCGTGGCGGTCAGATCGTGACGGGGCTGATACACGGCGGGATCGGGCTGTCGGTGATTGGTCTGGCCTATGCCGGGTCGGATCAGGGGGGCAGCGCGGCGCAAGACTGGACCGCGCGCTTGATGGCGATGCCGGGCGGGCGTTATTTGGTGGCGCTGGCGGCGCTGATCCTTGTCGGGGCCGGGATCTACTACATGCAGAAAGGCTGGCGCGGCAGCTACAAGTCACATCTTGCCCGCTCACAATTCACGCAGAAGGTTGATCCTGTGCTAACCGCCGGTTTGATCATCTACGGGATGATGCTGGCGCTGGTGGCCCTGTCGCTTGGCTTTGCCGCGCTAAATGCCGATCCGTCGCAGGCTGGCGGGCTGGGGCAGGCGCTGGACCAGCTGCGGAGCGCTTATCTGGGGCGGTTCCTGCTGGCGGGGGCGGGGCTGGGACTGGTGGCATTTGCCGTGTACAATATGGTTGAGGCGGGCTGGCGGGTCGTGCCGAAGCTGTCAGCGCCGGATATTCGCACATTGGCCAGCTAAAGACCGGGTTCTATAGCCACGGCAGAGGCGCTTCGGGGCTGGACCCACGCCGCCCCTGCGGTTATCCAAGCGCGAAAGACGCGCCGCATCGCGGCAAGACGAAGGACACCGCCCGTGCCAGACCTGCTGATTGAACTGTTTTCCGAAGAAATCCCCGCGCGGATGCAAACCCGCGCCGCCGAGGATTTGAAAAAGCTGGTGACCAATGGTCTGGTAGAGGCGGGTTTGACCTATGGTTCTGCTGCGGCCTTTTCCACACCGCGCCGGTTGACGCTGGCGCTGGGTGATATGCTGGCCGCCAGCCCGCGCACGGTGGAAGAGCGCAAAGGCCCAAAAGCTGACGCGCCCGAAAAAGCCATCGAAGGGTTTCTGCGCGGCGCGGGCCTGACCCGTGACCAGCTTGAGGAACGCGATACCCCCAAAGGCAAGATCCTCTTTGCCATGATCGAAAAGCCGGGCCGCCCGGCAGCCGAGATCGTGGCAGAGGTGCTTGAACAGACCATTCGCAACTTCCCATGGCCCAAATCCATGCGCTGGGGCAGTGGCAGCCTGAAATGGGTGCGCCCGCTGCATTCGATCCTGTGCATTATGTCGGCAGAAGACGGCGCCGAGGTTGTCGCGCTGGACGTGGACGGGATCACCTCCGGCGATGAGACCCGCGGCCACCGCTTCCTTGCGCCAGAGGCGATCAAGGTCAGCAGCTTTGAGGACTACGCGGCCAAACTGAAACGCGCCTTTGTGGTGCTTTCCGCCGAAGAGCGTGCTGAAACCATCTGGAATGACGCCACCAATATGGCCTTTGCCAATGGGCTGGAAGTGGTGGAGGACGCGGGTCTTTTGGCTGAGGTCGCAGGGCTGGTCGAATATCCGGTGGTTCTGATGGGCCAGATTGCCGATGATTTTCTGGGCCTGCCGCCAGAAGTGCTTCAGACCTCTATGCGCGAACATCAGAAGTTCTTTTCCGTGCGCAATCCCAAGACCGGACAGATCGAACGGTTTATCACCGTGGCCAACCGCACCACGGCGGACAATGGCGCGACCATTCTGGCGGGCAATGAAAAGGTGCTGTCGGCGCGGCTGGCAGATGCAAAGTTCTTCTGGGAAAACGACCTGCGCACCGCGACCTCGGATGAGGGCATGAGCGCATGGGTCAAATCGCTTGAGAATGTGACCTTCCACAACAAGCTGGGCACGCAGGCCGAATTGATTGAACGCATGGCCGTGCTGGCCCGCGAATTGGCCCCGATGGTCGGCGCGGATGCCGATGAGGCAGAGCAGGCGGCGCGTCTGGCCAAGGCGGATCTGAGTTCTGAAATGGTCTATGAATTCCCCGAACTTCAAGGGCTTATGGGCAGTTATTACGCCAAAGCGGCGAACAAAAGCGATGCGGTTGCGGCGGCAGCCAAGGAACATTATGCGCCACTTGGGCCATCCGATGACGTGCCCACCGCGCCCGTGTCGGTTGCCGTGTCGCTGGCTGAAAAGATCGACAAGCTGACCGGGTTTTGGGCGATTGATGAAAAGCCGACGGGCTCTAAGGATCCTTTTGCCCTGCGCCGTGCGGCATTGGGGGTTATTCGGATATTGGTTGAGAACGACATCTCATTGCACATGGACCGTTTTATCGACGCGCAGCTGGTGCGCAACAAGGGGCAGTCAAATGGCGACCTCAAGGCACACCTGATCCACGATCTGGTCGAAGAAATTGCCGAACACGGCGTGTTCGGGGCGGCATTCAAAACCGTAAAGGCGCGCCTTGCCGAAGGGGAAGGCAACGCTGCCTTTGAAGCTTTGGGCGAACAGGTGCCGGACAAATCGGTGGATCTACTGGGTTTCTTGCACGACCGCCTCAAGGTCTACCTCAAGGACCAAGGCATCCGCCACGACATCATCGACGCCTGTATCGCAATGGAAGGCAACGACGATCTGACCTTGCTGGTCAAACGCGCCCGTGCCTTGTCCGAGACCCTGTCAACCGATGATGGCGAAAACCTGATCCAGGGTTTCAAGCGCGCCAACAACATCCTGACGCAGGCCGAAGCGGCGGATGGCGTGGAATACTCTTACGGTGCAGACATCAAATTTGCCGAAACCGATGAGGAAAAGGCGCTGTTCGCCGCGCTGGACAAGGCCGAAGCCGCGATTGCCCCGGCAATGGCCGCGCAGGATTTCACCACAGCGATGTCCGCCATGGCCGCGCTGCGCGGTCCGATTGATGCGTTCTTTGATGCGGTTCAGGTCAACAGCGACAATGGCACCGTGCGCCGCAACCGTCTGAACCTGCTCAGCCGCATCCGCACCACCTGTTCTTCGGTCGCGGATCTGACGCGGATTGATGGGTAAACGCCTGCCCCTCCGGCGGGGCTGATACGGCAAGTTTGACGAAGGCAAAGGCGTGATGCAGTCAGCTGCTCACGCCTTTCTCTTGCCTGTTGGCGTCAACTGCCTATGCTGCACCTGAACACGAAAGGTGCTGCGGTGCAGAATAATCCACATACAACGCTTGTGACGGCCGACGGGCCGATTGCAAATGACACCCATGGCGGGCGGGCGAAATGCCTGCAACGGCTGGTGCGGCTTGACCTGCCTGTGCCGCGCACGGTGGCGCTGTCCTTTGATGCGGTGCAAAAGATCGCCGAAGGGCATTTGCCCGATGTGGATGCCGTGGTGGCGCAGTTTCCCAAAGAGGCGTTGCTCTGTGTGCGCCCCTCCAGCCAAGACCCTGATTGGGGCGGGCCGGGGGCCGTGTTGAACATTGGCATCAACGGCGCGCGGTTCGATGAATTCTGCGAAACCATGGGCGAGGAGCCGGCAGCGGCGCTATATACCAGGTTTGTCCAGACCTATGCGATCAACGTGGCGCGGCTTGACCCGGATATGTTCGACGATGTGACCGGCGATGGCCGCGCGGCGTTGGAGCAATCGCTCTGGGCCTATGAACAAGAGACCGAGGAAAGCTTCCCCCAGGATCCGGCCAAACAGCTGGCGGGCGTGTTGCGGTCGATGGCGCGGGCTTGGGGTGGCACCTCGGCGCGGCTGTTGCGGCAGGCCAAGGGGGCGCCAGCGGATGCGGGGCTTGGTCTTGTGGTGCAGGAGATGGCCTTTGGCGTCGGAACCGGCCAATGCGGATCGGGCGTTTTGCAACTGGTGGACAGTGATACAGGGCTGCCGCAGATCAAGGGCCGCTACCTTAGCCAATCGCAGGGGCGCGACGCGCTGCAGGGCGATTCAGAGGCGCTGTACCTGACCAAAGATCCGCGCGGCCTGTCGCTTGAGGAACTGGTGCCGGACGCCTTCGCCGAATTGACCCAACATGCCGCTTTGATGCGGGCCAAACTGCGCGAGGAAATGCAGGTCGAATTTGTCATTCAGGATGGTGCTTTGCACATATTGGACGGCGTGCGCGTGGTGCGGTCGTCACGGGCGGCGGTGCGCATTGCCGTGCGGCTGGCGGATGACAAGATTATCCCCCGCGAAGAGGCATTGATGCGGGTGGAACCGCGCACATTGACCGAATTGTTGCACCGGCAGGTGGATCCCAAGACCAAGCGAGACGTGATCGGGCGCGGCATTGCCGCCAGCCCCGGTGCGGCCACGGGCCGGATCGTGTTTTCCGCGACCGAGGCGCAGGCCAGCGCCTCACGCGGCGAACCTTGCATTCTGATCCGCCGCGAAACCAGCCCTGAGGACATTCGCGGCATGCATGCCGCCAGCGCGGTTTTGACGGAACGGGGCGGGATCACCAGCCATGCTGCGGTGATCGGGCGCGGACTTGGCCTGCCCTGTGTCGTTGGCGCCTCTTCGATGAAACTGAACCTGAAGAAAAAGCAGATCACCGCGCCGGATGGCCGGGTGTTCAACGCAGGGGACGAGATCACGCTGGATGGATCAAATGGTCAGGTTCTGGCGGGCGCGGTCAAGATGCAAGAGGCCGCGCTGGACGAGACATTCAACAAATTGCTCGACTGGGCAGAGCAGGTCGCCGACATTGGCATCCGCGCCAATGCGGACACGCCAGCAGACGCGCAGACCGCCCGCAACTTTAACGCCCATGGCATCGGGCTGTGCCGCACGGAACACATGTTCTTTGATCCCGGCCGCCTGACCGTGATGCGCGAAATGATCTTTGCCGAAACCGGAGAAGACCGCCGCGCTGTGCTGGAACGGCTGTTGCCGATGCAACGCGATGACTTCACCCAGTTGTTCCGCATCATGCAGGGGCAGCCGGTGTGCATCCGTCTATTTGATCCGCCCTTGCACGAATTCCTGCCCGCGGACCGGATTGGCCAGCGCGAGTTGGCCGAGGCATTGAGCCTGCCCTTGTCGGATGTGACCCGCCGGATCGAGGCGATGAGCGAATACAACCCGATGCTGGGGCTGCGCGGGGTTCGGTTGGGCGTGACGGTGCCGGAGATTTACGAGATGCAGGCGCGGGCGATCTTTGAGGCGACCATTGCCGCCAGCAAAGATGGCGAACCGGTGGTGCCGGAGATCATGATCCCGCTGGTCAGCGCCAAACGCGAGGTCGAGCTGATCAAGACCTCCGTGGATGCGGTGGCGGCGGCGGTGCGCACTGAAAGCGATGCCAGCTTTACTTACCGGTTGGGTGTGATGGTGGAAACGCCGCGTGCAGCCTTGCGGGCGGCCGAGATTGCGCCGCATTGCGCGTTCCTCAGCTTTGGCACCAACGATTTGACCCAGATGACCTATGGTCTGTCCCGCGATGACGCGGGGCGTTTCATGTCTGATTACGTGCAGCAGGGGGTCTTTCCAGAAGATCCGTTTCACGTTCTCGATGTTGAGGGCGTGGGCGAGCTTTTGCAGCTTGGGGCAGAGCGGGGCCGCAAGGCGCAGCCGGGATTGACCCTGTCGATCTGCGGGGAGCACGGCGGCAACCCCGAATCGATTGCATTCTGCCGGGAATCGGGGTTCGACTACGTTTCTTGCTCACCGTTTCGCGTTCCAGTAGCAAGGCTTGCCGCAGCACAACTCGCAATTCAACACAAGATCGGGTAGAAATCCCCTGCGGATCAACAATACCGGCCAATTTTTTCCACAATTGACGCACCCGCAAACGGGTGGGTTTACCAGAACGCGGATTCTGGGTAGGCGCTCAGCTGAGTTAACAGCACACGAGGCGCAGCATGCGTTGGTTTCAGACTTCGATTTTCGCGGCACTCTTGTCGGCCATCGTGATCACCCCCGTGGTCGCAACAGCCAATGCAGACAAGGCCGAAGAACTGGCTAAGGTCGAGGCAAAGGGCCTCAAATCTGCCGGGGACAAACGATTGAAGTCGTTGGTCACAGAGCCAAAAGCAGCCCAATCCGATGTTGAGTTCTCACGCAAGTGGCTCGACGCGCAGCCCAAAGCCTCAGGGTCCGCCCAATGGCGCTGTCTGGCCGAGGCGCTTTATTTCGAGGCGCGCGGCGAGACCGTGAAGGGCCAGTTTGCCGTGGCCGAAGTGATCCTGAACCGGGTGGAAAGCAAACGCTTTCCCAGCACTCCTTGCGGTGTGATCAATCAGGGGACCGGCAAGAAATATCAGTGCCAGTTCACCTATACATGTGATGGCCATAAAGAAGTGATCGCTGAGCCTCGTGCCTTTGCCCGCGTGTCGAAAGTGGCCCGCGCAAGCCTTGACGGCAAGGCGCCTGAGCTGACGGATGGCGCCACGCATTACCACACAACGGCGGTCAAACCGCGTTGGTCGCGCGTCTACACCCGCACGGCCCGGATCGGTGTGCATCTGTTCTACCGTCACACCTGGCGCACGGCCTCCAACTGATTTTGCCCAAAAGGGCGTGTTCCGGTGCTGGTCTGCCGGAAAAATGGCTGCTAATGCGGGCCGGATCGGCTATGCCCGCATCTGAAAACACCCATTGAAGGCCAGAACCATGTCGAACGAAGTCCGCCTTGCCTTTGCGCATCCCTCAGAGCGTGCGGAGGCCATGGCCGGTGACGCCCCGCTGGACCGCATTTCCCTGCGCGATCACATCGTAGAGGTCGAGATCGGCGCGTTTCAGGCCGAACGCGGGGTGACACAGCGCATCTGCTTTAATGTTGTGGTTGAGGTGCAGCCGCTGACCGGGCCTATTGAAGACGATGTGGACCGTATCCTGAGCTATGACCGAGTGACCGAAGCGATTGCCGCAGAACTGGCGGTGGAGCGTTTGGCGTTGCTTGAAACACTGGCAGAGCGCGTTGCAGATCGCATATTGCTGGAACCGCAGGCCATGCGGGCCTTTGTGCGTATCGAAAAGCTGGATCGTGGCCCGGGTGCATTGGGCGTGGAGATTGTGCGGGCCCGCGTGGCCGCTGCCCCCGCGCCCGAGGTGGTGCAAGAGGCCGCACCGCAGCCGCAGTTTCTGTTCCTGGGCAATGCCGCAATTGCCTCTCCGCATCTGGCGGGATGGCTGGATCAATTGACCGGGCAGGGCAAGCCGGTGATTATTTGTGTGGGCGCACCGGATGCCGCCGCGCCGCAGTTGTCGCATAAGATGGCACAGCGCCGGATTGATCTGTTGGCGATTGAACAGAATGCATGGGTTCTGGCCTCCAGGGATGACCGCTGCGTGGTGGTGGACACGCGCACCGAACTGGATTGGGCGATGAAGAATGGCCAGACCTGTGTTTGGGCACCCTCCAAAATCGTTCTGGATTCTGTGGATACCCCGTCTGCCCAGCCGCGGGATGCGGTGGCGCTGGCCGCATGGTTTGCCGCCTCGATGGAGGCCGAGGATATGCTGGTGATAGGGGCGGCGCTGCCGCAAGAGGCATCCGTGCCGCTCAAACCCATCTCGGCGGAGCAGGACAGGTTGTGACTGGGCGCGACTATTTTCGCCCGCTTGTGCAATGCGGGCCAGCGCGGCCTGATGAGGCGCTTTCCCTTGCGGGGGGATGGGGCTGGTTCTCGCAAGTTGAGGTAATGCGCCGTGGCGCGTCGGGGCAGATCATCGCGGCGCAAGACCTGCCGGCCGATGCGGCCGCCCGTTTGAGTGCACCCCGCCCCCAAGTGGCCATGCTGACCATGGATCGTCCGCGGGTGATGGGCATTCTGAACACCACACCGGACAGTTTTTCAGATGGCGGAGTTCACGCGGCGGAACAGGACGCGGTTCGCGCCGGATTGCAGATGCAGGCTGCGGGCGTGGATATTCTGGACATCGGCGGCGAATCCACCCGCCCCGGCGCGGAAACCGTCGCCGTGGACGAAGAGATCCGCCGTACGTCTCCTGTCATCGAAGGGCTGCGGGCCTCCGGTGTGGATTGTGCGATCTCCATCGACACCCGCAAAGCGGCGGTGGCTGAAAACGCAATCCGGGCGGGTGCGGATCTGGTCAATGACGTTTCCGGGCTGACCTATGATGATGCGCTGGCGCCTTTCTGCGCGGCACGGTCCTTGCCGGTTTGTGTGATGCATGCGCAGGGCGATCCCGAAACCATGCAGCAAGACCCGCGCTATGATGATGTGCTGCTGGATGTCTTCGACTATCTGGCGGGCCGCATTGAAACGCTTGCGGCCCAAGGCATTCCGCGCAGCCGGATCATCGCCGATCCGGGCATCGGTTTTGGCAAGACGCTGGATCACAACCTGACCCTCTTGGCGCGGCTCAGCCTGTTTCATGATCTGGGGGTGCCGATCCTACTGGGTGCATCGCGCAAGCGGTTTATCGGCACCATCGGCAATGCCCCGCAGGCAGATCACCGCGCACCGGGGTCGATTGCGGTTGCGCTTGCAGGCCTTGCCCATGGTATTCAGATCCTGCGTGTGCATGATGTGCCGCAAACAACTCAGGCAATAGCGCTGTGGCGGGCTGCCATGGCAGGAAGACAGGCATGACAAAGCTTTTTGGCACTGACGGCGTGCGCGGCACGGCCAACATCTATCCCATGACCGCCGAGATGGCCCTGCGCATCGGCGCGGCTGTGGGGCGTTATTTCCGGCGTGACAACAAGGGTGTGCACCGGGTGGTGATTGGCAAGGACACGCGGTTGTCTGGCTATATGTTTGAAAACGCGCTGACGGCGGGCCTGACCAGCACGGGCATGAATGTGCTGCTTTTGGGGCCGGTGCCGACCCCGGCGGTTGGGCTGCTGACCCGGTCGATGCGCGCCGATCTGGGGGTGATGATTTCCGCCAGCCACAACCCGGCCCATGACAATGGCATCAAATTCTTTGGCCCTGACGGGTTCAAACTGTCCGATCAGGCTGAGGCCGAGATTGAGGCGCTGGTCGCCGAAGGGGTTGAACCGACTGCGGCGGCAGAGATTGGCCGCGCCAAACGTATCGACGACAGCCGCTTTCGTTATATCGAAAGGGTGAAATCCTCCTTTCCGCGCCAGATGCGTCTGGACGGGTTGAAGGTGGTGATAGATTGCGCCAACGGTGCGGCGCATCACGTCGCACCGATGACCCTGTGGGAGCTGGGCGCGACCGTGATTCCCGTGGGCGTGGCCCCCAATGGCCACAACATCAACGAGGGCTGTGGATCGACCCATCCGCAATCCGCGGCAGAAACGGTCGTGGCCCATGGGGCAGATGTGGGCATTTGTCTGGATGGTGATGCCGACCGGGTGATTCTGATCGACGAGAAGGGCAATGTTGGCGACGGCGATCAGTTCATGGCGCTGATGGCGGCCCGCTGGGCCGAAGAAGATCGGCTGAAGGGCAACGCCCTTGTGGCCACTGTGATGAGCAATCTGGGGCTGGAGCGTTTCCTGGACGCGCGTGGTTTGCGGCTGGAACGCACCAGCGTTGGCGATCGCTATGTGGTGGAACGCATGCGGCAGGGCGGCTTTAACCTTGGCGGCGAACAATCGGGGCACATCGTGATGACCGATTATGCCACCACGGGCGACGGGCTGATGGCGGGCATGCAGTTTCTGGCGGAACTGGTGCGGGGCGGGCGCAAGGCGTCAGAGTTGTTGCATCAATTTGATGCGGTGCCGCAACTGCTTAAGAACGTACGTTTTGCGGCGGGCCAGGCGCCGCTGGAAATGGCCCCGGTCAAGGCAGCGATCGCGCAGGCAGAGGCGGATTTGTCTGGGGGTGGGCGTCTGCTCATCCGCAAGTCCGGCACTGAACCCTTGGTCCGGGTGATGGCCGAACACGAAGACGCAGCGCTGATGGAGCGCTGTGTGGATGGTGTTGTGGCGGCTGTGACAGAGGCCGTTGGCGGTTCGAGTTAGGCGCGGCCAAACAACCGGCGCAATGCTCCATATTGGCTGATCCCGACCCCGACCAAGATCAAGACCATCGCATAAAGCAGCGAGGGCGGCATCGGTTCGGCCAGGATCCATGCGCCCAGCACCACAGACCAGACCGGCACCTGGTAATTGACCAGTGACATGAAGACCGGCCCGGCGCTGCGCACCACCAGCACCCGCAGGATATTGGCGGCAGCAGTGGGGATCAGTCCCAGAAAGGCAAGCACAACAAGGGTTTGTTTGTCTGGCAGCGGCGGCAGCCCTTCGGTGATGAGGGCCAGCGGCACGGTGATGGACGAGGCGATCAACAGCAATACGGTGGCAAGACCGATCGGGTCAACCACCGGAAGGCGACGCATCAGGATCGAGCTGACCGAATAACAGAACGCGGCGCCGATGCAGGCTGCACGTCCAATGGGTTCCAGCAGGCCGCCCGAGGTCTCGAAAGCTTGACCACCGATCAACACCACAACCCCGCAAAATCCGATGGCAAACCCGATAGACCGGCGCAGGGTCAACCGTTCACCCGGCACAAAGAAATGCGCCAGCACCAGCATGATCAGCGCGGTTGAGGCCATGGACACGCCGGCAAAGCCAGAGGTCACATGCTGCTGGCCCCAAGCGAGCAGGGAAAAAGGCACCGCCGAACTGGCCGCGCCGATGGTGAACAGGGCCGCACGTTGAGCCCCGCTGAGTGGAGCCTGGAACAGGACAAAGCCGCGCAATCCCCAAACCGCGATCATGATCAGGGCAGCGAATACAATGCGCGAGGCCGCCAGCCAGAACGGGGTGATGCCACGCAGCGCCACTTCGGTGACCATAAACGTGCCGCCCCAGACAAAGGCAAGGATGGCCACCATCAGCCAGCTGTAGAGGGTGATACGTGGGGTGGTGTCAGGTGGCACTGGCGTCGATCACATAGGGGCTGGTTGCAGGCGCGCCTTGCAAGGTCTCAAAACGTCTTTCGGCAGTCTCTCCTGCGTCATCTCTGGTGAAATGCAGAACGCGGTCGTGGTCGGGAAAGGTCACGGTGTCGGCCACCTTGCGAGTGCCGATGACGAGATATGTAATCGGTCGGTCTGACTTGTTCTGCACGCAATGTCCCAAGGGATCGCCGGCCTTGAAAGTTGCAGCATCTCCGGGGGTGAGCTGGTGTTCCTCATCTCCTTCGAGGACAGTTGCAACGCCGTCCAGAACATAGATCATTTCGTCTTCCTTGGCATGCCAATGTTTGATGGATGATGCTGAACCCGGTGGCAGGGTCTCAACAAAAGCACCAAATTGGGTCAACCCTCCGCTGTCGGAAAAAAGCAGCGCCTCGTAAGGGCCACATGGGTTGCCCTTGCCGTCATCGCTCTCGCGTCTTGCGGCGGCTTTGGTGATGATGGGCATCTCGGCTCTCCTAGACCTTGGGGGTGATGCGTTCACGCAAAAGACCCCGACAGGGGACCGGGGTCAATCAGATTTACTTCGCCATGGGCCGAAGGATGGCAAGGCCGCCTTTGGAGGCGGCCCAGTAGGACGCCAAGAGATTTGAAAAGCTGCGCTCACCAGCCGTTGAACCTTGGCCAGAACCCACCCTGCCGCAGATGATAGCCTTCATAGCCGCCCGCCGCCGTGAGGCAGGCATGACCGGGCAGAATGCGCACCTGTGTTCCGATGGGCAAACGGTCAAATGCGGACGGGTCTTTGACCACCACCGTGCCGTGTTCCTGATGCACTGTGTCGATGCTCAGACCCAACGGGGTCAGGTCATTTGCATCGCGAAGCCAGCCAAAACGCGCATCAGGCAGATAGGTGTTGGCGCCTATGTCCTTGGACATGGCCAGAGCGCCCGCATCGACGGTCAGAACGCCCGCGCTTCGGTTGTGCCCGATCACCGTGGCCAGCACCGTCAAGGCGAGATCGTCTAGGGCGCAGATGCCCCGCCCGAATTGGCTCAGATCCCAGACCATGTAGATCCCGCAGCGCACCTCATTGACCCCGTCGAGGGTGTCCGCATGCAGCACCGTGGGCGTTGATCCGACAGAGACACTCGGCACCTCTATCCCGGCAGCCCGGAGCCGCGTTGCCGCTGTGGTGGCTGCATTGACCTCATCATCCGCGATCTCTTTGATCCGTCCGATCTCGTCAGAGCTATAGGAATGACCTGCGTGGGTCATAATGCCCGCAAATTGACGTCCAAGCATCCGGGCGATGTCTTCCAAACCTTTGTTATCGCTTCCGATCCCGCCTCGATGTTCGCCGCAGTCAATCTCGATCATGGCACTATTGGGCAGGTCGTTTTTTACCAAAGCCTGCGCCATTTCGATAGAATCAAGGGTCAGGATCAGCCTCTTGCCGGTCTCTGCGTTGATCTTGCGCACGTGATCAAACTTGTTCGGCGTAATCCCCGCCGCATGCAGGATGTCGTCAAAACCGGCGCGGGCGAAAACCTCCGCCTCGCGGAGCGTAGAAACCGTGATCCTCTGCAGCATTCCACCCGTCGCAACCTTGGCCGCGTCAACCGATTTGAGCGTCTTGAGATGCGGCCGGAGGGCGACACCGCGTGCATCACAATGGGCGCGCATCTTGGCTGCATTGGTCTCAAATCGCTCTTGGTCGAGGATAAGGCAGGGTGTTTCCATGTCCGCATAATTCATTGGGCTTCTCCTGTGTGCCGGCCAGCTGAAAAGGCCCGCACAATAAAAAAGCGCCCAGCAGAACAGGCTGCCGGGCGCTGAATTGTCGAGATCGTAAGCCTTAGTTCTTGGCTTTGTCGACCATCTTGCCCGCAGAGATCCAAGGCATCATGTCGCGCAGCTTGCCACCGACAACTTCGATCTGGTGCTCGTCGTTTGCACGGCGCGAGGATTTGATCGTTGGCTGGCCAACTGCATTCTCCAGCATGAAGTCACGGACGAACTTGCCGGACTGGATGTCGCTCAGAACCGCTTTCATACGGGCCTTGGTTTCGTCGTAAGGCAGGATGCGCGGGCCGGAAACATACTGGCCATACTCGGCTGTATTGGAGATCGAGTAATCCATGTTTGCGATGCCGCCTTCATAGATCAAGTCCACGATCAGCTTGGTTTCGTGCAGGCACTCGAAATAGGCCATCTCAGGCTCGTAACCGGCTTCAACCAGTGTTTCGAAACCCATACGGATCAATTCAACGATACCGCCACAGAGAACGGCCTGTTCGCCAAAGAGGTCGGTTTCGCACTCTTCGCGGAAATCTGTTTCGATGATGCCAGAACGGCCGCCACCGATGGCGGAGCAGTAAGACAGCCCGATTTCCAGCGCTTTGCCGGAGGCGTCTTGGTTTACCGCAACGAGGCATGGCACGCCGCCGCCTTTGGTGTATTCGCCGCGCACCGTGTGGCCTGGGCCTTTTGGCGCCATCATGATCACGTCAACGCCTGCCTTTGGCTCAATGAGGCCAAAGTGTACGTTCAGACCGTGGGCAAATGCGATCGCTGCGCCTTCACGGATGTTGTCATGCACGTATTTTTTATAGGTATCGGCCTGCAGTTCATCGGGCATGGTGAACATGATCACATCGGCCCATGCTGCGGCTTCGGAGATTTCCATAACCTTGAGGCCTTCGCCTTCGGCTTTGGCCTTGGAGGCAGAGCCGTCGCGCAGGGCTACTACAAGGTTTTTCGCGCCGCTGTCGCGCAGGTTCAGTGCGTGGGCGTGGCCCTGTGAGCCATAGCCGAGGATGGCGACTTTTTTGTCTTTGATGAGGTTAACGTCACAGTCACGGTCGTAATAAACGCGCATTTTGGCGGTCCTTTCGAGGTCATAGATCTGAGGTTCAACATACGCATTGTGCCGTGAGGGGCTATTGCTGATTTATGAGTTTATTCGATCAGATGAAGATGGTAATGCGTGATTTGCTCAAATAATGGAAAAATCATGCTTGATGACATGGATCGGCGTTTGTTGCGCTATTGGCAGGCGGAGCCAAGCCTGAGCCCCGGTGAATTGGCCGAACGCTGCGGCATGACACCGGGCAAGGCGGCGCGGCGGATTGCCAAGATGGAAGATGACGGCATCGTGCAGGGCGTGAGCGCGGTGGTGAACTGGGCCGCGCTTGGCTATGCGGTGGAAGTGTCCTTGCGGGTGACGCTGGACAAAACCCAAAGCAATGCGTTTGACGCCTTTCTCGCCGAGGCACGGCAGGTGCCCGAGGTGATCGAGGTCCAGACCTTTTTGGGCCGCGTCGATGTGCGCCTCTCGATCATCGCCCGTGACATGGGCCATTATCAACAGATTTACCGCAGCCGTATCCTTACCCTGCCGCATATTGCGGACATTGAGGCCTTGATGCAGGTGGCGCGGATCAAATCAGAACAGACTTTGCCGATATGATTGATCTTGATGAAATCGACCATCAATTGATCCGGTCACTGGCGCGCGACGCCACACAAAGTGCTTCTGCCTTGGGGCGGCGCTATGGGCTGAGCCAGCCGGCCACGTGGCGGCGCATCCGGCGGCTTGAGGAGGCCGGGATCTTGCGCGGGCGCAGATTGCGGCTCAATGCCGAAAGCCTTGGCTTTGGGGTAACGGTGTTTTTGGGCATCAAGCTGGCCACCAAGGGGCGCGTCAGCCTCGAGGATTTTGAGCGCGCAGTGGCGGCGATCCCCGAAGTGCAGACGGTGGAGCATGTTCTGGGCCTTTATGACTACCGTTTGCGGGTCGTGGCGCGGGATTTGCCGGATTTTGAACGGGTGCTGCGGCGGCGGATCATGACCTTGCCCGGCGCGGGCGAGGTGGAGGCGAATGTGCTGCTCAGCGAGGAACGTCTGCCGGGGCCACTTGGCGTTTGAACGGGGTGCATAAGGGGCCAGACATCCGGGATTTTCGTGTTAGCATGACCCCAAGGAGGAGCCACAATGCCCCAGATCAAAGCCAATGCTGCCTTGCAGACCGTCATCACCACCTTCGAATGTTCGCCCGGAACCTGTCAGGATCTGCTGGACCTGCTGACCCAGGCCTATGCTGAATTTATCTCGAAGCAACCGGGATTTACGGGGGCCGGACTGCATGTGAACGACGCGGAAACGCGGATCGCGAATTACTCCCAATGGGCCACCCGTGATGATTTCAAGGCGATGCTGCGCACAGATGAGATGCGCCGCCGCAACCGCGAGATTGCCAAGCTTTGTACCCGGTTCGAGCCGGTGATGTATGAGGTCGCTGCCACCTTTCCTCAATAGGGGTGCAGGGCGGGCACGCTTGCGCTATGCCTTGGGCGTGAATTCAGCGTAAAGGATCGCGGCATGTTCATTCAGTTGCTTTTGGGAAGTGGTTTGATCGCAATCACTGCCATTGCCGCTGCGATGTCGTGGTGGGGGTTGGAGCTGGCACTGGCGCGCAGTCATCGCTGGGTGATCCGCCCGCCTCATGGGCCAAAACTGACCATTGTTTTGTCCTTTGCGATGTTTTGGACATTGGTGATGATGACAGCGGCGGTCTGGATATGGGCGGTCGCCCTGTGGCTGTTGCAGATCTTTGTGACCTTTGAGGCATCGGTTTATTTCTCGCTGGTTGCCTTCACCACGTTGGGGTTTGGCGACATTCTGTTGCCGGTGGAATGGCGCCTGCTTGGCGGATTGGCAGCGGCAAATGGTCTTTTGATCTTTGGTTTGCTCACTGCGATGCTGGTGGAAACCCTGCGCCAGATCCGCACCCGCCAGCGCGGTGGGTCGGTTTGACCGGATCGGATATAGACATCAGATTGACTTACCTGCGCGGCGAAAGCGCAGGGCGAATTGCAAAAGGAACCTCAAATGGCTTTGCTAAATACAATTGACCCAAGCGGGTTGGATGAGTTTTCCGTGGTATTTACGGATCGGTCGCTCAACCATATGTCCGCCGCCTTTCAACAGGTGATGCGCGACATCTCCGAGCTGATGAAAGAGGTTTACAACGCGGATGCTGTGGCCCTGATCCCCGGCGGCGGCACCTATGCGATGGAAGCCGTGGCGCGGCAGTTCGCCCGCGGCGCCGAGGTGCTGGTGGTGCGCAATGGCTGGTTTTCCTACCGCTGGAGCCAGATCATCGAAAGCGGCGATTTGACTGGCAACACCACCGTTATGAAGGCACGGCCTCAAGGCAATGCGCCGCAAAGCCCCTTTGCCCCTGCGCCGATTGAGGACGTGATCGCGGCCATCCACGAAAACAGGCCGCAGGTGGTGTTTGCCCCCCATGTGGAAACCAGTGCCGGGGTGATCCTGCCCGATGATTACATCACCGCCATGGCGCAGGCCGCCCATGAGATTGGGGCGCTGATGGTGCTGGATTGCATCGCTTCGGGATGCGCTTGGGTCGATATGAAAGCCCTTGGCGTCGATGTGGCAATTTCGGCCCCGCAAAAGGGGTGGAGCGCCTCGCCAAGTGCAGGCATCGTGATGATGTCATCGCGTGCCGAAGCGCGGTTGGCAGAGACACAATCGGACAGTTTCGCCATTGATCTGGCCAAGTGGCGCAGCATCATGAAAGCCTATGAGGACGGCGGTCATGCCTATCATGCGACCATGCCGACCGATGCCTTGCGGGCGTTCCGCGATACGGTGATCGAGACCAAGGAATACGGATTTGACCGTTTGAAAGAGGCGCAATGGCGGCTTGGCGATGGGGTGCGGGCGATGTTGGCGGCCAAGGGCGTGACCTCGGTCGCGGCCGATGGCTTTGGTGCGCCGGGGGTTGTGGTCAGCTATACCTCTGATCCGCAAGTGCAAAACGGCAAGGCCTTTGCCGAGAGGGGCATGCAGATCGCCGCAGGTGTGCCGTTGCAGGTGGGCGAGCCTGAGGGGTTCAGCACCTTCCGTCTGGGCCTGTTTGGTTTGGACAAGCTTTACGATGTGGATGCTACATTGGCGCGGCTGGCTGCCGTGGTGGATGAGGTTGTTTGAGGGGGTGGTTCTTGGGGAGGAAAATGTCGGGTGTGCGGACTCAGCCGCCTTTAAAGTGCCATCGCGGCCGAACCGAGGGGTGGAAGCAAAGCGCCCGCCCCGTGGGGGCGGTTCGGGCGCTGCCAAATCGGTGATTTGGCAATTTGCACGCTATCTTCAAGGGTACCTTCGGGCTCGAAACGAACATCTGGCGGTTTCAGTCTGCGAAAGGCGCAACACAGCACAAGCAAGCGTCCCCCAGAGCCGACCAACGTGGCGGTTTGAACCCCGTCCTACCGCACCCCGAGGCCCATTTGCATCAGCATCTTGCGCACCTGCGGCATGGCATAAAGCGCGTTCAGACCGGCCGCGCGGGCGTCGCGGGCCAGCGGGCTGCTGGCTTGGCTGGCGCGGTTGAGCAGATCAATGCCGCGCACCCGCAGTTGGATGTCGGCAAAACGGGACTTGTGATATTTCTCCAGCATCGCTGCATCGCCCAGCGTTTCGGGATGTGCCACCGCCAGATCCAGCAAGCAGGCCAGATCATTGAGCGACATGTTCAACCCCTGCGCCCCGATGGGCGGCACGACATGGGCGGCCTCTGCGATCAACGCCAACCGTTCTCCCGACAACCTTTCAGCGTGCTGATTGATGATCGGCCAGACATTGCGCGGGCTGGCCAGCGTGAGTGGGCCAAACAGATGGCAGGACCGCTCTGACATTTCGGCCTCAAAATCGGCGGTGTCCGTTGCGGCGCGGGCCACGGTCAGGGGGCCATCGTCCATCCAGACCACCGCCGACGAGGGCATGCCATCCAGATCGGGCAGGGGCACCAGTGTGAACGGCCCGCCAGTGCGGTGAATCTCGGTCGAGACATTTTCGTGCGGGATCGGGTGGGTCACGGCAAAGGCCAGTGCCTTTTGCCCATAACGCCGGGTGCTGACGGAAATGCCCGCCGCCTCGCGCATCGGGCTTGCGCGGCCATCGGCGGCGACCACCAGTTTGCAGCGGATGCGGCTGCCATCGGTCAGGCCCACGCGGGCCTCTGCGGTGCGGGTGAACAGGGATGTTGTGCCGGTGCCGGGCCGGAAATCCACATTCGGGAGATCGTTCAGCCGCGCCACCAGTTCCCGGCGGAGCAGCCAGTTGGGAAAGTTCCAGCCAAAGGGCTGGTCCGAAATGTCGCTGGCATCAAATTCGCGGGTCACGCGCGGCTGGGCCTCTGCGCCGCCCGCATCAACAATGCGCATGATCTGTAAAGGGGCGGCATGAGGGGCGAGCGCGGGCCAGATCTCGGCCGCTTCCAGCACCCGGCGGGCCGGCTGCAGGAATGCTGTGCTGCGCATGTCGGCGCCTTGGGCGTCCCGTTCCACCACGGGCGGGGCCGGATCCACACAGATCACATCAAACCCTGCGGTGCCAAAGGCCGCCGCCGCTGTCAGCCCGGCAATCCCGCCGCCCGAGATCAGAATATCGCAGTCAAATGCCATGGCTTACACTTATGCTTTCACCCGGCCGAGGAAACCCCGAAGATCATCGGTATGGTAATCAATATGCGCGGCATGCTGTCGCGCAGGGGCTACATGCACCGTGCGCATGCCCATCTCGAAGGGTGCGGACAGGTTGCGGACATCATCCTCGAACATCGCGGCAGAGGCAGGGTTCAGGCCGTCGGTGGCAAAAACCTTGTCAAAGGCCGCCCGGTCCGGCTTGGGCAGGAAATCGGCGTGTTCCACCCCGTAGACCGCATCAAACAGCCCCGAAAGGCCACGCGCGGCCAGCACCCGCTCGGCATAGGGGGCGCAGCCATTGGTATAGACAATGCGCCGCCCCGGCAGGCTGCGGATTTCGGCGGCAAGGTCGGGATCGGGGGTCAGGCTGTCCATGGAAATGTCATGCACGTCCACAAGGTAGGGGGCGGGGTCGATGTCATGTTCGCGCATCAAGCCGGCCAATGTGGTGCCGTGTTCGTGCCAGTATTTGCGGCGCAGACGGTCCGCTTCGGGCTGATCCACCTTGAGTTCCTGCATCACCCAATTGGTCATGCGGACTTCAATCAGGTCAAACAGCCGCGCCTCGGGCGGGTACAGCGTGTTGTCCAGATCAAAGACCCAGGTATCGACGTGAGAGAAGGCATCGCGTGGCATATGTTTGGCTTAGGCGCTTGGCGGATGCTTCGCAAGGGGGCTGCGGGCTTGCGCCGAAGGGATCAGACAGTAAGGTGGCCGCAACCAAAGGAAGATTGCCATGGCCGCGCCCAAACCCGGATCAACAGACGCCTATTCGATGATACTTGAGGCCATCGATGTGGGCACCTATCGACCCGGTGACCGGCTGGTGGAAAGTGAATTGGCGGATCGTTTTGGCGTGTCCCGCACCCCGGTGCGCGAGGCGTTGCAACGGTTGGAGACACAGTCCTTGCTGACACGTGACGGGCGCAGCCTTATCGTGGCGTCACTGGATCACAACCAAACCGCCGAACTTTACGTGGTGCGGGGGGAGTTGGAGGGGCTGGCCGCACGTCTGGCCGCCCGCCACGCCACCGAGGAAGAGGTGCGGGTTCTGCGTGAAATGGTGGAGTCGGACAATAAGCTGGTCAATGATCCCTCGGCGCTCTCGCGCAGCAACCGGCGCTTTCACAAACAGATCCATCTGTCCTCGCACAACCGCTATTTGGTGCAACAGCTCGATCTTTTGTACCGTTCCATGGCGCTTATGGCGACCACGTCATTGGCGGCGGAGGGGCGCGGAGCGCTTGCGCAGGCGGAACATGACAAGATCGTTTCAATGATCGAAGCGCGGGATGAAGATGGCGCGGATGAGGCGCTGCGCAGTCATATTTCGGTGGCCTTTGTGACCCGTCTCAAGCAAGAGGCGGCGCGCCGCGAGGACGAAGGCTAGACCCTTTGCCTTGGTGTCTGTGTCACCATTTAGCTGAGATGTGAGGCGTTTGCGGGCAAATGCGGCTGCGGGTCCGGCGTGACGCCATGCTGGGTTTTGTCCCAGAAAAACGGGCTGACCACAAATTCATGCAGAGCCTTGTACGCGGCCAGCGCCCCAAGTGGAAAATAGAACGGTGTCGTGAACACCCAAGGCATCAGGCGGCGGTGCCGCTCGCCGGAGGTGGCAATCATCCCGATCAGCAGGTTCAGAGTCGCTGACAGAATAAACAGCGTCACCATCGCCCATAGCACCCCATTGCCCATGGTCATCGGCACCGGATGGGGCAGCCCCGCCAGCGCCAGCCAGAATGACCACAGCAGCGGCGCGGCGGCAAACTGGGCAAAGGTCGCCAGCAGCATGGTTTGCACCCCCAAAAACCGCAGCCACCCCAGATCATGCAACAAGGCGGCCGGATCGCGCATATGCACCGACCATGTGATCAAGAACCCCTTGAGCCAGCGCGAGCGTTGCCGCACCCAAGGCCACGTCCGGCAATTGGCCTCTTCAAATGTGACGGTATCAATCAGCTCCGTGCGGTATCCATGGCGGGCCAGTCGCACGCCAAGATCGGCATCCTCGGTGACGTTATGGGCATCCCAACCACAAAGCTTTTCCAGCAGATCACGGCGAAAAAACAGGGTTGTCCCACCCAGGGGCAGCACCAGTCCCAACCGCGCCACACCGGGCAAAAGCACCCGCCACCATGCCGCATATTCGATTGTAAAACAACGTGATAACCAGTTTGCACTGCTGTTGTAGTAGTCCAGCTTGCCTTGCAGGCAAGCGACCTCTGGCGGGGCGGATTGGAAACGGGAGACGACCTTTTCGATCTGATCGGCCTCCGGGGCATCTTCGGCGTCCCAAACGCCAATGATCGATCCTTGGCAAAAGTCCATCGCATAGTTCAATGCCCGCGGTTTTGTGGTCAATTGATTGGCTTCGGGTACCTCGATCACATTGATCCATTCGGGTAGCGATGTGCGGGCCAATGTCTCGCGGGTGAGATCGTCCGTGGCCTCCAGCACCAACACAATTTCCAGCAGGGATTTTGGGTAGGTCAACCGTTCAAGCCTTTTGATCAGGGCGCCCGCAATCTCCTTCTCGTGCAGCAATGGCACCAGGACAGAAACTTTTGGCACCCGAAACGGCAGGACAGAGGAGGGCGCGGTCTGGCGCGGCGCTGTATATCTATGGGACAACTCGGCCCAAAGCGCGGCGGCCTTGAGAGTGGTGGACATCACCAATGTCCCGACCGCGAAAAGCATCAGCACGGTGAGGGTCCAAAGAGGCGCGTAAATAAGCGCCACCATCAAAGTGGCGATGACGGCCACAGCCCAATTGCGCCGCCGGTTTCCCGAAATGTCCCAGGTTCGGCAACTTTCGACTGCGGGCACCTTTCTGGCGGCATGCTGGACCAGTTCCGCGCCGTAAAGGCGGCTGATATGTTTCTTGATTTGCCCCGGCGAGGCGATGGCGGGAAACATCCGTTTGCCGTTCTCTCCCACGGAGAGGCGCAATTGTTCAAACTCATTGGGATTGCTGGTGGCAACGAGAAGCATACCATTCAGGGATAGCCATGGAACCACCTGAAATTTCAGGCAAACCGAAGCGGACAGATGCTGTGCCATCATCGTGGTTGGCGGTTGACCATCCAGATCGGCCAATTGTGCGGCGCTTTGGCGTGACAGCGCCAATAGAACATCGTTGCGCGTCGCCAACCCTTCGGCAACCAGGATTTCGCCAATAGGCGCGTCAACATGGCGCTGCAAATCCAACGCATGCGCCAAATCCTGATCACCAATAACCCCCGCCGCCATCAGGTGTTGGCCCAATGGCATACGTTTTTGAACCGGGTTGGCGATCTGCGGCGCTGCCAGAGCCAGCCGAAGATTGCTCATTTTCAAAACCCCAACCTGAAATTCAGGTCAGCATTGGCTTTGGTTGGTTAATTTTCCCTTAACCAGAGAGAAGAACGGTTGACCGTCAAGCCGCATCGCGGATCAGACGCGGTTTTCCATCGCTTCTGCAAAACGCTCAAACAGGTAGAAGCTGTCTTGCGGTCCGGGGGAGGCTTCAGGGTGGTGCTGGACCGACCACACCGGACGATCCGCCAGACGGATACCGCAATTGGACCCGTCAAACAGCGACACATGGGTCTCCACAACGCCCTCCGGAAGGGTCTGGGCATCGACAGCAAATCCATGGTTCATCGAAGTGATCTCAACCTTGCCGGTGTCATTGTCTTTGACCGGATGGTTGGCGCCGTGGTGGCCGTGGCTCATCTTGATGGTCTTGGCACCAAGGGCCAGTGCAAGCATTTGATGACCAAGGCAAATTCCAAAAACCGGCAGCTCCGTCTTGTCCAGCACTTCGCGGATCATCGGCACGGCATAAGCGCCTGTGGCCGCCGGATCGCCGGGGCCGTTAGACAGGAACACGCCGTCAGGATTATGCGCCATCACATCCTCATAGGTGGCCGTGGCAGGCAGCACCGTCACATCACAACCGGCAGAGGCTAGGCAGCGCAGGATGTTGCGCTTGGCGCCATAATCAACGGCGACAACCTTGTGCTTGGGGTTCTCATTGGGTTTGTAGCCATCGGGCCAGGCCCAACGGGTCTCGTTCCAGCGGTAAGACTGCGCACAGGTCACTTCCTTGGCCAGATCCATGCCTTCCAAACCGGCAAAGGCGCGGGCCTTGGCGATCAGATCTTCGATATCGAAGTTGCCATCGGGGTCATGGGCCATCGCCACGTGGGGCGCGCCGCTGTGACGGATGGCGCGGGTCAGACGGCGGGTGTCCACACCGCCGATCGCGATCCGGCCCCGCGCCGCCAGCCAATTCGACAAATGCTGCACATTGCGCCAGTTGCTCGGGTCCGTCGGCATCCATTTGACGACCATGCCCGAGGCGACTGGATCGCCGGTTTCATCATCTTCGGGGTTGGTGCCGGTGTTGCCGATGTGCGGAAAGGTGAATGTCACGATCTGGCCCGCATAGGAGGGGTCTGTCATGATCTCCTGATAACCGGTCATTGCTGTGTTAAAACAAAGCTCTGCGACGGTTTGGCCAGTGGCACCAAAACCCATGCCGTAGAAAATTGATCCGTCCGCCAGTACAAGACAGGCAGTCGGGCGAGGGGGAACGGGCGCGGACATGGGGGGCCTCCGGGCGGGATGTGTCTGGATAAATCTGCGCGAACCTAATGCCGGGGCGGGCTGTGGTCAAGTCTTGTTGAAAAATGAGATTGTTTTGAAAAACAATATCTTAGCGGCTTTGATGCCCATTGCCTGCTGGGCGGAGTGCAGGTATGGTCCGAAGCTTAGTATCGATCAGAGCACAGGACCGAACTCATGACTTTGCGCACCCGCATCTCAGATGCCCTCAAACAAGCCATGCGAGACAAGGCCGCTGAGCGGCTTTCGACCTTGCGGTTGATCAATGCTGCGATCAAGGACAAGGACATTGCGAGCCGCGCGACCGGCAGCGACGACGGCGCCAGCGAAGCCGAGGTTCTGGCGATTCTTGGAAAGATGGCCAAACAGCGGATGGAATCGGCGCGGGCCTATGAAGAGGGCGGGCGTCTGGATCTGGCTGAGCGGGAACGTCAGGAGATCACTGTGATCGAAGAGTTCCTGCCGCGTCAACTTGACGATGCCGAGGTTGAAGCCGCCGTCGAAGCGGCGATTTCAGAGGTTGGTGCGTCGTCTATTCGGGACATGGGCAAGGTGATTGGCCTGCTCAAGACCAAGTACACAGGGCGGATGGATTTCGGCGCTGTTGGGCCGAAGGTCAAGAACCGACTGGGCTAATTTTTCCACAGGGCTGCGATGCGCCCTAATTTCAAACATAACAAATGTTTGGCGGGACTACCTCATGCGGCGCATGAGGCAGTTATCCACAGGGTGGGGCTTCTCATGCCGGTTTCTGGGCGATCAGAAAAACGGCTTTGCGCTTGCCCGGACGCCAGCATGTGTGGATCTTCAAACCGGCATCCTGCACCGCATCTTCCAAATCACGTTTGCGTAGAAAATTGATGCGCGGCAAAAGTCCAAGGATGCGGCCGGGCCAAGCGATCAGTTTGAAAGCTGACAACCCTTCCGACATGCAGATGGTGCTGGTCACGAGATAGCCGCCAGGGGCCAGCATATTGGCCATGTTGGTGATCACTTTGCGATGATCTTTCACCAGATGCAGCAGGCTATGGGCCATGATCATGTCATAGGGCCGATCCGGTTGCGGGACATCTTCGGCCGCGGCCTCCACAAAGGTGACGTTCTCAATCGCTGCTGTGCGGGCCTTTTCGCGGGCGATGTCCAGCATGCCAGAGGATAAATCCGTTGCCGTGATATGCGCGACGTTTGGCGCGTGCCAAAGTGCGGTGGATCCGGTTCCACAGCCGATCTCAAGCACCTGCATGTCAGGCCGCATCAATGCGGCGGTTTCACGCAGCTTGCGTTCGTAGTTTTCCACATCGGAGATGGTGCTGCGGGCATAACCGGGGGCCATACGGTTCCAAAACCGGCTTTCGGGATGGGGTTTGGTGAGATTGGTCATTGGGTGATCCATGCATTTGAGGCGTGAAGCGTGGCTACACCATAAGAAATTTTAGGGGAATTGACTAAATCTGGTGAATTGCTATGCAAATTTGCATGGATTGGCGGTTGATCAACTTTGATTGGAACAGGGCGCGGGCCTTTTTGGTCACGGCGGAAGAGGGCTCTTTGTCCGCCGCTGCGCGGGCTCTTGGCTTGACCCAGCCAACATTGGGCCGGCAGGTGGCCGCGCTGGAGGAGGAATTGGGCGTGGCCTTGTTTGAACGGGCAGGGCACGGTCTGATGCTGACCCCTTCAGGGCTCGAGATGATGGACCACGTCCGCGCCATGGGACAAGCCGCAGGTGGGCTGTCACGGGTGGCATCGGGGCAATCCCAGACGGCGGAAGGATTGGTCAGCATCACCGCCAGCGAGATTCTGTCGGTCTATAATCTGCCGCCCGTTCTGGCCAAGCTGCGGCAGGCGCATCCGGGCATTCGCATTGATATCGTGGCCAGCAACGAACTGCGCGATTTGAGGCGCCGCGAGGCCGATATCGCCCTGCGTAATGTAAGGCCCACTGACCCGCAATTGATCGCCCGAAAGCTGCGCAATGGCCGGGCCAGCCTCTATGCCGCGCAAAGCTATGTGCGCGATAACGGTCCCTTTGACACGCTCAAGTCGCTGGTGGCGGCCGATTTTATCGGCTTTGCCGACAATGATGTTCTGATTGACGGCTTGAACGCGGCGGGCGTGCCGGTTACGGCGGAGAACTTTGTTTTGACCAGTGCCACCCATCTTGTGCAATGGCAAATGTTGCAGCAGGGGCTTGGTATCGGGATCATGACCGATGATGTGGCGGCGCAAACGGCGGGGGTGGTGCGGCTGATGCCGGGGATTGCCCCCTTTGAGATCGAAACTTGGCTGGTGGCCCACCGCGAGTTGAGCACAAGCCGCCGGATGCGCATTGTCTTTGATTATCTGGTTGAGGCACTTGGCTGATCCGGGGGCAGGCGGCGCTGCAGCTCCTCAAAAAGGGCGATGCGTTCGTCCTCGGACAGGAAGGCTCCGATTTCGACTTCGCGCCCCTTGCCGCGCAGGGTCACGTAATGCGGGACCGGCCCGTCTGCGTCATATTTCGTGACCTGAGCCCAATAGCGGTTGCATTCCCAGTCTTTCACATCGCCTTTTGCCGTGGTGTGGCGCAGGTGGGTCATCTCCTGATCGAGAGTCAGCACCTCTTCGATCAGGCGGGATTTGTGATTGCGTTGCAGTGCAAAATAGATCCCCGCCACAGCCAGCAAGACAAAGGGCAACAAGCCCCACAGAAGCGCCGTGCCCAACAGGGGCAGGGTCGGGATCAGGATCAGCGTGAAGGTCACAAGGATAAAGCCAGCAAAGCCGCGCGGCGGCAGGGATTGATGCGGCCAAAGGCGCATTTCCTGAGGTGTGTCACCGGGCGGAGTGGTCCATTCATAGGGCATCGGATCAGCGCAATTGTTGTCTTGGATGGCCAAGATAACCGCCCCAGGCGTCAAGGCAATGCGGCACGATGTGCAAACTTCAGCTGCCGATCAGATCCCAACGATTGCCAAAAATGTCGCGGAACACTGCAACGGTGCCATAGGGCTCATGGCGCGGCGCTTCTTCAAAGGTGACACCCGCCGCCAACAGCCGCGCATGATCTGCGGCAAAATCATCGGTTTGCAAGAACAGCCAGACCCGCCCTGCGCCCTGATCGCCGATCGCGGCGGTTTGCCGGTCGTCCGCCGCTTGGGCCAGTACAAAGCCCGCGCCGCCGCCCGGAGGTGTGACCCGGACCCAACGTTTATGCCCCTGATCAATATCTTCATCCAAAACAAACCCCATTTGCCCGCAGTAAAAGGCAATGGCGGCGTCATAGTCGGGGACAATCAAGGTCAGGGCAGAAAGGCGCATGTGACGTCAGTGCAGGTTCTGCGCCCGATGATCAAGCGTTTGAAAGATGCTATGGGTCAGGATTGATTTGCAAGCGGTCCAGCCAGCCCCCATATTGCGCATATGCAGCCAGACCCGAACCTCAGCAGTCATGACGCCATTGCAGAATGGCTTGTCCTACAAGGGGTCTACGGCACCTCGCAAGAAGACCTGCTTGAAGGGTATTGCACCCGGATATTGCAGGCGGGTCTCCCGGTGCAGCGGGTGCATGTGGCACAGCGGGCCTATCATCCCGAATATGGCGGTTTTGGCTACAACTGGCAGCGCGATGCAGGCATGGAGCGCGATTCCTATGAACACACGGATGCGCCGCTGGATGTCTGGCTGGCCAGCCCGCTTTATTATCTGTTGAGTGTCGATGAGGCGGATCTGCGGATCAGCCTCGAAGACGGCGACCCGCCCGCCCGGTTTCCGTTTCTGTCCGAATTGAAAGAACGCGGATGCACCGATTATTTCGCGGCCAAGGTCAGCTTTGAACAGCCGCGCAATTCGTTGGCGACCAATCCCGATGACCCCGCCGAAGGATTGATGATGTCCTGGACCAGCGACAGCGAAGGCGGATTTTCTGATAGTGATCTTGCCATGTTGCGGCGGTTGTTGCCCTATTTGGGGCTGGCGCTCAAATCGGCGTCGAACCGGCAGATGGCCAGTGACATCGTGCAGACTTATCTGGGCGCCGATGCGGGCGAACGGGTGCTGTCGGGCGATATCGTGCGCGGCTCATCCGAGACAATACATGCGGTGATCTGGTACTTTGATCTGCGCGGTTTTACCAAATTGTCGGAACGGATTGCCGGTCATGCGGTCATTGATATGCTCAATGACTACTTTGGCGAAGTGGTCGGCCTTGTGGAAGGGCACGGCGGTAATGTCTTGAAATTTATGGGCGATGGCCTGCTTGCGATCTTTGATTGCAGCAAAGACGCCGGCGCGGTGGACAATGCGCTTGAGGCGGCGATCCAGGTGGGAGAGCGGATGGCGGCGGTCAGCGTCCGGCGGGCGGAGGAGGGATTGACCACCACCGATTACTCGCTCTCGCTGCATCTGGGTGATGTGCTTTATGGCAATATCGGCGGCAAGGCGCGGCTGGATTTCACGGTGATCGGGGCTGCGGTCAATCAAACGGCCCGTATTCAGGGCATGTGTGGGCCGCTGGACCGCAATTTTATCATGTCCGCCCAGGTCGCGCGGCAGGTCACAACCCGCAAGGCGGAGGTGATCTCGCTTGGCCCCTATATGCTGCGCGGTGTCGAAGCGCCGCAGGAATTGTTCACGCTGTATTTGGGCAGCGAATGACAGGGCGGCGTTGAACCGCCCTGCTGATAGCCTTTATTCCAACTCGACCAGCAGGTCTTTGGCGTCGATCTGGCCACCTGCCTGCACATGCACGGCCTTCACAACCGCGTCGCGCTCGGCGTGGATGCCGGTTTCCATCTTCATCGCTTCGATGGTCAGCAGGAGGTCACCTGCGTGAACGGTTTGCCCAACCACGGCCCCGACAGAGGCCACAACCCCCGGCATCGGTGCGCCGATGTGATTCTCATTACCCGCCTCGGCCTTGGGCCGTTGCAGGGTTGTAGATTTGACCAATCGGTTCGGCACCCGGATCACACGCGGCTGGCCGTTGAGTTCAAAGAACACTTTTACTTCGCCGTCTTCGGTGGTCTCGCTCATCGCTTGCATGCGAATTTCGAGGGTCTTGCCGGGGTCAATTTCGGCCGAGATTTCTTCGCCCGGTTCCATGCCATAGAAGAAGGTTTGCGTCGGCAAGGTGCGCACCGGGCCATAGCTGCGGTGGCGCCCCATGTAATCGAGGAAGACCTTGGGATACATCAGATAGCCGCAGAGATCCTCATCATCGATGGCCATGCCGTCCAGCTCTGCCGACAGCTCGGCGCGGACGGCTTCGAGATCGACCGGTTCAAGGTGTTTGCCGGGGCGTTCGGTGTTGGGCGCTTCGCCCTTGAGCACCTTTTTGACGATCCCCTCCGGGAAGCCGCCTGGAGGCTGGCCCAGGTTGCCGCGCATCATGTCAACAACGCTGTCGGGGAAGGCGACATCGGTTTCGGGGTTCTCCACATCGGCGCGGGAAAGCCCTTGGGAGACCATCATCAACGCCATGTCGCCCACAACCTTGGAGGAGGGCGTCACTTTGACGATATCGCCGAACATCTGGTTCACATCCGCATAGGTGCGGGCGACCTCTGGCCAGCGGTCATCCAGGCCAAGCGAGGCGGCCTGCGCCTTGAGGTTGGTAAACTGGCCGCCGGGCATTTCGTGCAAATACACCTCGGAGGAAGGCGCCTGCATGCCGGTTTCAAAGGCGCTGTATTGGCCGCGTACCGCTTCCCAATAGTCAGAGATTTCGCGCACTGCGTTCATATCCAGACCGGTGTCGCGGTCGGTGTGTTTGAGCGCCTCAACCACGGACCCAAGCGTCGCTTGTGAGGTATTGCCGCTGAGCGCGTCCATGGCGCAATCCACTGCATCCACACCGGCCTCGGAGGCCGCAAGGATGGTGGCAGAGGCAATGCCCGCCGTGTCGTGCGTGTGGAAGTGGATCGGCAGGCCAACCTCGGCCTTGAGCGCCTTGATCAACACGCGGGCCTGCGCCGGTTTCAAAAGTCCGGCCATATCCTTCAGGCCCAGCACATGGGCGCCAGCGGCCTTCAGATCCTTGCCCATCTGAACATAGTATTTCAGGTCATATTTGGCGCGGTTCGGGTCAAAGATATCGCCGGTGTAGCAGATCGTGCCTTCGCAGACCTTGTTCGCCTCGACCACCGCATCCATTGCGACGCGCATGTTCTCTACCCAGTTCAGGCTGTCAAAGACGCGGAAGACATCGACCCCGGTTTCGGCGGCCGTGGCGACAAATTTCTGCACCACATTGTCAGGATAGTTGGTGTAGCCCACACCGTTTGAGGCGCGCAGCAACATCTGCGTCATCACATTGGGCAGGGCGGCGCGCAGATCGCGCAGGCGCTGCCATGGGCATTCCTGCAAGAACCGGTAGGCCACGTCAAATGTCGCACCGCCCCAGCATTCCATCGAGAACAGTTGCGGCAGGTTGGCGGCATAGGCGGGGGCGACCTTGATCATGTCATGGCTGCGCATCCGCGTGGCCAGCAAGGATTGGTGGCCGTCGCGCATAGTGGTGTCGGTGATCAAAAGCTGGCGCTGCTGGCCCATCCAATCGGCCACGGCTTGCGGGCCTTTCTGTTCGAGCAGATTGCGTGTGCCCATCATCGGATCTGCCTTGGTGGCGGGCGGCTTTGGGTCGCGCAATTGCACAGAGGGGCGCGGGGTATCCTTGGTCTCGGGGTGCCCGTTCACCGTGATGTCGGCGATATAGGTCAAAACCTTGGTGCCGCGGTCCTTGCGCTTTTTGAACTGGAACAGCTCGGGCGTCTCGTCAATGAACTTGGTCGTGTATTCGTTGTTCAAGAACGTCGGATGCTTGAGCAGGTTTTCCACAAAGGCAATGTTGGTGCTCACGCCGCGCACACGGAATTCCCGCAGGGCGCGGTCCATCCGGGAGATCGCCTTTTCCGGGGTTGGCGCCCAGGCCGTGACCTTGGTCAGCAGGCTGTCGTAATAGCGGGTGATCACCCCGCCCGCATAGGCGGTGCCGCCATCAAGACGGATGCCCATGCCGGTGGCCGAGCGGTAAGCGGTGATGCGTCCATAATCGGGGATAAAATTGTTCAGCGGGTCTTCGGTGGTGACCCGTGTTTGCAGGGCGTGACCATTCAGGCGGATCTCGTCCTGTGCGTTCTTGCCCGTGGCCTCGGCAATGGTCTTGCCCTCGGCGATCAGGATCTGCGCCTGCACAATGTCGATGCCGGTGACCTCTTCGGTGACGGTATGTTCCACCTGCACCCGCGGGTTCACCTCGATGAAGTAGAATTTGCCCGTTTCCATATCCATCAGGAATTCGACAGTGCCAGCACATTCATAGCCGACATGGGCGCAGATCTTGCGGCCCAGCTCGCAGATCTCGGCGCGTTGTTCTTCGGTCAAATAGGGGGCAGGGGCGCGTTCCACGACCTTTTGATTGCGGCGCTGCACCGAACAATCGCGTTCAAACAGGTGATAGATTTCCCCGTGTTTGTCGCCCAAAATCTGCACCTCGACGTGGCGGGCGCGGATGATCATCTTTTCCAGATAACCTTCGCCATTGCCAAAGGCGGCCTCGGCCTCGCGGCGGCCCTCCAGCACTTTTTCCTCAAGCTCGGCCTCGCCGTGGATCGGGCGCATGCCGCGCCCGCCACCGCCCCATGACGCCTTGAGCATCAGCGGATAACCAACCTCGGCTGCCTCGGCGCGGATCGCGTCCATGTCATCGCCCAGAACTTCGGTGGCGGGAATGACCGGCACACCGGCCTCCATGGCGACTCGGCGGGCGGATGCCTTGTCGCCCAAGGCCCGCATGGTTTCTGCCTTGGGCCCGATAAAGGTGATGCCGTTGTTTTCGCAGGCGTCAACAAAATCGGGGTTCTCCGAGAGCAGGCCATAGCCGGGATGGATCGCATCCGCGCCGGATTCCTTGGCCACGCGGATGATCTCGTCAATCGACAGATAGGCGGCCACTGGCCCCAATCCTTCGCCAATGCGGTAGGCCTCATCTGCCTTGAACCGGTGCAGACCCAGCTTGTCCTCTTCGGCATAGACGGCCACTGTTGTCTTGCCCATCTCGCTGACGGCACGCATGACGCGAATGGCAATTTCGCCGCGGTTGGCGATCAGGACTTTGGAAAAATCGGGCATGGGGCAGATCCTCGACGATTGAATTTGGCCGCACTTTAAGGATGCTGCGATGCAGCGCAATCCCTCCTGCGACGGTTTTGTAACAATTGCGAAAGGTTTCGTAAGGATTGGCGCGCAGGGTCAACTGCCCCAACGTCAATTTTTCCTTTACAGGGCTGGTTTTACAGGATTTTCTGTTAGCGCAATCGGGGCGGGCAGGTTTTTTAGGTCTGTTGCGCCCAATTGGCCCATATTGGCGCTGAGATCCTTGGAAAGCAGGTCAATCAGGTGATCAACGCCCCTTGGACCCAGCGCTGCAAGTGCGAAATGCGCGGCGCGGCCCAGCATGACAAAATCCGCGCCGAGGGCCATTGCCCGCAGGATATCAAGGCCACTTTCCACACCGCTGTCAAAGATCACAGGCAGGTCTGTTGCGTCCCGAATGGCCGGAAGTGCGGCGATGCTGGACGGCGCGCCATCAAACTGGCGACCCGCGTGATTGGACACCCAGATGCCATCTACGCCAAGGCTTTCCAGCTGTGCTGCATCTTCAGGGCGCAGCACGCCTTTGATGACAAATGGCCCGTCCCAATGATCGCGCAGCCATTTGACATACTCCCAATCGGGCGCCGTGCGCAGCAGGTAGCCCACATGGGCCGTGGGGGACAGATTGGCGGTGGCGTCACTTGTGTATTTGTCCAGCATCCGCATATGCGGCATGCCGCGCTGCGCCATGCCCAAGGCCCAGGCCGGACGCATCGCCACTTGCGCCATCAGGCGCGGTGTCAATTTTGGCGGGTTGGTCAGACCCGATCGCACCTGTCTTTCGCGGCGGCTGGCCACGGGCACATCTACGGTCAGGATCAAAGTGTTGAATCCGGCGGATCTGGCCCGCTGCAACATATCCTTGCGGATCTCGGGATCGCGGGGCGGATACATCTGGAACCAGCCGTGGCTGCCCAGATGCGGGGCGAGGTCTTCGGGGCTTTGGCTGGCGACGGTGGACAGGGAATAGGGGATGCCCGCCCTGGCCGCGGCGCGGGCGAGGTGGCCTTCGGCGTCGGGCCAGATCAGACCGGACATGCCAATGGGCGAAAACCCGAAAGGCAGGGGAAGTGTCTGGCCAAAGAGGGAGATGCTCAGGTCCGGGGTAAATTCGCCGCCCAGAATCGCCGGCATCATGCCGATGCGGTCGAGATCTGCGCGGTTGCGGGCCTTTGTCGCCTCGTTGCCGGTGCCGCTGTCGAGATATTCCCACACAAATTTGGGTATCCGCCTTTGGGCGTGGCGGCGCAGGTCAGACAGGGCGGGGTAGGTGGCGTGCAGGTCCATATCAGCATTTGCGCCAAGAGGGGCGGAATTGTCTAGCGCCAGTTGGGGGCCAGCCCCCAAACCCCCGGAGGTATTTAAGGCCAAAAAGGGAGGGGAACATCCCAAGAACATGGGTTTTCCTGCGCGGTGAAAGCGGCTAGGTTAATCGCCATGAGCAGTTTTGATGAAATGGACGCCTTTGAAGGCGCATCTTTGTCCGCCCGCGCAATGGCGGCGCGGCCTCAACCCTATCTGGACGGGCTGAACCCCGCGCAGCGGGCCGCGGTAGAGCAGATGGACGGGCCGGTGTTGATGCTGGCCGGGGCAGGCACGGGCAAGACCAAGGCCCTGACCGCGCGAATTGTGCATTTGATGAATACCGGGCGGGCACGGCCAAACGAGATTTTGGCGGTGACCTTTACCAACAAGGCGGCGCGAGAGATGAAAACCCGCGTTGGGCATATGCTTGGTCAACAGGTTGAGGGGATGCCCTGGCTTGGCACATTTCATGCGATCTGTGTGAAACTGTTGCGCCGCCATGCGGAACTGGCGGGGCTCAAGAGCAATTTCACCATTCTGGATACCGATGACCAGCTGCGGCTGCTGAAGCAGTTGATCCGGGCCGAGAATATCGATGACAAACGCTGGCCGGCGCGAATGCTGGCGGGGATCATTGATGGCTGGAAGAACCGCGCGTTGACGCCCGATAAAGTGCCAGCGGCCGATGCGGGGCTGTATAATCACCGCGGTACAGAGGTTTACGATCAATACCAGCGACGTTTGAAAGAGCTGAACGCGGTGGATTTTGGTGATCTGCTTTTGCATATGGTCACGATATTCCAGACCCACCCGGACATTCTGGAGCAGTATCAGCGCTGGTTCAAATTCATCCTTGTGGACGAATACCAAGATACCAACGTGGCCCAATATCTGTGGCTGCGTCTGTTGGCACAGGGGCATCGCAATATCTGCTGTGTGGGGGATGATGACCAGTCGATCTATGGCTGGCGCGGCGCCGAGGTGGGAAATATCCTGCGGTTCGAGACGGATTTTCCGGGCGCGCATGTTGTCAAGCTGGAGCAGAACTACCGCTCGACCCCGCATATTCTTGCTGCTGCCTCCGGCGTGATCGCGGGCAACGAGGGGCGTTTGGGCAAGACGCTGTGGACCGAGGCCGAGGACGGCGAGAAGGTGCGCCTTATTGGCCATTGGGACGGTGAGGAAGAGGCCCGCTGGATCGGGGATGAGATCGAAGCGATGCAGCGCGGCACGCGCGGGCAGGCGCCGATGGATCTGGATCAGATGGCGATCCTGGTGCGGGCCAGCCACCAGATGCGCGCCTTTGAGGACCGGTTTTTGACCATCGGTTTGCCCTATCGGGTGATTGGTGGGCCGCGCTTCTATGAGCGTTTGGAAATCCGCGATGCCATGGCCTATTTCCGCGTGGTGACCAGTCCGGATGATGATCTGGCGTTTGAGCGGATTGTGAATACGCCCAAGCGCGGGCTGGGGGACAAGGCGCAGCAAAAGATCCAGATCACCGCCCGCGAACATGGCACCAACCTTGTCGAGGGGGCGCGGATCTTGTTGGCTCATGACGGTTTGGGCGGCAAGGGCGGGGCGCAGCTTCGTCTTTTGATTGACGGGATTGACCGCTGGGGCCGGATGGTGGGCGATGAGACGATGTCCCACGTGGAGCTGGCCGAGATCATTCTGGACGAAAGCGGCTATACCGGGATGTGGCAAAATGACAAAACGCCTGAGGCGCCGGGGCGGCTGGAAAACCTCAAGGAACTGGTCAAGGCGCTTGAACAATTCGAGAACCTGCAAGGGTTTTTGGAACATGTCAGCCTGATCATGGACAATGAAAGCGATGACGGCGGCGCGAAAGTGTCGATCATGACCCTGCATGCGGCCAAGGGGCTGGAGTTTCCTGCGGTTTTTCTGCCCGGCTGGGAGGATGGTTTGTTCCCCTCGCAGCGGTCGATGGATGAAAGCGGAATCAAGGGTTTGGAAGAAGAGCGGCGGCTGGCCTATGTGGGGATCACGCGGGCCGAAGAGCTGTGTACGATTTCCTTTGCCGCGAACCGGCGGGTGTTTGGCCAATGGCAATCCTCCATGCCGTCACGGTTTATTGATGAGCTGCCAGAGGAAAACGTCGAGGTGCTGACGCCCCCCGGTCTTTATGGCGGGGGCTACGGCGCGGCGATGCCGACCAGCAATCTGCATGATCAGGCGGCGGAGGCGAATGTCTATAACTCCCCCGGTTGGCGGCGCCTGCAGGCGCGGGCAGGGGAGCGTGGCATGAGCCAGCCCAAAGAAACCCGCAATGTCACGATCGATATGAACGCCGTGAGCAGTTTCACGATGGGCGAAAGGGTGTTTCACCAGAAGTTCGGCTATGGCGCGGTGATCGGGATCGAGGGTGACAAGCTTGAGGTCGAATTTGAAAAAGCGGGCACAAAGAAAGTTGTGTCCCGCTTTCTCTCAGGTTGCGATGATGTGCCGTTTTAACGCCTGATCAATCGGGGGAGTGGGTGTCGATCACACGGCATTTGTCCAATCCGTTTGACCGAGCCCATTTGCGCCCCTCAATGCCCAACCTGGCAAGCGCTTGGGCACTGCCGACGTTACAAAACTCGATAGCAGCGGCGTTTGCTTCGGCGGCGCTGACCCATCCGTAAGAAAAGCCATGATCGCTTGCTCCGTCGATGGCAAAGGCCCCGAATTTACCTTTTTTTTGCTTTTTGACGTAGGTCGAAGCGAACTCCTTGCCTGCTCTTTGCCCAAGCCCCGCAAGCCCGTTGCCGTTGGGATCCATGCCTTTGGGGAATAACACAGCGACCAGTGAACATTTGGCCACTTTCGCGCCAAGCTCGCAGCCCTTCTTGGCACCCATTTTGGCGCTGTTCAGGCTGTGGAAATTTCTGGTCCAGAAGGAATAGTCGGTGCCGGGCGCAGCATAGAAAGCCCCGAAGTAGGATTTCTTGGCCTTAAATTCGTTAAAGTGTCTTTGCTGTTTGCGCGACAGTTCAATACCGGGGACTTTGGCGAGGGCCACGGCGTTGCCAAATATCTTGACCTCAGAGGCAACCGGACCGCCAAGCAGCACGGCACATAGGGCGAGAAAGGGTAATTGGGTTTTTCGCATCTGTTGATTCCTCATTAAGAACCGCCTCCAATAAAGGCTCGACAATTTATGAAATGCAATACAAAATTATCGTAAAACAGTAATTTTTGGAAGTGCTCATGACGAAAATACAAAGATTGTCCATCATTGCCCTAATCTGCATTTCGCCGATGCTGATCTACTATCCCTATGAAGCACTAAGCTGGAACCTCCAATTGTCGTTTCTGGATTGGGGGCGCTGGACACGCAATGATCGGTGGGTTGACCCCTATGCAGAGATCTCCGTCACGACCCGCATCGTGTTCTTTTGCGTCTGGCTTGTTCCCACGGCACTGGGTTGGCTGGCCTATTTGACCGGCGCGTCGCTGCTTTGGTTGCTGCGGGCCGGGGCCGTGTTTGATCAGCGCATTGCCTGCCGCCTGGTTTGGATGGGGCTGTTGATCTTTGGTTCTGCGACAACTTCGCTTCTGGCAGGCGCGGTCAGCCCGATGATCCGGTCCTGGCACAATGCGGGCGGTCCCTTACCGCTTCGGTTCTGGTATGACAGCGGCAATCTGGGATTGGCGTTCAGCGGGCTGGCATTCTTTTTCCTCGGACTTGTGATGCGCGAAGCCATCCGGATCGCCCGCGAGAACGAGGAGTTTGTCTGATGCAGATCATTGTCCGGTTGGATGTGGTGTTGGCCAAACGCAAGATGAAGTCCAAGGATCTAGCCGAAGCGGTGGGGATCACGGTGCAGAATTTGAGCCTGCTCAAGTCCGGTAAGGTCAAAGGCGTGCGGTTTGAAACGCTGGCCAAGATTTGCGAGGTGCTGGAATGCCAGCCCGGAGACCTGCTTGAAGCGGCGCCCTGAGGCGACATCGGCCTCACAAAAGAAAACAGCGACACCTTGGGAGGAAGGTGTCGCTGTTTCTATGTCGGCCCGAAGCGTCAAGGGAGGGTCGGCTTCGGGTCTATGCGCAGGGTCTCGCAGCATCAGGGAGGAGGAAGGTGATGCGGACCTCTGCTTTGGACGCAAAGGCAGGGAGGTGCGTTGCGTCCAATCTCGGTGTCTTAGGCGCGGGAGGCTTCGATCGAAACGCGGCGCAGGTCAGAGCGATTCAGGCCCAGATCGGCCAGTTCACGGTTGCTCAGGGCGCTCAGCTCATCAAAGGTTGCGCGGTAAAGACGGTATTGTTTGTAGCGTGTTGCTGCGCCTTCAAAAAATGCACCGATTTGTGCAAATACAGAAGGGTGAGCGGCGGTTGTTGTGTTCATGTATGCCATCGGGGCACCTCGTATATGTATGACGTTATCGTCTTGTCTGATGAGGGGTACATACGCCTTTCCCAGACCCTTACAACGGCTGTAATGTCAAAGCCGATATGCAGTTTTTGCATGGGCGACGTGACGGCAACCTGTTGTTAATAAAACGGAAACAAATGGCGCTGCAGTTTGGTGCAGGGCATCGGTGTGGGGCGAAGCTGATTTTGAAGGGGGAGAAAAGAAAGAAAGGGCGACGACATTAGGGAGGAGGAAAATGTCGCCGCCAAATTCAAACAAGCCCGGGAGGAGGTAGGCCTGTTTGGTAACTTTCTCAAGGAGCCTTGCGACTTCCTGATGAGACTAGGATGGGGCAGATGCTGCAAGTGCACAATAATTAAATTTGCAATGCTGCCATGCAGCATTCGCATGGATTGCGATGGCCCCCTTGCATTGCGCGCAGAACCATTGCGCAAATCGCCGCGCCCCTCTTGTGATTTGGGCAGAACCTGCCATTTCAGGGTCAAACAAGAGGAGAGTTCGCAATGCCCATCACCAAAGCCGAGGTAGAGGCCGCACTGGCCCGTGTGGCCCTGCCGGATGGCAAAAGCATTCTGGATCATGATTTGATCCGTGCATTGACCATTGACGGGGATGTGGTGCGCTTTGTCATTGAGGCGCCAAATGCGGACGTGGCCCGCTCAATGGCGCCGCTGCGCGATGCGGCGGAGAAGGTCGTGGCGGATCTGCCTGGTGTCTCCCAGGCCACGGTCGCCCTGACAGCACATGGTCCGGCGGCCAAACCGGCCGCACCTCCATCCCTAAAGATCGGCGGTCATCCCAAACCACAAGACGGTCCAACCAAACCCTCTGGCGTGAAACGCATTTTGGCCATTGGATCGGGCAAGGGCGGTGTCGGTAAATCCACGGTCAGCACCAATCTGGCTGTGGCGCTGGCACGGGCCGGGCGCAAGGTCGGCCTTTTGGATGCCGATATCTATGGGCCCAGTGTCCCGCGTATGATGGGCATCAACAAAAAGCCCGCCAGCCCTGATGGAAAGACGATCATTCCCTTGCAGGCCCATGGGGTCACGCTGATGTCGATCGGCTTCATGATGGAAGAGGGCAAGGCGGTCGTCTGGCGCGGGCCGATGTTGATGGGCGCCTTGCAACAGATGTTGGGGCAGGTGGAATGGGGGGAGCTTGACGTTTTGCTGGTCGATCTGCCGCCGGGTACAGGGGATGTGCAGTTGACCCTTTGCACTAAGTCCGAACTGACCGGCGCGATTGTGGTCAGCACACCGCAGGATGTGGCGTTGATTGACGCCCGCAAGGCGCTGGACATGTTCGGCACGCTGAAGACACCGGTTTTGGGCTTGATCGAGAATATGTCGATGTTCGTGTGCCCCGACTGCGGGTCAGAGCATCAGATCTTTGGCCGCGGCGGCGTGGCGGATGAGGCTGAGAAAATCGGCGTGCCTTTGCTGGGCACTTTGCCGATCGATCTGGAGACCCGGTTGGCGGGTGACGGCGGCACGCCGGTCGCGGCGGGGGACAGCGCGATGGCCAAGGCTTACGGGCAGATCGCCGAAGGCTTGATCAAAGGTGGCATGGCATAGGGGCAGGACTTTAGGCCCGAAGGCGCATGTCACCCCAACGTGCGCCTTTCCACCAAATGACCGTATAGGGTTGTCAGGACCGAGACAAAGACCAACCCTTCGATCATGTAAACGCAGGCCGAAATCAGGGCTGAGACCACGGCGGCCTCTGGCAGGATCATCGCGGCAAGACCGTTGATCCCAATGTTGATCGCCGCCAAAAGCGCGGCAACGCCCCAAAGCGGTCCGGAGATCGGCGCAGTTTCGCGCCAGCTTTCGAAGATCTTCATTGGTTGCCCCAATGCAGCAGCCGGCAGCACGACCGAGAGCCGCAGCGCGATCCAGACAAAGACCACACTGGCCAGCAGCCCGATGACCAGTCCCAAAAATGCGCTGCCGCCCAGTCCTGCGGTCATCCCAATCACGGCGCCGATGGCGGCGGTGCCAATGACAATCGGGATGGTAGCGAGCAATTGCATGAGGCCGACAAGGATCGCCCGCCAGACGTAAGACAATACAATCGATGCAGAAGGGCGCAGATCGTCGGCATGGTCGGTCCCACTCAGCAAGACATGCCGGTGCCACAGGATCGCCATCAGCACATAGCCCATCAGCGCACAAAGCCCGAAAAGCGCCAGCAAGCCAAGTTCCCCACCGGAGGGCAGAACCATATCTTCCGGGTGGGCTTGCAACGCGGCGATGGCGTCGGGCAACAAGACCACGGACGCCAATGTGCTGCCAAGCACCAGCAGGATGGCGGGCATCACAACTTTCAACGTTGTGCCGGTTTCGAACACCAACATACGAATGGCATGGGAAATCAGCGCCAGTGCGGTGGTCATCTTTAGCTCCTCTGCCCAATAGCCCGTAATGCGGGCTGGCCCGCCTGTTTTGGCGGTTTGGCGCGGGGGACGCAAGGTAAGGCGCGATTTTGCAGCGCGTGGAAGGTCAGAACTGGGATCCTATGGCACCTGTGGGATTAGATGGGACGGCTTACGGGAATAGATGGGCCATATGCCAATCAGGGGCGTGAAGTCCGGCTGAAACCTGCCGAAACCGAATCAATTCCACGGGAATAGGGTTGAAATTTGCCTTGGTTTGCAGTTACTGATGGGAACAAGTGGTGAACATTGCTTGTGGATAAGTTTGTGGGCGAAAATTTCTGGGAAATTACCCCACTTTTTTTGATGCGTCGATATCCTACTATATGTAGTGCCTTTGAGGTCAGCTACTGCAAATTGAGCCAATTTTGTGAGCCATTTCTTAGCTAAATCTTGTTTTTCAGCCTTGTGCAAAACCAGATATTGTGTCGATTAGCTATAATAAATGTAGACACCCATGATTTCCCGTGGCATCCCTTGTTCATCGGATGAGAACGGGACACGGGGCACCAAACGACCCCACACAATAAAAACCACGCAGGTTTCATACAGGCCCTCGATTTCATCAGACCAAGAGATCCGGCGCGCGAGCGAGCAGACATCCCCCCAGGTGGCGCGCGCAGTCGGACTTCCCCGCAACAGCGGGACGAGGGCGGCGGGTTGATCAGTGGCAGCAGATCAACCCGCCGTTTCCATTTCACAAGATCGGTGGGGGGCATTCGCGGGGGCGCGACAACAGCAAAGCGCAGTTAAGCGCAGGCAGGACAAAGACAGTGAGCCGCAGGTTCAGAGGCGAGAGCCAACACAAGGTCGATACGAAGGGGCGGGTGTCTATCCCAGCCTCTTTTCGCCGTGTGCTTGAGGCTGGCGACCCGAATTGGCAATCGGGCAACAACCCCGAACTGGTCATTGTCTATGGCGATCATCGCCGCAACTATCTTGAATGTTATACAATGGACGCCATCAACGAGGTGGACGACAAGATCGACGCGCTGCCGCGCGGATCAATGGAGCGCAAGATGCTTCAACGTCTGTTTCACGGGCAGTCCTTTCCCACAAATGTAGATGAAACCGGGCGTTTGGTTCTGCCGGCCAAACTGCGCCGGAAAATCGAGCTTGAAAACGAAGCCTTCTTTATCGCGGCGGGCGACACCTTCCAGATCTGGAAGCCTGAAACCTACGACACCGTAGAGCGGGCAAAAGAGGAAGAGTGGTTAGATGAATTGCCCGAGGACTTTGATCCTCTGGTCTTTCTGGACGGAAAGTCGGGGGAGTAACGGATATGGCTGCTGCGGCCACTGATCATCCCTCTGCCCCCCACACCCCAGTATTGTTGCGCCCGTTGTTGGCGGCCGTTGCGCCGGTTGAGGGCGTTTGGCTGGACGGCACATTTGGTGCTGGCGGCTATACGCGCGGCCTGCTTGAGGCAGGCGCAGAGCGCGTGATTGGCGTGGACCGTGACCCGCTGGCCTTTGAGATGGCGGCGGAATGGGCGGGCGACTATGGCGACCGCATCGTGATGCAGCGGGGCGTGTTTTCGCGGATGGATGAATATGCGCAGGATCTGGACGGCGTTGTGCTGGATCTTGGCGTGTCCTCAATGCAGCTAGATCTCGCGGAACGCGGGTTTTCGTTTATGAGGGACGGCCCACTGGACATGCGGATGTCGCAGGATGGACCATCGGCGGCCGACCTGGTCAACGAGGCCGAAGAAGAACTGCTGGCCAACATCCTGTTTCAATACGGCGAAGAACGCGCCAGCCGCCGCATCGCCAAAGCCATTGGCCGTGCGCGGGCCGAGGCGCCGATCACCACCACGCTTGAACTGGCCTCCCTGATTGAAGGGGTGTTGCCGCGCAGCAAGCCCGGCCAATCCCATGCCGCCACCCGCAGCTTCCAGGCGCTCCGGATTGCGGTGAACGATGAATATGGCGAATTGTTCCAAGGCCTTATGGCCGCCGAGCGGGCGCTGAAGCCCGGGGGAAAATTGGCCGTTGTTACCTTTCATTCTGTAGAAGACAGAATGGTCAAACGGTTCCTGACCGCGCGGTCAGGGTCGGGCGGCAATGCAAATCGCTTTGCCCCCGAGATGCAGCGCGACGCGCCGCAGTTCACCGTGAAATCGCGCAAGGCGATAGGACCGGATGCCGAAGAATTGGCAGACAACCCGCGCAGCCGCTCGGCCAAGCTGCGGGTGGCGACACGTACTGACGCACCCTCCGGGGGCGTTGATGCAAAATCCATCGGGATGCCGATGGTAAAGGGGCTCTGATCATGCGAGCGGTGCTATACATCCTGACGTCTTTGGCGGTGATCGGTCTGGCCTTCTGGGCCTACCGCGAGAATTATGCGACCCAATCGGCGCTGAGCGAAGCAGACAAGCTGCACGCCAGCATCCGGCAGGCCCATGCAAGGCTGGCGGTGCTGCGGGCCGAATGGGCCTATCAGAACCGTCCTGACCGGCTGCGCGATCTGTCGGTGATCAACTTTGACCGGCTGGGCCTTCTGCCCTTGCAGCCGGATCAGTTTGGCCTTGTGGATCAAGTGGCCTATCCCCCTGCGCCGCTTTTGCCAATTACCAATCCGGTCGATGTCTCCACCATGAACTCTGGCACTTCTTCTCAGGATGATCCGCTATGATCCGCACGCCGCTCCGCCCGCTTGCCCGCATTCTCGACGCCCGTCAAAAAGGCGAAAATCCCGACGCGATCGAGCGGGAAAACAAACGTATCCGTCACGAACAGATGCGCGACCAGTCGCGGCAACGCGCCGAGGGCCGTTTGCTGATCATGGGCGTGTGTTTCTTTTGTGCGTTCTCTGTTGTCGGCGGGCGTATGGGCCTTTTGGCGATGTCCGAACCGGTTGAGCCGCGCACCCATGCGCCGGGCGCCGTCATTTCGGCAAGCCGGGCCGATATCGTGGACCGTCATGGCAGCCTTTTGGCGACAAACTTTGACACCCATGCCCTTTATGCCCAGCCCCTGCATATGGTTGATCCCAATGCTGCCGCCGAAGGTCTGGTCAAGATCTTCCCCGATCTGGATCTGGCACGGCTCAAGAAGGATTTTACCGGCAAGCGTAAGTTCTTGTGGATCAAAAAGAAAATCAGCCCGGAACAAATGCAGGCCGTGCATGACATCGGCGATCCGGGCCTGCTGTTTGCGCCGCGTGATATGCGGCTTTATCCCAACGGCAAGCTGGCCGCACATGTGATGGGCGGTGCCAGCTACGGCAAAGAGGGCGTGCATGCTGCTGAGGTGATCGGCGTTGCGGGAGTTGAGAAATATTTCGACAAATACCTGCGTGATCCGGCCAACGGCAACAAGCCGTTGCAACTGTCGCTGGATCTGACAGTGCAGGCCGCAGCCGAACAGGTGCTGTTTGGCGGTATGAAACTGATGAACGCCAAGGGTGCGACATCGGTATTGATGGATGTGAAAACCGGCGAAGTGATCAGCGTGGCCTCTTTGCCAAGCTTTGATCCCAATGATCGCCCGCGCCCCGCGGTGGAAGGCGACGCCTCCGACAGCCCGTTGTTCAACCGGTCGGTGCAGGGGGTCTACGAGCTTGGCTCGACCTTCAAGATCTTTGCCGCCGCGCAGGCCGTTGATCTGGGGTTGGTGAACCCGGACACCGTGATCGACACCAAAGGCCCGATGAAAGTTGGCGGGTTTCGCATTGGCGAGTTCCGCAACAAGAACTATGGCAAGCTGTCAGTCACTGACATCATCGTCAAATCCTCGAACCGGGGCACCGGCCGGATGGCCTTGGAGATTGGCATCAAACGCCAACAGGAATTTCTAAAAAGCCTTGGCTTTTTTGAACCCACGGGCTTTGAAATCGTCGAGGCCGCAGGGGGCAAACCCTTGTTGCCAAAGAAATGGACGGACCTGTCCAGCGTAACAATCTCTTACGGTCATGGTATTTCGACCAGCCCAATGCATTTGGCGGCAGGTTACGCGGCGATTGCAAATGGGGGGTTCAAGGTGGAGCCGACCTTGATCAAACAGCCCCGTTCCAAGATGGGCGAGCGGGTGATGTCCTCACGTGCGGCCAAGGCGGCGCGGTTGATGCTGCGCAAAGTGGTCAGCAAGGGTACCGCCAGCTTTGGCGAGGTGCCCGGCTATCATGTGGGCGGCAAAACCGGCACAGCGGACAAACCCAAACCAACGGGCGGCTATTACGAGGACAAGGTGATTGCCACCTTTGCCTCGATCTTTCCCGCGCATGATCCCAAATATGTGCTGGTTGTGACGCTGGACGAACCGGTGGAAAGTTCGGGTGACAAGCCGCGCCGTACCGCTGGCTGGACGGCGGTTCCGGTGGCTGCGGAAATGATCCGGCGTGTCGCACCGCTTTTGGGGGTGCGACCAACTGTTGAACCTGCAAACGACGCTGTGCTAACGCTGACCAGCAGCAACTGACAAAAAGAATAACCTATGGCCAGCCCGTGTGTTTCCCTTTCCTCCCTTGGTCTGACGGCACGGGGCGGGGCCAATCCCGATATCACTGGCGTTGCGGTGGACAGCCGCGCCGTGAAAGACGGATTTTTGTTTGCCGCGATGCCCGGCAGCCGGGTGCATGGCGCTGAATTTATCCAATATGCATTGCGCATGGGGGCGGTGGCGGTCCTGACCGATGCCGAAGGGGCCGGGATTGCCGCAGATCTTATGGCGGAGGCAGGCACAGCTGTTGTCATCACCGATGCCCCGCGTGAGGCCTTGTCACGGGCGGCAGCCTTGTGGTCGGGGGCGCAGCCCCAGACGATGGTCGCGGTCACGGGCACCAATGGCAAAACCTCGGTCTCGACATTTGTGCGGCAAATCTGGATCGAGATGGATCTGCCAGCGGTCAACCTGGGCACCACCGGCGTTGAAGGTGCATGGTCCGCCCCGTTGGCCCATACCACGCCAGAGCCGATCACACTGCACCGGACCTTGGCCGAGGCCGCGCAGAACGGGATCACCCATGCGGCGATGGAGGCCTCGTCACATGGGCTGGATCAGCGGCGATTGGACGGTGTGATCCTACGTGCTGCCGGATTTACCAATTTCACTCAGGATCATCTGGACTATCACCAGACGTTCGAGGCCTATTTTGATGCCAAGGCGGGACTGTTTTCGCGGGTTTTGCCGCAGGATGGCACGGCGGTGATCAATATCGACGACCCCAAGGGCGTGGACATGGCCGCGATTGCCAAGGCGCGCGGCTGCGAGGTGATCACAGTGGGCCGCGATGGCGGTGATCTGCATCTGACGGCACAAAGGTTTGATGCCACGGGCCAGGATCTCCGGTTTGATTGGCGCGGCAAGACCTTTCAAAAGCGGCTGAACCTCATTGGCGGCTTTCAGGGCGACAATGTGCTGTTGGCGGCGGGGCTGGTCATCGCTTGCGGTGGTGATCCGGCGGATGTGTTCGACACGATCCCGCATCTGACGACGGTGCGTGGCCGGATGCAACTGGCCGCGACCCGCGACAATGGCGCGGCCGTGTTTGTCGATTATGCCCATACGCCTGATGCGGTGGCCACGGCACTGGCGGCGATGCGCCCCCATGTGATGGGGCGTTTGATCGCCATTGTTGGAGCGGGCGGCGACCGGGATGCGGGCAAACGTCCGTTGATGGGCGCGGCAGCGGCGGAAAATGCCGATCTGGTGATCGTGACCGATGACAACCCGCGCTCCGAAGATCCGGCGGCCATTCGCGCCGCTGTGCTGGAAGGTGCGCCCGAGGCAACCGAGGTTGGCGACCGTGCCGAGGCGATTCTGCGCGGCGTGGACATGCTTGGGGCCGGAGATGCTTTGCTGGTTGCGGGCAAGGGCCATGAAACCGGGCAAGTGGTCGGTGATGACATCCTGCCCTTTGATGATGTGGAACAGGCCAGCGTTGCGGTGGCCGCGCTGGACGGGAGACTGGCATGACACTTTGGACCAGCGCAGAGGCGCAGGCGGCAACGGGCGGCAAGGTTCAGGGAGACTGGGCCTGCAACGGGGTGTCCATCGACACCCGCACGATTGAAGCAGGCGATTTGTTCGTGGCCCTTAGAGACGTGCGTGACGGCCATGATTTTGTGGCGCAGGCCTTTTCAAAAGGCGCGGGCGCAGCCCTTGTCAGCCATGTGCCGGAAGGTGTCGCGCCGGACGCGCCCTTGTTGATCGTACCTGATGTTTTGACCGGCCTGGAACAGCTTGGCGCGGCGGCGCGGGCCCGGACGGGGGCCAAGGTTGCGGCAATCACCGGCAGCGTTGGCAAAACCTCGACCAAGGAAATGCTGCTTTCAATGCTGGGGGATCAGGGGCGGACCCATGCCTCTGTCGCCAGTTACAACAACCATTGGGGGGTGCCGCTGACGCTGGCGCGGATGCCGCAGGACACCGAGTTCGCGATCATCGAGATCGGCATGAACCACCCCGGCGAGATTGCGCCGTTGGCCAAAATGGCCAAACCGGATGTGGCCATGGTCACAACAGTTGCCGCCGCACATCTGGAGGCATTCAACGATGTGGCGGGCATCGCCGTTGAAAAAGCATCGGTGTTCGAGGGGCTGCAGCCTGGCGGCGTGGCGGTGATCAATGCCGATATTGAACATGCGGCGATCCTGATGGCCAAGGCCGTGGATTGCAAATTGCGCGATGTGGAATTTGGCACCCATGCGATGCATTTCAAATTGATAGAGGTGCAGGTGCAGGCCGATACCACCGTGGTGCAGGCGCAGGCCAATGGCACGCCGCTGCTGTTCAAAATCGCAACGCCTGGGCGGCATTTTGCAATGAACGGGCTGGGCGCATTGGCGGTGGCGGAGGCGATGGGTGCCGATCTGGCGCTCGCTGTGCAATCGCTAGGCCGCTGGTCGCCCTACCAGGGGCGGGGCGTGCGCGAAACGGTGCAGCTTGACCCGGTGGAACATCACCTGACGCTGGATCTGATCGATGACAGCTACAACGCCAATCCGACCTCGATGGCCGCCTCCTTGGAGGTGCTGGCAGCATCGGCAGTTGGCGAGAATGCCATTCACAACCGCGCAGGGCGGCGGATTGCCATTCTGGGCGATATGAAAGAACTGGGCAGCGACGAGATCGCGCTGCATGCAGGGCTCGCCCATCTGGAGGCGATGGAAAAGGTGGATGTTGTGCATTGCATCGGGCCGCTGATGAAATCGCTTTATGATCTGTTGCCCGAACACCGGCGTGGTGACTGGACAGAGACCTCCGGCGAGATGCTGGAGGGGCTGACAGGCCGTTTGCATGCGGGGGATGTGGTGCTGGCCAAGGGGTCTCTTTCGATGAAACTGGGCGCTGTTGTTGACGCCATACGCAAAATGGGCCATCGCAACGGCCAGAGTTGAACGGGGCCATCTGGCCTCCCGATCATGAGTAAGGACGCATTTTATGCTCTATTGGTTGACCCTGCTGTCGGACGGTGGCGATTTCTTTAACCTGTTTCGCTACATCACCTTCCGGGCCGGGGGGGCGTTTCTGACCGCCTTGCTGTTCGGGTTTCTGTTCGGCAAGCCATTGATCGCGGTGTTGCGCCGCAAGCAGGGCAAAGGCCAGCCGATCCGCGATGACGGGCCAGAAGGGCATTTCGTCAAGGCGGGCACGCCGACAATGGGCGGGCTGTTGATCGTTGGGGCGCTGTTGACTTCGACCTTGCTTTGGGCGCGGCTTGACAATCCGTTTGTCTGGCTGGTGCTTTTTGTCACCATGAGCTTTGCCGCGATTGGCTTTGCCGACGATTACGCCAAGGTCAGCAAGCAAAACACGGCCGGTGTATCGGGCAAGGTGCGGCTGTTGCTGGGGCTGATCATTTCCGGGATTGCGGGCTATTGGGCGGCGCAATACCACCCTGAGGCGCTGCAGTACAAACTGGCGCTGCCGGTGTTCAAGGACACGCTGATCAACCTTTCGGTGCTGTTCATCCCCTTTGCGATTATCGTAATCGTGGGCGCGGCCAATGCGGTGAACCTTACCGATGGTCTGGACGGTCTGGCGATCATGCCGGTGATGATTGCCGCTGGCACCCTTGGCATCATTGCCTATGCTGTGGGCCGCGTCGATTTCACCGAATATCTGGACGTGCATTACGTGCCGGGAACGGGCGAGATCCTGATCTTTACAGCCGGTATTTTTGGCGGCGGCTTGGGCTTTCTTTGGTACAACGCCCCTCCGGCGGCGGTGTTTATGGGCGACACGGGGTCACTCGCCCTTGGCGGGGCGCTGGGCGCGATTGCGGTGGCGACCAAGCACGAGTTGGTGCTGGCGATTGTTGGCGGATTGTTCGTGGTAGAGGCGCTGAGCGTGATCATTCAGGTGCTGTACTTCAAACGCACCGGCAAGCGGGTGTTCCTGATGGCACCGATCCATCACCATTATGAGAAAAAAGGTTGGGCGGAGCCGCAGATCGTGATCCGGTTCTGGATCATTTCGCTTATTCTGGCAATGCTCGGGCTGGCGACCTTGAAAATCCGTTAAAGATCTGCCGCAAATCTAGAAGATCGACCAATTCATCTGGCGCGCTAGGGTGGCCAAGGCTTCGGTGCCCTTGTGCGAATTGCCATAGCGGTTGAGCCCCGGCGACCACACCGCAATGCTGGCCTGGCCGGGAACAATGGCAAGGATGCCGCCGCCAACCCCGGATTTTCCGGGCAGGCCGACGCGATAGGCAAAGTCACCCGATCCGTCGTAATGGCCGCAGGTCAGCATCAGCGCATTCAGCCGCCGGATGCGCCCCGCCGACACAAGGCGCGGCAGGCCGGGCGCATCGACAAGGAACCGGCCCGCCATGGCCAGTTGCCGGACGGACATTTCGATGGCGCAGTGGTGGAAATAGGTGCCGAGCGTCAGCTCGGGCGCGTTCTTGAGGTTGTCAAACGACGCCAAAAAATGTGCCAGCGCAAAGTTGCGGTGGCCAAAGGCGGTTTCTGACGCAGCAACGGCGTCATTGATATGGATGTCCTCGGTGCCTGCCGCGGCGCGGACAAATTGCACGATCTCTGCCAAAGCCTCGCGCGGGGGGCGCTGGCCCAGCACCTCGTCCGTGGTCACGATGGCACCGGCGTTGATGAAGGGATTGCGCGGGCGGCCCTGTTCCTGTTCAAGCTGCACGATGGAGTTGAAGGCGCGGCCCGACGGTTCTCGCCCGACCCTTTGCCACAGTTGATCGCCGGACCGGCCCAACGCGATGGCAAGGGTGAAGACCTTGGTGATGGATTGAACCGAAAAGGGCACCTCGCTGTCGCCTGCCACATGACAGGTACCGTCCGCCGTCACCACGGCAATGCCAAACTGGCGCGGATCCACATGGGCCAGCTGCGGGATATAGGCGGCAACATCGCCCCAATGGTCATCCTCGCGCATGTGCCCGTTAAGGCGCGACAGGAGGCCGGGCAGGTCAGGGGCGCTGGATCGTGGCATGGACGGGCCTTTCTGGCGGATGCGGTGTGGGTCTGTCGAGGTTGCCTAGCAGGGGCGGGCGCGTGTTTCCAGTGGCAGCAGGGGGCCAGCCCCCATCGCGGCAGGCCGCGATTCCCCCGGATTATTTAGGGCCAAAAAGGGACAGGGTGGATGGTCTTCGACGCGCCCTTGCGCCATCTTGCCGGCAAAAGAAGGGGACGGCGATGATTCCGGTGCAAGGATTGGCGGGCACGCAGGTGGCGGTTTTGGGACTGGGGCGTTCGGGGCTTGTGGCCGCGCGGGCCTTGGCGGCTGGTGGGGCTGCGGCGCTGTGCTGGGATGACAATCCGGCGGCGCGAGCCAAGGCCGAGGCTGAGGGATTTGAATGTGTGGATCTCCGGCGTCGCGGCTTTGACGGGATTGCGCGTCTGATTGTCAGCCCCGGCATTCCGCATCTTTATCCTGATCCAAATCCGGTTGTCGCGGCGGCCCTGGAGGCCGGCGTGTCTGTGGACAATGACATCGGGCTGTTCTTTCAAAGCTTTGCCACCAGTGAATGGGACAATTTTGATACCAGCCCACGGGTGGTTGCGGTCACCGGATCGAACGGGAAATCCACGACATCGGCGCTGATCCATCACATTCTGGAACAGGTGGGCCGGCCCTGCCAATTGGCGGGCAACATCGGGCGCGGGGTTCTGGATCTGGATCCGGCGATCGATGGCGAAGTGGTGGTTCTTGAGCTGTCAAGCTATCAGACCGATCTGGCGCGCAGCCTGACCCCGGATGTGGCGGTGTTCACCAATCTCAGCCCCGACCATCTGGACCGGCATCATGGATTGGGCGGATATTTTGCGGCCAAGCGGCGGCTTTTTGCCGAAGGCGGGCCGGACCGTGCGGTGATCGGTGTGGACGAGGTCGAAGGGCGGTTTCTGGCCGGGCAGCTCACCGAGGGACCGGCGGATGACCGGGTGATCCGGATCAGTGTGGCGCAAAAGCTGACGGGGCCGGGCTGGCAGGTGTTTGCCCGCAAAGGGTTCCTGTCGGAATATCGCAAAGGCAAGCAGGTGGCGTCGATTGATCTGCGCGGGGTGGCAGGTTTGCCCGGCGCACATAATCATCAGAACGCCTGCGCCGCTTATGCGGCCTGCCGGACGCTTGGCCTGGCGCCCAAGGTGATCGAGGCGGCCTTTCACAGCTTTGGCGGTTTGCCGCATCGGTCCCAGACCATCGCCGAGAAAGACGGCGTGCGCTATGTCAATGACAGCAAGGCCACCAATGTGGACAGCGCGGCCAAGGCGCTGGCGGCCTTCAGCAACATCCGCTGGATTTGCGGGGGGCTGGAGAAGGAGGGCGGTCTCGGCGGGCTTGCAGGCGCCACCGGTGGGGTGCGCAAAGCCTATGTGATCGGGCGCGAGGCGGCGGGTTTTGCCATGCAGCTGGACGTGGAGGCCGAGGTTTGCGGTGATATGGCCACAGCCGTCGCCCGTGCGGTGGCGGAGGCCGAAGCGGGCGATGTGGTCCTGCTGGCCCCGGCGGCGGCGAGTTTTGACCAATACGACAGTTTCGAGCGGCGCGGCGATGACTTTGCAGCGCAGGTGGCCAAGCAGCTGGGATAAGTCAGCCCATTGTGCGGGCGGCCGCCATCGCGGAGGACCAGGCCCATTGGAAGTTGTAGCCGCCAAGCCAGCCGGTCACATCCACCGCTTCGCCGATGAAATAGAGGCCCGGAACGGTTTTTGCCATCATGGACTTGGAGGACAGCGCATCCGTGTCCACTCCGCCAAGGGTTACTTCGGCGGTGCGGTATCCTTCGGTGCCGGAGGGAACCATCTGCCAGTTTTGTAGACCGTCGCAGAGGGCCATGAGCCGTGCATCGGACCAGTCAGCCAGGTTTCCGGTCAGGTCATGCAACGCCCCAAGGTGCTCCACCAATCGGGCGGGCAGGTGGGCAGAGAGTTCAGTGGTGAAATTGCGGCGGCCATAGCTTTGGCGTTGGTCGCGCAGCGCTTCGAACAGGGCGGTATTCGGGTCGAGATTGACGGTGATCTCCGCGCCGTCCTGCCAATAGGAGGAGGCCTGCAAGACCGCCGGACCGGACAGCCCGCGATGGGTGAACAAAAGCGCTTCGTCAAAGCTGGTGCCGCCGGCCGTCACACGGGCCGGGACTGCGGTGCCCGAAATCGGGGCGAACCGCGCATCAGTGAAGGTGAATGGCACCAATCCTGCGCGCGTCTCTGTCACCGGAAGGCCAAACGCAGCGGCGACCTCATAGGCAAAGCCGGTCGCGCCCATTTTGGGGATGGATTTGCCGCCTGTGGCGATCACAAGGTTATTTGCAGCAACCAATGTATCGCCCTGCGGCCCATGCAAGGTCAGCGCAAAGCCGCTTTCCGTCTTACGGATGTTCGAAACACTGCTTTGCAGGCGCAGATCGACGCCAGCCTTCTGCATCAAGCCGCGCAGCATGGCGATGATCTCTTTGGCGGAGGTGTCACAAAACAGCTGACCAAGAGTCTTTTCGTGCCATTTGATACTGTGTTGATCGACCAGCTCGACGAAGTCCCATTGGGTATAGCGGGCCAAGGCGGATTTGACAAAATGTGGATTGCCAGAGAGGAAACTGCCCGGATCGCAGTACATATTGGTGAAATTGCAGCGCCCGCCGCCGGAAATGCGGATCTTTTCACCGGGCGCCTTTGCGTGATCAACCAACAGCACCTTGCCGCCCGCATGGGCTGCGCACATCATGCCTGCCGCGCCTGCGCCTATGATTGCTGTATCCACCTGCATGGGGCGGCTCTGCCTGCTTTGGCGAGGGCGGTCAAGATGCTGTGAGGGGGATTGCCGCGACACCATGGGGCGTTAAGTCGGAGGAAACACGCAAGAAAGGACAAAGAATGAATAAGCTAGAGGCCGGACAGGCATTTCCGCTCATGACCGCAGACAAGTTGGGTGGGGGGCATGTGACCCTTGGCACGCCCTCAGACGGGTTCGAGTGGCAGATGGTAGTGGTCTATCGCGGGCTGCATTGCCCGATTTGCAAAAAATACCTTGCCAAGCTGGAGGAACTGGCCCCGCAATACCACGCCGAGGGGGTCGAAGTGGTCATGGTTTCAGGCGACCCTGAAGAAAAAGCGCAGGCAATGGTGGATGAAAAAGAACTGAGCCTGCCAATGGGATACGGGCTGAGCGTGGCGCAGATGCAGGCCTTGGGGCTTTATATATCGGACCCGCGCAGCGCCAAGGAAACCGACCGTCCGTTCCCCGAACCGAGCCTTTTTGTGATCAATGAAAAAGGCAATGTGCAGATCCTTGATGTGTCCAATGCGCCCTTTGCCCGGCCGGAGCTGGAAGGTATCCTGAACGGGATCAAATTCATCCGGGCCAATGACTATCCGGTGCGCGGAACCCACCGCGCCGCATAATCTGCGAAAAACTGCCACCGGGGGATCATCCCCTGGTGGAAATCCACTAGATTACAGGGGCTTTTCGCGTTATGCTGCCTTTTAGACCCCGAAAAGGGGCGACGTGCCGGGCAGAAGCCAGGACGCGGCAGTTGAAGGCAGTGTAAGGCAGAGCCCATGACAGAAATGGTCTATGGTGCGGTCCCGGTGCGGGATGGCGAACCGATTCTTCCAAAATGGTGGCGAACAGTTGATAGATGGGCGATGTCCTGCATCCTCATGCTGTTCCTTGTTGGCATGTTGCTGGGGCTCGCGGCCTCGCCGCCCCTGGCCGCGAAAAACGGCTTTGAGCCGTTCCACTATGTGCAGCGGCAGGCATTCTTTGGCGGTCTTGCGATGATCGCAATGGTGCTGACCTCGATGATGTCGCCGGTTCTGGTGCGGCGGCTGGCGGTCCTTGGGTTCATCTGCGCCTTTGTGGCGCTGGCGTTGCTGCCCTTTCTGGGGACAGATTTCGGCAAAGGCGCGGTGCGTTGGTATTCACTCGGCTTCGCCTCGGTGCAACCTTCCGAATTTCTCAAACCCGGATTTGTGGTGGCGGCGGCCTGGATGATGGCCGCAAGCCAGGAGATTAACGGGCCTCCAGGGCGGCTTTGGTCTTTTGCGCTATGCATCGCGATTGTGCTGATGCTGGCGATGCAGCCCGATTTCGGGCAGGCCTGTCTGGTGCTGTTTGGCTGGGGCGTGATGTATTTTGTCGCCGGTGCGCCGATCACATTGTTGGTGGGTATGGCTGGATTGGTCGTTGTGGCAGGCACGGTGGCCTATTCCAATTCCGAACACTTTGCCCGGCGGATTGATGGGTTTCTCAGCCCCGATGTCGATCCCACAACGCAACTAGGCTATGCCACCAATGCGATCCGCGAGGGCGGGCTCTTCGGTGTGGGTGTGGGCGAGGGGCAGGTGAAATGGTCCCTGCCGGATGCGCATACGGATTTCATTATCGCGGTGGCGGCCGAAGAATACGGGCTGATCCTCGTTCTTTGCATTATCCTGCTGTACTCCGGCGTTGTGGTGCGGTCGCTGTTGCGGCTGGTGCGGGAACGTGATCCGTTCATCCGACTGGCGGGCACGGGGCTGGCCTGCATGTTTGGCGTTCAGGCGATGATCAACATGGGCGTTGCGGTGCGTTTGCTGCCGGCCAAAGGCATGACCTTGCCGTTTGTCAGCTATGGCGGTAGTTCGGTGATTGCATCCGGGATCGCGGTTGGCATGTTGCTTGCCTTTACCCGCACAAGGCCCCAGGGCGAAATTTCTGATATACTGGGCCGCGGCCGGGCACGCTGATCGTGCCAAAGGGCGGCACAAGGAGACGGTCATGACGGCACCGCTATTGATTATCGCAGCCGGAGGCACCGGTGGGCATATGTTCCCCGCGCAGGCGCTGGCGGAGGTGATGCTCGCACGGGGCTGGCGGGTGCGCCTGTCCACGGATGCACGCGGGGCGCGGTACACGGGCGGTTTCCCAGATGCGGTCGAGATCGTGCAAGTGAGTTCCGCCACCTTTGCCCGTGGCGGACTTGCGGCCAAGGCCATGGTGCCGCTGCGCATTGGTGCAGGGGCGCTGGGCGCGATGGCCCGTATGTTGCGCGATCGGCCTGCGGCAGTGGTCGGATTTGGCGGATATCCTTCTATTCCGGCGCTGGGCGCGGCTTGGGCCTTGCGGCTGCCGCGCATGATCCATGAACAGAACGGCGTCTTGGGCCGCGTGAACGAGGTGTTTTCCAAACGCGTTGATGCGGTGGCCTGCGGGACATTGCCGACAACCCTGCCAGAAGGGGTGGAAGGGGTACATGTGGGCAATCCGGTGCGCAGTGCCGTTCTGGACCGAGCCGGCGCTGGCTATATCGCGCCGGGGGATTATCCGATGGAACTGCTGGTGATGGGCGGATCGCAAGGCGCCCGCATTCTCAGTGACGTTGTGCCACCGGCCATTGCCAACCTGCCGATGGATATGCTGCGCAACATCCGCGTCAGCCATCAGGCGCGGGATGAAGACGGCGAACGGGTCTCGGCCTTTTATGCCGAACACGGGATTTCCGCCGATGTTCAGCCGTTCTTTGACGATGTGCCGCGCCGGATGAGCGAGGCGCAGCTGGTGATCAGCCGCGCTGGTGCGTCTTCGGTTGCGGATATATCGGTGATTGGTCGGCCGTCGATCCTGATCCCCTTCGCCGCGGCCACAGGCGATCATCAGACCGCAAATGCACGCGGCCTGGTTGAGGCCGGCGCGGCGATCATGGTGCCGGAAGACGCCGCAAATCCCGAAAGCCTGACCGAACAGATTCACTTGGTGCTTGGCAATTCGGATGCGGCGATGCAAATGGCGCTGGCCGCGCTGTCGGTCGGCAAACCCGAAGCTGCCGAGGCATTGGCGCAGATGGTCGAAGAACTGGCCCGAAAAGGAAAGCAGACATGAACGCAGCCGCCACCAAACTGCCCACCGATGTGGGCCCCATCCATTTTGTCGGTATCGGCGGCATTGGCATGTCTGGCATCGCCGAGGTGTTGCTGAATCACGGGTACACCGTGCAAGGCTCTGACCTGAAGGCCAGCAAGATAACCAACCGTTTGGCCGAATTGGGCGCGACGATTTTTGAAGGCGGGCAAAAGGCAGAAAACATCGAACATGCCGAGGTTGTGGTGATCTCTTCCGCGATCAAGCCCGGCAATCCCGAACTCGACGCCGCCCGCGCCGCAGGCCTGCCCATCGTCCGCCGGGCCGAGATGCTGGCCGAACTCATGCGCCTGAAATCCAACATCGCGGTCGCAGGCACCCACGGCAAGACCACCACCACAACACTGGTGGCGGAATTGTTGGTCAAGGGTGGGATTGACCCCACGGTGGTCAACGGCGGGATCATTCACGCTTATGGCTCCAACGCGCGGATGGGGCAGGGCGAATGGATGGTGGTGGAGGCCGACGAAAGCGATGGTACTTTCAACCGCCTGCCGGCAACCATTGCGATTGTGACCAACATCGACCCTGAACATATGGAACATTGGGGCGACTTTGACACGCTGCGGCAGGGCTTCCTCGATTTCGTGTCGAACATCCCGTTCTACGGGCTGGCGGTGTGCTGCACCGATCACCCCGAAGTGCAGGCGCTGGTGGGCAAGATCACCGATCGCCGGGTCGTGACCTATGGGTTCAACGCGCAGGCCGATGTGCGGGCCAGAAACCTGCACTACAAAAATGGTGTTGCGCATTTTGATATCTACCTGCAGGCCGAAGACATCGTGATCAAGGACTGCAGCCTGCCGATGCCGGGGGATCACAACGTGTCCAACGCGCTCTCGGCGGTGGCTGTGGCACGGCATCTGGGCATGAAGGCTGAAGAGATCCGCGGCGCATTGGCCAGCTTTGGCGGCGTTAACCGCCGGTTCACAAAAGTTGGCGAAATTGATGGCGTGACGATCATTGATGATTATGGCCACCACCCGGTTGAAATTGCCGCCGTTCTGAAGGCCGCGCGGCAAGCCACCGAAGGGCGCGTCATCGCGGTGCATCAGCCGCATCGCTACAGCCGGTTGCATGACCTATTCGATGACTTCTGTGCCTGTTTCAACGATGCGGATGTGGTTGGCATCGCCGATGTCTATTCGGCGGGTGAAGACCCCATCGAAGGGGCAGATCGTGACGGTCTGGTGGCCGGATTGATCCGCCACGGCCACCGTCATGCCCGCGCTGTGCAGGATGGCGATGATCTGGCCCGATTGGTGCGTGAACAGACCAGCCCCGGCGACATGGTGGTCTGTCTTGGTGCCGGTACGATCAGTGCATGGGCCAATGAATTGCCGGACCGGTTGAAGACGATGAAAGGGGCGGCGGCGTGACCTTGCTTTGGCTGTGCATTTTTTGGGTCTTTGCCTCCGTGGGCGTGGCAATGCTGCCCATGCGGCGGCAATACGTGCCGGGGGTGGCGCTTTTGTTGGCGGCGCCGGTGCTGATCGTAATGATCGGATTGCAGGTGGGATGGCTGATTGCCGCGCTTGCGCTGGCAGGTTTTGTCTCGATGTACCGTAACCCGCTGAAATTCCTGATCGCCAAACTGCGTGGGCAAAATCCTCAGGTGCCGGAATGAGCCTTTCCCTGACGTTGGCCTGCTTGTGGGCCGTAGTGGCCAATGTCCTGGCTATGACGCCAAGCAAGGATCAGCATTGGCGCAACGCCTATATCCTGATCGGGCTGGGCATCCCCATTCTCGGCTATGTCACCATGCAGCATGGTCCATGGGTGGCCTTGCTGGTTCTGGCGGGGGCCTGTTCGGTGCTGCGCTGGCCGGTGATCTATCTGGGCCGTTGGCTGCGCCGCGTGGTGTTGCGCCGGGATGGCGCTGCGGAATGAGCCTGCTGGTCGCCTCGCTTGTTGCGGTGCTGGCGGTTTGGATGCTGGCCTGTGCCTGGACCGGATTTCATTTCAATATCAAACGGTTCTTTGCTGTCTTGATTGTCGGGCTGGGGCTTAACATGATCTGGATGATGGGATGGCTGAATGCGCATCCCCTTGAAATCAACGCGTTGATTGCGCAGGCCTCTGCCGTTCTCTATGCGCTTTGTGCCTTTGGAGTCGGAGGGTTCGCCGGACGCATCCACCGCGCTTGGGTGGCCAGCCGAGTGGATCAAAGCGATGTTTGACCCGCACCAAAATTGCCGCTAGTCCCGCGCCATGACTGATGTGAATTACCCATCCGTGCGCGGCAAGCTGACACCGCAGCGCCCCCTGAACGATCTGACCTGGCTGCGCGTGGGCGGACCGGCGGATTGTCTTTTTCAACCCGCTGATCTGGATGATTTGCGCGATTTCCTGCGTGATCTGCCCAAAACTGTGGCGGTTTTCCCCATGGGCGTGGGCAGCAATCTGATCGTGCGGGACGGCGGCTTGCGGGCCGTGGTGATCCGTCTGGGGCGCGGTTTCAACGGCATTGACGTATCAGACGGCCAAGTCACTGCTGGCGCGGCGGCGCTGGATGCACATGTGGCCCGTAAGGCGGCAGATGCGGGACTTGACCTTACATTTTTGCGTACCATTCCGGGCAGTATCGGTGGTGCAGTTCGCATGAACGCAGGGTGCTATGGCAGCTATACGGCGGATCATTTTGTCTCGGCCCAGGCGGTGACCCGCAGCGGCAGTTTGATCACCCTGACGGCCGATGATCTGAATTTTCGCTATCGCCAAAGTGACTTAGTAGATGGAGCCGTGATCGTCAGCGCCACCTTTGCGCCGCCCAAGGGCGATCCAGAGGCATTGCATGCCCGCATGGAAGACCAATTGCGCAAGCGCGATGAGACCCAACCCACAAAAGACCGCAGCGCGGGCAGCACATTTCGCAATCCTGCGGGTTTCTCAAGCACGGGCAAAGCCGACGATGTGCATGATCTCAAGGCATGGAAGGTTATCGACGACGCAGGCATGCGCGGCGCCTGTGTGGGCGGCGCGCAGATGAGCCCGAAACATTCCAATTTCATGATCAACGCCGATCAGGCCACAGCCGAAGATCTTGAAAGATTGGGCGAAGAGGTGCGGAAAAAGGTTTACGCAACCAGTGGGATAAGGCTAGAATGGGAAATCATGCGCATCGGTGAATTTTTAGGCGATCCGGTGCCTGAGGCATAAGCCGAAAATCGGCAAATAAACTGAAAATAAGGGCCGCAAAAGGTCCGGGACAAAAGGCACTCCGGTGGGTACGTCGAGCAGGACAACCCCGACAGTGGCGGTATTGATGGGCGGCCCCTCTGCAGAGCGCGAGGTCTCGCTGTCCAGTGGGCAAGCCTGCGCAGCCGCGCTAAGGGAAAGAAACTACAATGTGATCGAGGTCGACGCTGGCCCCGATCTTGCTGCCGTTTTGACACAGATAAAGCCTGACGCCGTTCTCAATTGCCTGCATGGCCGCTGGGGCGAAGATGGCTGTGTGCAGGGTTTGCTGGAATGGTTGCAGATCCCTTACAGTCATTCGGGTGTGTTGTCTTCTGCGCTAGCGATGGACAAGCAGCGCACCAAGGAGATTTATCGCAGTGTTGGCCTGCCGGTTGTGCAAAGCACGATAGCCGCCGCCGAGGATGTGCGCCGCGACCACGTGATGACGCCACCCTATGTGGTCAAACCCAATAACGAAGGATCCTCCGTCGGGGTCTATCTGGTGGGCGCCGAGAACAACGGCCCGCCGCAGCTGGGCCCGGAGATGCCAGAATTTGTGATGGTCGAGGCTTTCGCGCCGGGGCGCGAATTGACCACGACTGTGATGGGACAGCGGGCGCTGACGGTCACGGATATCCTGACCACCGGCTGGTATGACTATGACGCGAAGTACAAAGAGGGCGGATCGTCCCATATCGTGCCGGCCGATGTCCCGACCGAGATTTTTGAGCTTTGTCTTGAGTATGCCTTGCGGGCGCATAACGCCTTGGGATGCCGGGGCGTCAGTCGCACGGATTTCCGTTGGGACGAAAGCAAGGGCGCCGATGGTCTGGTGCTGCTTGAGACCAATACCCAGCCGGGCATGACTGCCACGTCACTGACGCCGGAACAGGCGGCGGCTTGCGGCATGTCTTTCCCTGAGCTTTGCGCCTGGATGGTGGAGGACGCGACATGTTCCCGCTGAGCCTGCGCCGTTCCTCGGCCAAACCGGCCAAAGCAGACCCCGCGCCATCGCGCTGGTCCTGGCGGATGCAGCGGTTGATGCTGACGCCGGGGTTCCGGCTGGCGCTGCGGGCGGGTGTTCCGTTTTGCCTGACCTTGATGGCCGCCACGATTTACCTGTCCAACGAAGAGCGCCGCGAGGCGATTGCGCTGGCGGTGTCGGACGCACGGCGCAGCATTGAAGAGCGCCCGGAATTTATGGTCAAACTGATGGCTGTGGATGGGGCGACCGGCGCGCTCGCGGCAAATGTGCGGGCGCTGGTGCCGGTGGAATTTCCCGTCAGTTCTTTTGATTTGGATGTCACAACCCTACGTCAGCAGATCACCGATCTGGACGGGGTAAAGAATGCCAGCGTGCGGATCAAACCAGGCGGTATTTTGCAGGTGGATGTGACGCCGCGCATTCCGGTTGCGGTTTGGCGCACCGAAGACGGTTTGGTTCTGGTGGATGAGGGTGGCGCACGTGTCGAAGTGGTTGACAGCCGCGCGGCGCGTCCCGATTTGCCGTTGATCGCCGGGCAGGGGGCGCAGGCAAAGGTGCCCGAGGCATTGCGCCTGATCAACGCAACCGCGCCCATTGGAAAGCGACTGCGCGGTTTGGTCCGTGTGGGCGAACGGCGCTGGGATGTGGTTCTGGACCGCGACCAGCGGATCATGTTGCCTGAAACCGGCGCGGTTCAAGCGCTGGAGCGGGTGATCGCGCTGGAAGGCGCACAAGAGGTTCTCAGCCGGGATGTGTTGGTTGTGGACATGCGGTTGGCCCAGCGGCCGACCGTCAGGATGAGTGAAGAAGCCACAAAACAATGGTGGCAGATCAAACAGATTTCGGGCCAGTGATGCTGGACCCGCGACATGAGGCGGTGAGACGATGACAAATCTATATGACAGCCAACGGTCTATGCGGCACATGCGGAAACTCGCCATGCAGCGCGGCGTTGTCGCCGTTCTGGATGTAGGAAGTTCCAAGATCGCCTGCCTTGTTCTGCGCTTTGACGGGGCGGGTCAGTTGGGCGACGAGGGTGAGATCGGATCGCTGGCGGGGCAGTCGGGCTTTCGGGTTATTGGCGCCGCGACGACACGGTCTCGCGGGGTCCGCTTTGGCGAGATCTGCGCGATGGGCGAAACCGAACGCGCCATCCGCACCGCATTGCAGGCCGCCCAAAAGATGGCCGGCATCCGTGTGGATCACGTGATTGCCTGTTTCTCCGGGGCCGAGCCGCGCAGCTACGGGCTGGACGCGCAGATCGAACTGGACGGGCAAACCGTGTCCGAACAGGATGTCGCCCAGGTTCTGGCCGGATGCGAGGTGCCCGAATACGGCGAGGGCCGCGAAGTGCTGCATGCCCAGCCCGTGAACTTTGCGCTGGACCATCGGTCGGGGCTCAGCGATCCGCGCGGACAATTGGGCAATACCCTTTCGGTGGATATGCATATGCTGACGGTCGATGCCGCAGCGGTACAGCATCTGGCCCATTGCATCAAACGTTGTGATCTTGAATTGGCTGGCATTGCCTCTTCTGCCTATGTCTCGGGCATTTCGGCACTCGTCGAGGATGAGCAAGAGCTGGGCGCGGCCTGTATCGATATGGGGGGCGGATCAACCAGCGTGTCTGTTTTCATCAAGAAACATATGATTTTTGCAGATTGCGTGCGCATGGGCGGTGATCACGTCACCAGCGATATTTCCATGGGCCTTCAGGTGCCGACAGCCAATGCCGAACGGATCAAGACATTTTATGGCGGCGTGCATGCCACCGGTATGGACGACCGCGAGATGATCGAGATCGGCGGCGACACGGGCGATTACGAACATGATCGCCGCACCGCCAGCCGCGCCGAATTGATTGGCATCATGCGGCCACGGGTCGAAGAGATCCTCGAAGAGGTACGCGTGCGCCTTGACGCAGCAGGCTTTGACCATCTGCCGAGCCAGCAGATCGTTTTGACCGGCGGCGGCAGCCAGATCCCCGGCCTGGACGGGCTGGCGAGCAAGATTTTGGGACAACAGGTGCGCCTTGGCCGGCCCTTGCGCGTGCATGGGTTGCCGCAGGCCGCAACCGGGCCGGGCTTTGCCTCGGCGGTAGGGCTATCGCTCTTTGCGGCGCATCCTCAGGACGAATGGTGGGACTTTGCGATCCCGGCGGACAGCTATCCGTCTAAGTCGCTCAAGCGCGCCGTAAAATGGTTCCGAGACAATTGGTGACCGCAATATGCGGTGGATGACCCGAAATGCATGGTAAATCGGCGAAAAAATGCCCATATTTAGCTGGTTTTAATCGATTTATGGGTGACGATGGGGCTGCAGGCCGTTAAGATTACCGGCAATTGGTGGCGAAATAAGCCTGCGAACGTGGGCAAATAAACAGGCGGACAGCATTATGACACTCAATCTTTCCATGCCCGGGCATGATGACCTGAAACCACGGATCACCGTTTTCGGTGTCGGCGGCGCAGGCGGCAACGCGGTCAACAACATGATCGACAAATCGCTCGAAGGCGTCGAATTCGTGGTTGCGAACACCGACGCGCAGGCTTTGCAGCAAGCCAAGGCGGAAAGCCGGGTGCAGTTGGGTATCAAAGTGACCGAAGGCTTGGGCGCGGGCGCACGGGCCAGCGTTGGCGCGGCCGCTGCCGAGGAAAGCATTGAACAGATCGTCGATCATCTGGCGGGTGCGCATATGTGCTTTATCACCGCAGGTATGGGCGGCGGCACCGGCACCGGTGCAGCCCCGATCATCGCCCAAGCGGCGCGTGAACTGGGCGTTTTGACCGTTGGCGTTGTGACCAAACCCTTCCAGTTTGAGGGCAACAAACGGATGCGCCAGGCCGAAGAGGGTGTCGAAGCCCTGCAAAAGGTCGTGGACACGCTGATCATCATTCCAAACCAGAACCTGTTCCGTTTGGCGAATGAAAAGACTACCTTTACCGATGCCTTCTCGATGGCAGATGACGTGCTTTATCAAGGGGTTAAGGGCGTTACGGATCTGATGGTCCGTCCCGGCCTGATCAATCTCGACTTTGCCGACGTGCGGGCCGTAATGGACGAAATGGGCAAGGCGATGATGGGCACAGGCGAGGCCGACGGCGAAGATCGCGCCATTCAAGCCGCTGAAAAGGCCATTGCCAACCCGCTGCTGGACGAAATCAGCCTGCGCGGAGCCAAGGGCGTGTTGATCAATATCACCGGCGGTCAGGATCTGACCTTGTTTGAACTGGACGAAGCGGCGAACCGCATTCGCGAAGAAGTCGACCCGGATGCGAACATCATCGTCGGGTCCACCATGGACGATTCCCTGGGCGGCATGATGCGCGTCAGCGTTGTGGCAACAGGGATCGACGCGGTTGAAGTCAACACGGACATCCCGGTGCCGCGCCGATCCATGAGCGCCCCCTTGAAGCCGCAGACCGTAGCCGAAGAGGCTCCTGTTGAAGTGGCCGATGAAGCGCCAATGACGGCTGAGACCGCACAGGCGGAAGATCAGGCGCCGCTCTTTGAGGATCTCGACGTGCAACGTGTCGCCGAGGAAGAGCAGGTCGACCATCTGTTTGCGGAAGACACCAATGATGCGGATGACCTGCCACCACCGGCCTATCAGCCGCAGGTCGCGGCCTTTGAACCCCGTCAGGAAGAAAGCCTTGAGGCCGAGCCTGATACCTTTGTGGCCCCGCGTGCCCCCGCACCTGGCACCCCGTCTCCGGAGGCGCTGGCACGTTTGCGGGCCGCGGCTCAGAAAGCCGCACCAGAGCAACAGCGAGCGCCCGCCGCAGCACCACAGGTCGCGCCGCAGGCTGAAAAACCACGCTTTGGCATCAACTCGCTGATCAACCGGATGACCGGCCACGCAGAGGGCGAAGCGCAGCAGCGTCCGGCCCGCCAGCAGCCGCAAATGCAGCCCCATCAGGGGCAGGCCGCCGCCGCGCCGCAGCCGCAGGAAAGCTCCGATCCGGATCAGGAACGGATCGAGATTCCCGCGTTTTTGCGCCGTCAGGCGAACTAAGCGCCTCACAAATGATCAAGGAAGGGTCGCTTTTTGGCGGCCCTTTTTCGTTTTTAATCAGCGGCTTGGTTTGTCATTGGCGTCTTTGCGCTCAATCATTACAGCCATGTTTCAGTCCGTTACAAAGATTGAGTTGAGACTGCGGTGTCCGCCCCTTACTTCCATGGCAACCGCTGCGGCGGGATTCGGATACAGGCGGACTGCGTGCAGAATACGATCAAATCTTCCATCAGCTTTACGGGCAAGGGCCTGCACTCGGGTGCACCGGCCACAGTGACCGTGCGCCCCGCCGGGGCCCATCACGGTATCTGGTTTTCCCGGAGCGATGTTTTGGTCGGTGACCGCCTGATCCCCGCACGTTGGGACGCGGTGAACCGTTCGCCATTGTGTACCAAGCTGGAAAATGCCTCGGGTTTGGCTGTTTCGACGGTTGAGCATCTGATGGCGGCGCTGGCTGGTTGCGGCATCCACAATGCAATGATCGACATCGACGGACCAGAAGTGCCAATCCTTGATGGCTCTGCGATCCCGTTTGTGCGCGGTTTCATGCAGCGTGGCATTCGCCAGTTGTCCGCGCCTGTGATGGCGTTTGAGGTGCTCAAGACCGTCACTGTCCGGGATGGTGAAGCGACCGCAACAATCGCGCCGGCCGACACGCTGCGCATTGATTTCGAGATCGATTTCGCTGACGCGGCCATTGGCCATCAGAAGAAATCCTTGGTGATGAACAACGGCTCATTTGCCCGCGAACTGTGTGACAGTCGCACGTTCTGCCGCCAGGCGGATGTGGATGCGATGCAGGCCAATGGTCTGGCGCTGGGTGGCGATTCTGGTGAGAACGCGGTTGTTTTCGACGGTGACCGTGTCATCAGCCCGGGCGGTCTGCGCTATGCGGATGAGCCTGTGCGTCACAAGATGCTGGACGCATTGGGTGATCTGGCTTTGGCGGGAGCGCCACTTTTGGGCCATTATACGGGTTTTCGTGCGGGCCATTCCCTGACCAACACCTTGCTGCGCGCACTTTTTGCCACACCCGGTGCTGTGCGGCTGATCACCTGTGATGCACAGACCGCAGCGCGGCTGCCGGGTGCGGGCCTGATCTGGGACGAAATTCCGCAGGTTGCTTAGGGTCAGGACGCAACAGTTGCGATGCTGCCGCTATTCCCATTGAAGCGTGGCCCAAGTGCATGTAATTCCATACAGATAACGGTGGCGGGGCGTCAATTCCTCGGACTTTTCCGTGAGGTACACCACAAAGTGCGGAATCGGCGTTTTGCAACGCAAATTATTGTGCTAGGCAAGGTCGCAAGAAGGGTCGGGTGACCATGTGTTTAACGATACAAAGGGTGGGGGCATGACAGTGGCGGGGTCGCGTAAGCGGATGATCGGTGCGGTGCTTGTGGTTGCGGCTTTGACGGCTTGCGGCGCACGGGATGCCGGGCGCACCACAACAAGTTTCTTCAACCCTCAGGAAATCCCGCTTGAGACCTATTCTGCCGAACAGATCTTTGAACGGGGCGAGTTTGAACTGAACCGCCGCCGCCCCAAAGAGGCCGCGTTCTACTTCGCCGAGATTGAGCGGCTCTATCCCTATTCGGATTGGGCCCGCCGCGCATTGATCATGCAGGCCTTTGCCTATCACAAGAACAAGGACTACCCCGACAGCCGGTCTGCGGCGCAGCGTTTCATCGATTTTTACCCCGATGATGACGATGCCGCCTATGCGCAATATCTGCTGGCACTCAGCTATTATGACCAGATTGACGAAGTGGGCCGTGATCAGGGTTTGACCTTTCAGGCGTTGCAATCGTTGCGTGACGTGATCGAGAAATACCCAGACAGTGAATATGCCAAATCGGCGATCCTGAAATTTGATCTGGCCTTTGACCATCTGGCGGGCAAAGAGATGGAGATCGGCCGCTATTACCTGCGCCGGGATCATTACACCGCTGCAATCAATCGTTTCCGCGTTGTGGTGGAGGATTTCCAGACCACAACCCACACTGCCGAAGCCTTGCATCGTCTGGTCGAAGGATATCTTTCGCTTGGCCTGACAAACGAGGCCCAGACCGCGGCGGCGATCCTTGGCCACAACTACCGATCCACGGATTGGTATGAGGACAGCTATAAACTGCTGACCGGGCAGGGGCTTGAGCCGAAGTTCTTTAAGGACAACTGGCTGGGCAAGATTTACCGCCAGACCATCAAGGGCGAGTGGTTGTAACGCGTGGGGTAATTCCCCACTCTACGGGCTGATCTGATGCTGCGCGGGCTTGATATATCGGACATGCTGATCATTGACCGGCTGGAGCTTGGCTTTCAACCGGGGTTGAATGTGCTGACCGGTGAAACCGGTGCGGGCAAGTCTATCCTTCTGGATTCTTTGGGTTTTGTTCTGGGTTGGCGCGGCCGCGCCGATCTGGTGCGCCAGGGGGCGGAGCAGGGCGAGGTCACAGCATGGTTCGATCTGGCCGAGGGGCACCCGGCCCGTGCCGTTTTGCAAGAGGCGGGATTGCCTGACGGGGATGAGCTGATCCTGCGGCGGATCAATGGCCGCGACGGGCGCAAGACCGCCTGGGTCAATGACCGGCGCTGTTCGGGCGAGGTGTTGCGGGCGCTGTCCGAAACCCTGGTGGAATTGCACGGGCAGCATGACGACCGCGGTTTGCTGAACCCGCGCGGGCACCGGGCCATTCTGGATGATTTTGCCGGCAACGGTGCGGCACAAATCAATGTGCGCAAGGCATGGTCTGCGCTTGCAGCGGCGCGAAAAGCCGCAAAGATCGCAGCAGATGAACGCGAAGCTATTGAAGCCGAAGAAGAATTCTTGCGCCATGCGGTGGCCGAACTGGACAAGCTGGACCCGCAAGAGGGCGAAGAGGCCACGCTGGATACCAAACGCCGGATGATGCAGGGCGCGGAAAAGATCCGCAGCGATGTGGTCAACGCCTATGAGATGATGGGCCAGAACGGTGCGGAGCGGCAATTGGGCGATGCGCTGCGCTGGCTCGATGGTGCGGCGGCACAGGCCGAAGGGGCGCTTGAGGCACCGATGGCTTCGCTGAACCGGGCGATGGTGGAACTGGACGAGGCGATGTCCGGCGTGGCTGATGCGATTGATGCGATGTCCTTTAACCCGATTGAGCTGGAAGAGGCCGAAGAGCGCCTGTTTGCCATTCGCGGACTGGCGCGCAAACATGATGTGGCCCCCGACGATCTTGCCGGATTTGCCGATACCCTGCGGGCCAAGCTGGATGCATTGGACGCAGGCGAGGCAGCGCAGGCCGCGCTTGAACAGGCTGTCCGCGATGCCGAAGCTGCTTATGAGGCCGCAGCAGAAGCATTGAGCCGGAGCCGCGCCAAGGCTGCGGCCAAGCTGGACAAAGCTGTTGCGGCAGAACTGGCCCCTCTCAAGATGGAGCGGGCGGTGTTCGAAACCCAAATCACCGCCGAAGATCCCGGCCCGGACGGACGCGATGGCGTGTCCTTTACCGTGGCCACCAACCCCGGTGCGCCCGCTGGCCCGCTGGGCAAAATCGCCTCTGGCGGTGAACTCAGCCGCTTCTTGCTGGCGCTCAAGGTCTGCCTGACCCAAGGCCAGTCGGGGCTGACCCTGATCTTTGACGAAATTGACCGCGGTGTGGGCGGGGCAACCGCCGATGCGGTCGGGCGACGTCTGTCGGCGCTGGCAGAGGGAGGGCAGGTTCTGGTTGTCACCCATTCGCCGCAGGTGGCCGCCCTTGGGGCGCATCACTGGCGCGTGGCCAAAGGCGTGGCCAAGGGGATCACCACCTCAACCGTGGTGCCGCTGGCCCCTGCGGACCGGGTGGACGAAGTGGCGCGGATGTTGTCGGGGGACGTGATCACCGACGCCGCCCGCGCCGCCGCCGAGGCCTTGTTGGCGGGGTAGGCGGGATGGGGCAATGTCATAAGTCTTTGCTCCGATCTGATCGATCCTCGATGCCGGTGGTGACATGACCGAACGCCCGCCTTCCTTTCTTGCACAGCAGTTTGACCAGGCGGTCTGCGCCTGCCGTGACGGTCTCAAGGTCATTCGCACCCGTGGTCCGGGCAAGATCACCTTTTGGTTTATTGCCCTGTTGATCGGCATCGCCGCCGGTTTCGCAGCACTGTTTTTTCGTAAAGGGATCAATTGGCTACAGGCCACCCTTTACGGAACGGAAGATGTGCAGAACCTGCATAGTTTCCTCACCGGAGTGCCGTGGTATTATATCGTTTTGATCCCCACCATTGGCGGGTTGATTGTCGGGCTGATCCTGCATTTCTTCACCCATGATGCGCGGTCGCGGTCCGTCAGTGACGTGATCCTTGGCGCGGCGATGCATGATGGCCGGGTCGAGACCCGCGCCGGGCTCGCCTCGGCGCTGTCGTCAATGATCACCCTCAGCACCGGTGGGTCGTCGGGGCGCGAAGGGCCGGTCGTGCATCTGGCGGGGGTGATTTCCACATGGGTCAGCCGCCGCATAAACGCCGATGGTATAACGGGGCGGGATCTGCTGGGATGCGCAGTGGCGGCGGCGGTATCGGCCAGCTTCAACGCCCCCATTGCAGGGGCCTTGTTCGCGCTTGAGGTGGTGCTGAGGCATTTTGCAGTACATGCCTTTGCACCCATCGTTATTGCATCTGTAGCGGGCACAGTGATCAACCGCTGGGAGTTTGGCGGCGTCACCGAGTTTATCCTGCCGACCTACGGCGATCTGCAATTTTATGTCGAGCTGCCCGCGTTCCTGCTGCTGGGGCTCACTTGCGGTTTGGTCTCTGTGGTCTTGATGCGGGGTATCTTCTGGGCTGAAGACTTTGGTGATGTCATTGAAAAGGCGACAAAACTGCCGCGATGGCTGCGCCCGGCGGTGGCGGGGGCGATCCTTGGCGTCATTGCGATCTGGTTTCCGCATATCATTGGCGTGGGCTATGAAACCACGTCACATGCACTGACCGGCCAATTGGTGTTGCACGAGGCGATCATCTTTGCCGTGCTCAAGGTGGCGGCGGTTTCCATCACCTTGGGCGGTCGCATGGGCGGCGGGGTGTTTTCGCCCTCGTTGATGATCGGTGCGCTGACGGGCCTTGGCTTTGGCCTGATTGCCACCGGCGTGTTTCCCGATGTCTCCGGTTCGTCCTCGCTTTACGCGCTGGCGGGTATGGGCGCGGTGGCCGCTGCGGTACTGGGTGCGCCGATTTCCACCACATTGATCGTCTTTGAGCTGACCGGGGATTGGCAAACCGGTCTTGCGGTGATGGTCGCGGTCAGCATGTCCACGGCTCTGGCCTCGCGTATCGTCGATCGCAGCTTTTTCCTGACCCAGATTGAACGGCGCGGCATTCATCTGGCCGCAGGGCCGCAGGCTTATCTGCTGTCGATGTTCATGGTGGCGCGGATCATGCGCCGGCCGGATGATCCGAGGGCGGCGGATGACGCCGCCTGTTGGGATCTCATCAACGAAGGCACCTATATCGACGGCACCGCCACGCTTGAAGCTGCGCTGCCGGTGTTTGAGCAATCAGGCGCACGGTTCATTCCAGTCGTGACTCTCAGCGCGGATGCGCCTCCCGAACTGCTCGGGGCGTTGTTCCACGTCGATGCGCTTAAGGTCTACAACAGGGCCCTGGCCGCCACAGCGGCAGAGGAACACTCCTGACCCGGTGCGGGATCAAATCTGTTCGACGGTGATTTCCTCGATGGGATAAAAGGCAAGATGATCCTTGATCGCCGCCACGGCCTCATGCGGGTTTTCGTAGGACCAAACCGCATTCTCCAGCGTTCGGCTTTTGGTCACCACAGAGAAATAGCGGGCATCACCCTTGTGCGGGCAATGGGTGGTTTTGTCCGTTTCATCCAGAAACGCCATGGCAATATCGCTGCGCGGGAAATAGACAACCTCGGGATAATCGCCCTCTTGCAGGATCAGGGCATTGGTGGTTTCGCCCAGAACGGCACCACCGGCACGCACGGTCCAATTGGCATCGGATTGTGTAATTGTGATGTGATCGGCCATGCTGTTTCTCCCCAAAAGCGTTCTTCTCCCCCGTCAAATCGGGGCGGTGGCAGCATCCAACCATAGTTTTGTAACAGGCGATACCCGCGGGCCGATTTTTTCTGCAACCTCGGCGTGGTAGGCATTGAGCCATGCACGCGCCAGCGGGTCCAACAGTGCAGGCAGGATCAGCCTCCGGTCGATGGGCGCAAAGCTGAGCGTGCGCCAATGCAGCATTTTACGGTGCGCGTCGCCGCCGGCCAAATCTGGTGCGTCTTCGACCACCAAAAGGTTCTCGATCCGGATACCAAAGGCGCCCTCGCGGTAATAGCCCGGCTCATTCGACAGGATCATGCCCGTATCCAGCGGCACATGACTGAGTTTGCTGAGCCGCTGTGGCCCCTCATGCACGCTGAGATAAGCGCCAACGCCGTGCCCCAGCCCGTGATCGAAGTCTTGCCCAGCCAGCCACAGCGGCATGCGGCCAATCGCCTCGATATCACGTCCCGCCAGCCCGCGCGGCCAGCGCAGGCGGCTCATGGCGATCATTCCGGACAGAACGCGGGTGAAGGCGGCGCTGGCCTCTTCAGGTGGTGTGCCGATGGCAATGGTGCGGGTGATGTCGGTGGTGCCATCGAGATATTGCCCGCCGGAGTCCAGCACCAGCAGATGACCGTCTTCCAGGCGGCTGTCGCTGTCTTCGGTCACGCGGTAATGCATGATCGCGCCATTAGGGCCGGTGCCCGCGATGGTTTCAAAGCTGATGTCCTGCAGCGCATTGTCCTTGCGCCGCGCTGCCTCCAACTGGCTGACCACCTGTGTCTCTGTCAGGCTGCCCACGGGCTGCGCGTCCAGCCAGGCCAGCACTTCGCAGAGCGCGGCCCCGTCGCGCAGATGCGCCTGAGCTGATCCGGCGATCTCGGCGGCGTTCTTGCAAGCCTTGGGCAGGGCGCAGGGATCGTCGCCAAAGACCGCAGCATCGCCCAAAGCTTCGGCCAGAATGACCGGAACGCTTTGTTTTTCGATGCGCACCGGGCCTTTGAGCTGTTGCAGAAAGGTGATCAGTGTTTCGGGCTTATGTACCGTGACTTCCGCCCCCAGATGGTCTGTTGCCGCTTGCAGCTTGGCGGCGGCAGCGAACAGATCCACCGCGCCGTTCTGATGCAGCACCGCAAAGCCATGCATGACGGGATTGCGCGGAATATCCGCGCCGCGCAGGTTGAGCAGCCAGCACAGGCTGTCGGGCAGGGTGATCAGGGCTGCGGAATGGCCTGCCTCTTGCAAAGACTTGCCCAGCCGTGCCCGCTTGTCCTCATGGCTTTCGCCAGCAAACTCAATGGGGTGTACCTTGGCCGGTGCCATCGGCGGGGCAGGTTGATCCGCCCAGATCCGGTCCACCAGATTGGCGCAGGTCCGCATTTCTATACCGGTGCCGGATAATGCCTCGGCCAGTTGTTCCAGCTGTCCTGCAGTGTGCAGCCAGGGGTCAAACCCAACTGCGCCGCCGCTGGGCAATTGGTCCTTGAGCCACTGCGCCAAAGACATTTCCGGCCATGGCACCGGCGTAAATTCTGCCGCGACCTGCGTCTTGACCTGTGTGCGATAGCGCCCGTCAATGAACACGCCCGCGACGTCTTTCAGCGCCGCACAAAAGCCTGCCGAGCCGGTAAACCCGGTCAGCCAGGCCAGTCGGTCATCACGGGGGGCAACATATTCGCCCTGATGGGCATCGGCGCGGGGAATGAGAAACCCATCAAGGCCCTCTGCGGTCAACTCTTGGCGCAGCGCGGCCAGACGGGGCGGCCCCTGTTCCGGGCGTGCGGTGACCTCGAAACTCTGGAACATCCGCCCCTCCTTCATTTGGCTCAAAAAACTCAATCCAGCGCTCTCAACTGGCTCGGCGAATACCCATGACGCGGGCCCGTGCCCGTGGATCACTGTCAAACAGCGCCGCCAGTTGTTCGGTCATTGCACCGGCCAATTGCTCCACATCGGTGATCGTCACCGCGCGGTCGTAATAGCGCGTGACGTCATGGCCGATACCGATGGCCAGCAGTTCCACAGCCTTGCGTTTCTCGACCATGGCGATCACATCGCGCAGATGCTTTTCCAGATAGTTGGCGGGGTTCACCGACAGGGTGCTGTCATCCACCGGTGCCCCGTCCGAGATCACCATGAGGATCTTGCGGGCCTCATGCCGCGCCAGCATCCGGCGGTGCGCCCATTCCAGCGCCTCACCGTCGATGTTCTCCTTCAGCAGGCCTTCTTTCATCATCAGCCCCAGATTGGGCCGGGTCCGCCGCCACGGGGCGTCAGCGGACTTATAGATGATGTGGCGCAGATCGTTCAGGCGACCGGGCTGCACCGGGCGACCTTCGTTCAGCCACGCTTCGCGAGCCTGCCCGCCTTTCCAGGCGCGGGTGGTAAAACCGAGAATCTCAACCTTGACGTTACACCGCTCCAATGTGCGGGCCAGAACATCGGCACAGATCGCGGCGATGGAAATCGGCCGACCGCGCATGGAGCCTGAATTGTCCAGCAGCAGCGTCACAACCGTGTCGCGGAATTCGGTGTCTTTCTCGACCTTGAAGGACAGCGGCGTCGTGGGATTGGCCACAACCCGCGCCAGCCGGCCCGCGTCCAACATGCCCTCTTCAAGGTCAAATTCCCAAGACCGGTTCTGCTGGGCCTGCAAACGGCGTTGCAACTTGTTGGCCAGACGGCTGACCGCGCCCTTGAGCGGCTCAAGCTGCTGGTCGAGATAGGCCCGCAGGCGTTCAAGCTCTACCGGCTCTGCCAGATCTTCGGCACCAATCACCTCGTCGTGGGTGTCCATATAGACCAGATAATTGGGATCCGCGTCCGAAACCGGCTGCGGAGCAGGCGGCTCAAGCGGGGCCTCGCCTTCGGGCATTTCCGCCTCTTCGCCAAGCTCCTGGTCGGCCATTTCGTCCATCGAGACCTGCGCCTCGGCGCTGTCTTGCTGTTCTTCCTGGCTTTGCTCGGCGCTGCCTTCGGCGTCGTCTTCGTCCTGATCGTCCTCGCCGGTGCTGTCGGGGTCTTGTTCTTCCTCCGCGCCTTCTTCGGCCTCGTCTTCCATGTCTTCGTCAAGCTGGTCAGGATCATCGCCCAATTGATCGCCATAACCCAGATCGCTGATCATCTGACGGGCGAATTTGGCAAAGGCGGATTGGTCTTCCAGAATATCCCCAAGGGTGTCCAGCGTACCGCCGGCCTGTTCCTCGATATAACCGCGCCACAGCTCCATCGCGTTGTCCGCGCCGGGGGGCAAGTCGCGCCCGGTGGCCAGATGGCGCACCAGATAGCCCGCAGCGGTGGCCAGTGGCACGTCACTGGCCTGTCTGGCCTGATCATAGCCCTTGCGCAGGGCGTCATGTTTGATTTTGACGTCGATATTACCCGCGGTGCCGGGCATGTCGCGCGCGCCCACCGCTTCGCAGCGGGCGGTCTCCATGGCCTCGTAAAGATCGCGCGCCATTTCCCCTTGCGGGGCATAGCGTGCGTGGGTCTGGCCGTTGTGATAGCGCCGGTTCAGCGCCAGCGCATCGGCGGTTCCACGGGCCAGCAAAACCTCTTCGCGGGTCATGCGGCGGGTCACTTGCGGCAGGCGCATGGTGTCGCCGGACAGGCCGGAGGGATCTACCGAATAGCTGACCGTCAGTTCGGGATCATTGGCCATGACCTTGGACGCTTCGGCAAGCGCCTTTTTGAACGCATCTGCGGGATTGTCGGATGGTTTAGACATTGGTTGCCCCCATTGCATGCTCGTTCAGATCAGCCGCCCCCGTGGCCAGCTTGACCAGAAGGTCGATATGTATGTCTAGCGCGTCAATCACCCGATAGCCAACATCGCGCCTGTCAAACGCAAGGTTCAGATCGGTGCCTGCCAGAACGACGGCATCCGCGCCAGCGTCGATCAGGCTTTGACCCTGCTCAAAGAAATAGCTGCGCTGCGCGTCGGTGCAGATGCTCGACAACGCCATATCGAGATAGGTTTGGCCCGTGCCGGCGATGTCATCGGGCGCAATGGCCGCGGTGTTCTCAAGCTGGCCGTATAATTTTGTGCGCATCACCACTGCCGTTCCCAACAAGCCAACCGTTTTGATGCCCTGCTGCATGAAGTATCCGTCCAGCGGGGTCACACCGCTGATCAATGGCAATGCGGACAGCGGCACGGTTTCCTCAATGCAGAAATGCCCCCCCAAAGAGGTGATCACCGCACAATCGGCCCCCGCCGCCTTGAGCCGGTCAATCAATCCCGCATAGACCTTTGCCTGCGCGGCGCGGTCATCTGCCAGATTGTTTTTCACCAGAACATTGGCATCCGCGTTGACGATGGTCAGCTCCAGCGGCTGCCCCAATGCGCGCAGGGCAGACGTCAGTTTTTGATAATAGACAACCGTGGATGCCGGACCGATGCCGCCGATCAAACCTAAGTGCATGACGCCTCCTTAGGCTTTGGCTTACCCCAAGCTAACGCTGGCCGCGCTTTCGGGCAGTTCCTCATCGAACAGACGCTGATAGAACTCCGCCACCGTCTGGCGCTCCAGCTCGTCACATTTGTTGAGGAAGGACAGGCGGAAGGCATAGCCGACATTGCGGAAAATTTCGGCGTTCTGGGCCCATGCGATGACGGTACGTGGCGACATCACGGTGGAAAGCTCAGCGTTCATGAAGGCCGTACGCGTCAGGTCCGCAACAGTCACCATCTGCTTGACCGTTTTACGGCCCGCTTCGGTGTTGTAATGCGGGTTCTTGGACAGAACGATCGCGGTTTCTGCATCAATGCTGAGATAGTTCAGCGTCGCCACCAAAGACCAACGGTCCATCTGGCCCTGGTTGATCTGCTGTGTGCCGTGGTAAAGGCCAGTCGTGTCACCCAGACCCACGGTGTTGGCGGTCGCAAAAATGCGGAAATAAGGGTGGGGCGTGATCACCTGGTTCTGGTCCAGCAGGGTCAGCTTGCCGTCCACTTCCAGAACACGCTGGATCACGAACATCACATCGGCGCGACCTGCGTCATATTCATCAAATACAATTGCGGTTGGGTTGCGCAGCGCCCAGGGCAGGATGCCTTCTTGGAAGTCTGTAACCTGCTTGCCGTCCTTGAGCTTGATCGCGTCCTTACCGATCAGGTCGATCCGGCTGATGTGGCTGTCGAGGTTGACGCGCACCGCAGGCCAGTTCAGGCGGCTTGCCACCTGTTCGATATGGGTCGATTTGCCCGTGCCGTGATAGCCCTGGATCATCACACGGCGGTTGTGGCTAAAGCCTGCAAGGATCGCCAATGTCGTATCGGGATCAAACTTGTAAGTGCTGTCAAGTTCCGGGACGCGGTTGGTGCGTTCGGCAAAGCCTTTTACAACCATGTCCGTATCAATACCGAAAACCTCGCGGACGCTGATTTCTTCGGTTGGTTTGGTGTCGATATCCAGCGCGCCGTCGGCCATCTGTCCTGTCCTTTTCTCTGGTGCGCCCCAAAGGGCGGCTCAAGCCGGACCGTTGTTCACCATTCGTCCGATGGGTGCAAGGGTTGGGCTAATGGTTTGTCAGACTTTAAGGCCAGTTATTTGGTGCAACATTGCGTCACGGCAACCTGGGCACATCCACAGGCCGCCAAAATGGGGCGATCCGCGCGGGCATTGGCCAGATCGAGGCGCAATTTGATGTGCGGTGCCTCTTCGGTTCTTCCCTGTGCGATCAGACAGTCATAAAGCCCGCGCAGCGCCCAAACGTTGTCCGGATGCACGCAGGCACGGGGCAGGCCGGGGGCAAGGCCGAGATCCTCGCGAAAGACCTGTTCGGCCTCGGCATATTGCCCTTGTTCATAAAGCAACGCGCCAAGGGCATGGCGGGTGGGCTGGATCCAGCCCCAGGGTTCGTCATAGGGCAGGGCATCATCCAGCGCCACGGCCCGGCGCAGATGCGCAAAGGCGGTGTCATAGTCGCGCTTGCGATAGGTCAGCTCCCCGCGCAGCATCGCCTCGGCCACTTCCAGCAGATCGACACCGCGCACGTTGTGCGACAGGCGGCTTTCCGGCACGCGGGCCTTGGCGGCCAGAAACACCTCAAGCTGCGCCTCGGCTTGCGGTACATTGCCAAGCGCGGAATGGGCCAGCGCCTTGGCGTATTCGATAAAGGCCGTGGTCATACAGTAAAGTTCGGTATCGGCCGGCAGATCCAGTTCCAGGATCTCGTTCCACATGCCAAAGCGGATCAGGACATGGGGCTCTTTGCCAAGGTCCGTTTCGAAATAATCGGCCATCGGAGGAGATTGAATTTCCAGCAATTCCTGCGGGATGGTCTCTGCCATTTGCCGCACCGCGCGCATCGCCGGTTCGAACTGGCCCAGAAACATCGCCCCGTAGATCACAAAGTGATAATTGTGCTGCCGGTAGCCGGTGTAGATGTTGAAGGCGCCCTCGGTCTCGTAATACTTCAAATCGGCCTCGATCGCCTTTTCGTTCCAGCGCACGACGTTTTCATAATGCCCGCACAGCACGTCGATATGGGTGGGCATATGCACCAGATGGCCCGCATCGGGCACCAGAGTGCGCAGGACATCCGCCGCCTTCAGCGCCTTTTCGGGGAAGGGGGACATTTCCATCAGGTGAACGTAGAGATGCAGGATGCCGGGATGCGCCATGCCGCCGGGCATGGCCATGTGCCGCTCCAGCACCTCTTGCGCCTCTTCGGTCGCCGCATCAAAGGCTATTGCGCCGGTTTCGAGGTTCCACATGTTCCATGGGGTCAGGTTCATCAATGCATCGACAAAGATGGTGGCGATGTCGGCGTCATCGGGAAAGGCGTGGTGAACCGCGCGCATCGCATCGGCAAAGTCATAATCCCACTGGTGCATGTCCTCGATCACCTCCCGCTGTGGATAGCGTGCGGTGAGCGCGTTGATCAGGGCCGCTTCCGGCGGGGACGCATGGGCAATCTGCGCCAAGGCGGCTTGGGTGGCGTCATAGGACGCGGCAAGCGCCTCCGCCCGGCCTTTGTCATCGAACAGATCCCAGGACATGTTGTAATTGGGACCGGCCGCATAGGCATGCCCCCAAAAGGCCATGGCGCAATGCGGATCTGCGGCGGCGGCCTTGATAAAGCAGGCAACCGCCTCTTCGTGGTTAAATCCGTAGATCCAATTGAGGCCGCGATCGAACCATGTCTGCGCGTCCGCTGCGCCAGTCGTCACGGTGCGGCCGTATCGGCCCAAATCATAAGGGTAATTCATCTGCGCGGCTCCTGCGGTTTGGCGCAGGATGCCAATTGCAATGGGCTTTGCCCAGACCCGGCAGATGAAAAAGCAAAAGGACCGCCAGAGCGATCCTTTAAGGTATTGATATCAATCTGATATATTCAGATCAGTCCTTGAAATTCCGGCTGCCTTTGATCTGGTCCCATGCCCATACAACCTCTTGCAGCTGCTCTTCCTGGGACCGGTCGCCGCCGTTCATATCGGGGTGAAGTACCTTGATCAGAGCCTTGTAGGCCTTGCGCACCTCGGGCTTGGACCATGTGTCCTTGGCTTCAAGTATTTCGATGGCGCGGCGTTCGGTGGGGGGCAGGCGGCGGCCCGCCTGTGGCCCGCGACCGGGATTCTGAGTCGCGTTCTTACCCAGCACCTGATGCGGGTCTTCAATCCCAAGACGCGCCCATGCGCGCGCTTCGGGATCGCCCAGCGGCTTGGTCTTGCGTTCCCACACCTTGTCTTCGGACATCTGGGCGTTCATTTCGGCCTCGGTGGTGCCGTCAAAGAAGTTCCACTTGAGATTATATTCGCGCACGTGCTGCTGGCAGAACCAGAAATAATCGTCCAGAACATCGGGTGCTTTGGGCGCGCGGAATTTGCCCGCCTCCTCGCATCCCTCATGATCGCAGATCCGTGTCGATGTCTCGGACGCGCCGGACATGCCACGGCGACCGCGCGGATTTTTCTTTTTCGATGTGGACACGGACATGTCAAATCCGAACGGATCTGGTTTGGGCATAGTGATAGACCTTTTAGACTCAGGCGGCAGAGTTTAGACTTTGTGCAGCGAGATTGAAGGGGCTTCGGAAAAAAAATGTCGAAAACGCAAGAGATCGAAGACCGGCTGACCGCTGCCTTTCCCGATGGCGAGGTTCTGGTGGTGGATGACAGCGAAAGCCATCGCGGACATGCGGGCTATCAAGAGGGGGGCGAAAGCCATTTCAATGTGCGCATCCGGACCAAGGATTTTGAAGGCAAAAACAGGTTGGCGCGGCACCGGGCGGTTCACGCCGCACTGGGGCCGGAGCTGATTGCCCGGATTCATGCGCTGGCACTTGATTTGGACGTTTAAGAGCGCCTCTTAATTATCTGATTTTGATTTATTTCTTGCCTTTGCAAGAACCTCAAGTGGTGAGCCGATACCGGCCACATCATCAGTGTCTTCAACGCCGTTATCCACAGGGTTGTCCACAGGTGTATTGGGCTGTTCATCGGGTTTTTCTGTAGCCTTGTCCTCAGGTTTTTCAGGAGCCACTTCCGAGGGCTTTTCCGCCTCAGACTCCCCGGCCGTTTCAGGCTTTTCGGGGGCAGGATCTTTGGGCATTTCCACTGGCACAGGGGCAGGCAACAGTTCAGGCGTAAAGGCTTCGGTCTGGGTTTCCACCGCGCGGCGGAACACCAAAACGTGACGCCACTCTTTTGTAGATGATGTCAGACCGGACCGTTCGACACTCGGCAGCGTTTCCGCACGCTGGTATTCCCAGCCATCGCCACCAAGTGTGTTCATCAGCGCTTGAAGCGCATTGGAAAACCGGGCCTCCGGCGTCCGTAATCCCTTCGCTTTGAGACCTTTTGTCGGGGCGGCCACAACTTTGTATTCGTAACGGGGCATAGGAACATCTCTTTAAAATCTGCGCGCTGTCTACCTTATGACGCGCCCAAAGGGAATGTTATCCGTTCATGGGGCAAGCAAACTGGCCAATGCGCCGCGATTGGCGGAGACATCGGCGAGGCTATAAGGGTCCAACGCGGCAAAGAACGCCTCTTTGGCCTGGGCCAGCGGATCGCGCAGACCGCAGGCAGATTCGATGCGGCATTGGCAGTTCGGGCCAAAGCATTCCACCACCGGCTCGTCCTCTTTGAGGTGACGAATGACCGCGCCGATGCTGATCTCATCTGCCGCCCGAGCCAGAGTTAACCCACCTGCGCGGCCCCGTTCAGAACGTAAAAACCCGCCCCGCACAAGGGCAGAGGCCACTTTGGACAGGTGGTTTTCAGACAGGTTATAGACCTTTGCGATGCGGGCCACCGCCATCTTTTCTGGGTGGTGCACCGCCAGCGCCATCAGGATGCGCAGGGCATAGTCTGAGAATTTATCGAGCTGCATAGCTTTATTTAGCATTTACAATGCGTATTTAGAAGCGTTATAAAAGCCGCATCGAAAATACCGATTATAGGTGCGACATGACTCTATCAGATCTTATCCTTTGGCCTGGAACCCAGTTTTGCAAATGGATCGGGGTGGAGCCGACCTCGGACGCGGGCTTGATCCGCTGGATGATCAATACCTTGGTCTACACCGTCGTGATGTTGATCGCCGTTTGGGTGTTTGCCGTATGAGCCTTCCGCCGAGATTTGAAGTGGATGCGGATGAGATCATCCGCGTTGTGCGCAGTTTCTACAGCGCCGTGCGGGACGATCCGGTGCTAGGGCCTGTGTTTGGCGGCCATGTTGCCGATTGGCCCAGCCACGAGGACAAGATCGTTCTGTTCTGGCGCAATGCGATCTTGGGAGAGCGGTGCTATTCGGGCAATCCTATGCAGGTGCATCTGAAAGCCAAATCGGTGGATCCCGACCATTTTGCAGGTTGGCTCACCTTGTTTGACGAGGTGTTGCAGCGCGAGTTGCCGCAAACATCCGCACAGGCATGGTCGGCGCTTGCGCACCGGATCGGGCAGGGGTTGCGGTCTGGCCTGTTGGCGAAGCGCGGCGGGTTCGGAGCGCTGCCGGATCTGGGGTGATCAGGTCTTGCGCTTGATCCCGATACTGCGGCCCACACGGTCTGGCAGAGGCATTTCGCCTTGCGCGGCCTTGAACGCCGCCAGCTTTTTCTGAATGTCGTGCGGCATCGGTGCCACGCGCGGGCCGGATTGATCAACATGCAACGTCAGCCCTTCGGCAGTCGCTGCACGCCAGCCATCCGAATGCCACATCTCTTGATAATAATGGAAACGTTTCTCATCATAATCAATCAGTTGCAGCGTGACCGTGACCTCGTCGCCCTCATGCAATTCGCGCAGATAACAGATGTGGCATTCCGCAACATAGGTGGTGCAGCCGGTCTTTTGATACTCTGGCCCAAAGCCCAACTGCTCGTAGGCGTGATCCACCGCGTGATCAAACAACACGTTGTAATAGGCCATGTTGAGATGGCCATTGAAATCAATCCACTCCGGCAAAACCTTGAGCGGACGGGATCGGAAAAGCTGGGTCATTGGCGCTCCTGCGGGTGGCCCCATTTATGAGTTCAGCTTTTTCGCGACCAATTGGTTCACAGCCTTTGGATTGGCCTTGCCGCCAGTTGCTTTCATCACCTGACCCACAAACCAACCTGCCAATTTGGGGTTTTCCTTGGCCTTGGCGACCTGATCAGGGTTGGCGGCGATGATCTCGTCCACTGCGGCCTCGATGGCGCCGGTGTCGGTGACCTGCTTCATGCCTTCGGTCTCGACAATCTCGCCCGGCTCGCGCCCGGTGGTATAGCTGATTTCAAAGACGTCTTTGGCGATTTTGCCAGAGATTGCGTCAGATGCGATCAGATCCACGATGGCACCCAAATGTGCGGGGGACACCGGGCTTTGTGTGATGTCCTTGTCGTCTTTTTTCAGGCGGCCGAACAATTCGTTGATCACCCAGTTCGCCGCCATCTTGCCGTCGCGGCCTTTGGCCACGGCTTCGAAATAACCCGCCGAATCCAGATCTGCGGTCAGCACCGAAGCGTCATAGTCGCTCAGTCCGAAGTCTTTGATAAAGCGAGATTTCTTCGCGTCTGGCAGTTCGGGCAGATTGGCCGCGATGTCGTCTACCCAAGCCTGTTCAATCTCCAGTGGCAGCAGATCGGGATCGGGGAAGTAGCGGTAATCATGCGCCTCTTCCTTAGACCGCATGGACCGCGTTTCCTGTTTGTCGGGGTCAAACAGACGGGTTTCCTGCACCACTTCGCCGCCCGCCTCAACAATTGCGATCTGGCGGCGCGCCTCGACTTCAATCGCCTGCTGGATAAAGCGCATGGAGTTCATGTTCTTGATCTCGCAGCGGGTGCCGAGGTGGGAAAAGTCCTGTGTTTCCTGATACTTCTCATACTGGCCCGGACGGCAGATTGACACGTTTACATCGGCCCGCATCGCGCCCGACTGCATGTCACCGTTACAGGTGCCCAAGTAGCGCAGGATCTGGCGCAGTTTGCCCAGATAAGCGGCGGCCTCTTCGGGGCCGCGAATGTCGGGCCGGCTGACAATCTCCATCAGGCAGACGCCCGTACGGTTCAAATCCACAAAAGACATGTTTGGATCCATGTCGTGGATGGATTTGCCTGCGTCCTGTTCCATGTGGATGCGTTCCACACGTACCAGACGCGCGGTGCCATCGCCCATCTCAACCAGAACTTCGCCTTCACCGACAATCGGTTCATAAAGCTGGGAGATCTGATAGCCCTGCGGCAGATCGGGGTAGAAATAGTTTTTCCGGTCAAAGGCCGACTTCAGATTGATCTGCGCCTTCAGACCGAGGCCGGTGCGCACCGCCTGTTCCACACAATATTCATTGATAACCGGCAACATGCCGGGCATGGCGGCATCCACGAAAGCCACGTTGCTGTTCGGCTCTGCACCGAATTTGGTCGAGGCACCTGAGAACAATTTGGCGTTGGATTGCACCTGTGCGTGCACCTCCATCCCGATGACCAGTTCCCAGTCATTCTTGGCCCCCGCGATCACGCGTGGTTTCGGGGTGTCGTAAGTCAGATCAAGCATGGAAGGCCCTCGTGCGTTGGCGAACGTCGAAGGTCATAGGACAGGGGGCGGGGTGCTGCAAGAGGCTGCGGCTTATCCGGCGCGTGCAATTGGCCCTGTGTCGGTGAAAACGATACGTTTTCCGGCCGCTATTTCGCGTTGGAACAGTTTTGTGATGATCCGCACGGCATCTTCGCGGCCCGCTTCGGCAAAACGTGTGGCAGAGCGGATGCGCAGATTGTTGTCAAACCCGCGGGCGGCATGGGCCCAGATCATCGGGTGAAGTTCGGTCAGGTGGCGGCGCACAATCCAATGGGCGCAATCCGCGATTTGCGAGCGGATCTGATCCACGTCATCATTGCCAGAGATCGCCTGTCCAATGGCATTGGCGCAATAGGCGGCCAGCAGATTGGCAGTATATGGATCGGGGCGGCGTTCAAGGATGTCGTGCAAGCCCTCGATAAAGAACGGCAAATCGAGGTTGGCACAGGCACCTTCGTCGTTGAAGATCGCGTCGAAATAGACCCAGGTGTAGGCACCGGCGCCCCATGTGTCAGTGGTGCGGGCGGCGGTGCGGCGTGCCTCCAGTTCCAGCTCATCATAAGAGCCGTACCAGCGCGGCAACAGGTGGTTGCCCATCGCCCGCATCACACGCGGGTTGGCAGGGTTCAAATCAATCAGCTTTTCATAGCGGTCTGCCACCGGTAGCCTGCCGGGCGCAGTGCCGCCCAAGAGGGCACAGGCCGTGCCCGCCAAGAGCGCCGATTGGTGGATTTGAATATTAAAGTCAGAGATGATGTCCGTGGCCCGGTCAAAATGCGCAGCAAAGGCGTTGGCGTTCAGTTCCGGTACATCCCCGTCCCAGCCGTTGCCGCGCCAGGCCCAGCCGATGTCCATATGCGCCTGGGCGACGATCGACCCGATGATGTGATCACCCTTGTTTTCTGCCAGCACATGTTCCAGCGCTTCAATCCCGGCTAACAGGGGCGCGCCCTTGGCTGGTTTGCCATCCATCAAGGCATGTTCAGCGGCGGCAACAACATCGGCGCGGGCGCCATATGCCATGAGATCGGCCACCGGCATCGCACCCGGTGTCATTTCGCGGCGCATGTCCGCATCTTTGATGGTTTGGGTCAGCTCCGCCCAGCGTTCCTGGCGCACCAAGGCCTGCGCCTGCCGGATGTGGCGGTCGCGCAGGGTGTCTTCGGCGGTGGGGTCGGGGCACGCAATGCGCAGCGTGTCACGTTTGACCAAGGGCGCCAGCGGGACAATCGGATCCATAGCGTCCTCTTGCCGGCGAGATTTGCCGCGACGGGTGCCAACACGCGATTTATCGAGCAGCCCAAGCAGGGGGCTGGCGTGTTTTTGCAGAATGTCGTTCAGCGTTTTCATCACGGGTTTGGTCCTGGCGATTTGTGTTCGAGGTCCAATCTGCCCCTGATTTGGGGCGGAACCATGACCGCTGTGGGGTGTTCTCGCGGAGAAATCGGGCTGGAACCCGCTCTATGGCGTGGTCTGGCGCAGAATGTGCCGGATTGTTGCAAAGGGCAGGACAGTTGCGCAAATGCCGCCTTTTTGTCGCCCTGAAGGGTTAAGGCGCGTTAAGAAACTTGAAAATGGCATCGTGGGGCACCCATAGTTTCGCGATGAAGTTTACGTTCCTTGGGGGGGCGCTGGCGATCTGGATTGGTGCGGGGGGTGTCCTTGCACAGACGGACACGCCTGTTGCAGTGGCATTGGTGGCCCCATCCGATCAGAGTATGCCAATAGATGCGGGGCTCAAAAAGCTGCGTCCGCCGCTGCGCCGGGCCGCGCTGCCGCGCACGCGATGGCAACATATGAAGGGCCACGCCACATGGACGCGCGGCGCCTTGTCTGCGCTGGCGACCCATGGCAGGCCGCTGGTCGAACTGGTGCCTGCTGATATCGCCAAATGGTGCCCGGCCTATCCGGCAGCGGATGCACAGCAAAGGGCAGATTTTTGGGTTGGGTTCATGTCTGCACTGGCCAAACACGAAAGCACCTACCGACCTTGGGCCGTGGGCGGCGGCGGGCGCTGGTATGGCCTGCTGCAAATTCTGCCTGCAACGGCGCGGGGTTACAAATGCAATGCGCGGTCTGGCGACGGTCTCAAGAACGGTGCGGCTAACCTCAGCTGCGCGGTGCGGATCATGGCCCATACTGTGCCGCGTGACGGGGTCATCCATGGCTATCGTGGCCGCAAGGGGCAGGGGGTTACCGCCGATTGGGGCCCGATGCATTCTGCGGCCAAGCGCCGGGACATGGCCGGATGGCTGCGCAAACAGGCCTATTGCACCCGTCTTGACAAACAGCGGCCCAAGGCGCGGCCTGAAACCCCGGACTACTGACGCAGTTGGAAATGGGTGCGCCGCACCTTGAGCCCTTGGGCGGTCAAGGCGTCCTCGAAGGCCTGATGTGGCGGCGTGCATTCAAATGGCAGGCGAATTTTGCGCCCGGTCTTGAGCACCGCAGTGGCCCGCACCGAAAAGTCCAGCCGCGTGTCCAGACGCATATGATCAATATCTTCCAGCGCGATCTCGGCGCTGCGGCGGCCGGTGAACCAGCTTAGAGTATATGCGCTCAACTCCAGCCCGCTTTGGGTGTCGCGGACCAAATCCCACAGCGCGGGCAGGGTGAAGGCCCCCAGGAAAGCGATGATCCACCATGCCGCTTCCAAAAACAGCAGCAAGGTCAGCAGCACCAGCCAGATCACCGCAAGCGTGATGAGCGTGCTGCGATTGCGGGCCGAGCGGCGAAAATGCAGCCCGTCCTCCATGGGATCAGCGGCCCCCGGTGACATTCAGAACCGATCCGGTGACGTAAGAGGCCTCATCCCCCAGCAGCCAGATCACCGCATTGGCGACTTCTTCGGCGCTGCCCGCGCGGCCCATGGGGGTGCTGCCGCCCAGCCGTGCGGCGCGGTCTGGCTGACCGCCCTTCATATGGATATCCGTTTCAATCAGGCCCGGCGCAATGGCCATCACCCGAATGCCATTTGGCGCGACCTCATCCGAAAGCCCCTTGGTAAAGGTGTCGATCGCGCCTTTGCTTGCGGCATAGTCGAGGTATTGATTGGCAGATCCAAGCCGTGCCGCAGCAGAGGAGATGTTGACGATCACCCCGCCGCCCGCAGGTTCCATCCGTGCCACGGCCCCCTTGGCCACCAGCATCGCGCCGATCACGTTGACATCAAAAATCTGCCGCAGGCGGGCGTGATCCATGTCAGTCAGCCGCGCCGCCTCTGCGACAATGCCCGCGTTGTTGATCAGCGCATCCAACCGCCCGAAATGGTCATCGACCGCCCTGTACATGGCTTCAATGGCTTCAGGGTCCGCCACGTCCAATTGCAGGACGACCACCTTTGCCCCGGCTGCACGGGCTTTGTCGGCAACATTCTCTGCGCCCTTGGGGTCAGAGTTGTAGGTCAGCGCCAGATCGTAGCCACGGCTGGCCGCCAGTGTTGCGCAGGCCGCACCGATGCCCGCAGAAGCGCCCGTGATGAGACAAACCGGACGCATCTTATGCCCCCCGGATGCGGGTGAGCATCTCTGTTGTATCGGGGCTGAGATCCGGTGTCGCCAGTATGCGGTCCAACGCGGCGGCGGCCTTGGCCTGGCGATCCGCGTCATAGCGTTTCCAGGTCTGGAAGGCGGTGCACATCCGCGCCGTGGTTTGCGGGTTCACCGCGTCCAGCTTGATCAGCCAATCGGCCAGCAAGGCATAGGCGTCGCCGCTGACGTGATGGAACCCCGCGTGATGCATGGACAGGCTGCCGAAGACCGCGCGGAAACGGTTGGGGTTCTTCCAGTTGAAATCGCTGTGCTTCGTCAGGGTTTCGGCCACGGCGGCGGCCTCTTCGGGCTTGGCTTCCAGCACCTGTAGGCCGAACCATTTGTCCATCACCAGCCGGTCATCGCGCCATTGGGTTTCAAACCTGGCGAGGGGTTTCTCGCCGTCACCGGCGCGGATCAAACAGGCCAGCGCGCTGAGCTGTTGGGTCATGTTGTCGGCTGCGTCATACTGCGCTTGGGCCAAGGCCCCACCCTGGCGGCGAGTGATCATGGACAGCATGGCGTTGCCGAGGCTACGTTTGCCCGCCTGTTCGGCACCGGGATCATAGGGACCATCGATTTTGCAGGCGTCATAGATGGCTTGGGCTTCATCTGCGAAACGTGCAGCCTTTGCATCGCGCATGGCCTCACCGGCGCGGTAGATCGCAGCGGGGTCCGGCACATGTCCTTGGTCATGCAGGGCGGAGGCCAGATCTGATTGGCTGGGCAGGCCCAGCATCAACGCGCGGTAAGCCGGATCAAGGGCGGCGTCACAGACCACCGCATGAATGCCATCCAGATACGCGCTGTCGGGCGCGGCGTCCGATGTGATCATCGCCAACAAGGATTGCCGCGCCAAGCTGCGCCCGGCCTCCCAGCGGTTGAACGTGTCGGTGTCATGGGCCAGCAAATGCGCACGGTCCGCGTCGGACAGATCATGGGTGAGGACAACCGGCGCCGAGAACCCGCGCAGGATTGAGGCCACGGGCCGTGCGCCCAACCCTTCGAAGGTGAAGCTTTGCTTGGCTTCGGTCATTTCCAGAATTCGCGTTTCGGCCAATTCGTTGCCATTGGGGCCGATCAGGCCCGTGGCAATCGGGATGACCTGCGGCTGTGGATCGGGGGTGGCGACACTGGGCGGGGTGTGCTGGGTAAAGGTGAGGGTCAGCGTGCCGTCTTCCCATGTTTCCTCAACGCTCAGGCGCGGGGTGCCGGCCTGACCGTACCAACGCTTGAACTGCGCCAGATCACGGCCGGTGGTGTCCTCAAACACTTTCAGCCAATCCTCGATTGTTGCCGCATCACCGTCATGGCGCTCAAAATAGAGGTTGAGCGCTTTTGCATAGGCTTCATCCCCCACCAACGTCTTGAGCATCCCGATCACTTCGGCGCCCTTTTCATAGACAGTGGCAGTGTAGAAGTTGTTGATCTCCTGAAAGCTTTCAGGGCGCACAGGATGGGCCAGCGGCCCTTGATCCTCGGGAAACTGCCGCCCGCGCAGGTCGATCACATCCGAGATCCGCTTAACCGCGGCAGAGCGCATGTCAGAGGTGAACTGGCTGTCGCGGTAGACGGTCAGCCCTTCCTTGAGGCACAGCTGGAACCAGTCACGGCATGTGATGCGGTTGCCGGTCCAGTTGTGGAAGTATTCGTGGGCGATAATCGCCTCGATCCGCTCAAAGTTCATGTCGGTCGAAGTTTCGGGGGAGGCGAGGACGGCGGAGGAGTTGAAGATGTTCAGCCCCTTGTTCTCCATCGCGCCCATGTTGAAATCGTCCACCGCAACGATGTTGAACAGATCGAGATCATATTCGCGGCCATAAACCTCTTCGTCCCATTTCATCGAGGCGATCAGCGCCTCCATGCCAAAGGCGCATTTGCCCTCATCGCCGGGACGGACATAAAGGTTGAGATCAACCTTGCGCCCGCTTTGGGTCGTGAACTTGCCCCGATGGGCGACCAGATCACCGGCGACCAAGGCAAAGAGATAGGCGGGTTTGGGCCAAGGGTCATACCATTTGGCATGATGCTCTGAACTGCTGACCGGATTGCCATTGGAGAGCAGCACGGGGTGGGGGCCATTGATCGTGACCTCAAAGGTGGCCATCATATCGGGGCGGTCGGGATAATAAGTGATCTTGCGAAAGCCCTCGGCCTCGCATTGGGTGCAATACATCCCGTTCGACATATAAAGCCCCTCCAGCGCGGTGTTGCCGGTTGGGTCAATCTCGACCTCTGCCTCAAAGACAAAAGGTGCGTCCGGCACATCGCAGGTCAGCCCCTTGGACGTGATCTGGGGTGAAACCGCCTGTCCGTCGATCTTCGCCGAGATCAATTTGAGGTGCTCCCCATGCAGAAAAAAAACGTGGTCCTCGGCATCTGGGTTGGGTCGAAAGGCGATGCGGCTTGTTACGCGGGTCGCGCGGGGAGCCAGATCAAAGGTCAGCGCCACGCTGTCCACGATGAAACCGAAGGGGGTGTAATCGGCCAGATAAATGGTTTCGGGGGCAGTCTCGGGCATGGAGCAGATCCTTAAGATGGAACAATTTGTTTTGCCGCACGTTATGTCCCTGAACGGAGACCCGCAACCGGGTCTGAACCGAACTGATGAGAGGAACGAACAATGTCTGCACCCGACACAAATATCGAAACACAAAAAGAAAACCACCGTCCCCCGCTTTTGGGGATCAAAGGCGCAATGATCTTTGGGGCGCTGATGCTTTTGGTGGTGATCCTCTTTTCGGTCATGAACGGATCAGAACCAAGTGCGGAAACCCTGATCGGGACTGAAACGACGGTTCAGCCCAGCAACTGATCACTATAAATTTATTTATGAGAAAGCACATCCGGGAGGGTGTGCTTTTTCTTTTGGACCGCCTGCAAAGTGCACCGTTTGTGATCATGATCGCGTAGGGATCGGAATTGGTAATATAGTATTACCGCCCCAACTTGTATCGCTGCGACATTATGGATAAACGCGGCAAGGCCGAACATTGCATTGGAGGAGCGCATCGTGACAAACAGGACCGATAAACACGGGTTGCAGGTGGACCCGCTGCTGGCAGACTTTATCGAAACCAAAGCCTTGCCGGGCACGGGCGTGGACGTAGATGCGTTTTGGTCCGGTTTTTCATCGCTTGTTCACGATCTGGGGCCAAAAAACCGCGCATTGCTGCAGGCCCGCACCGATATTCAGGCCAAAATTGACGATTGGCACAAAGATCACAGGGGCCAGGCCCCCGATGCGGCGGCCTATACCGCGTTTTTGAAAGAGATCGGTTATCTGGTGCCGGAAGGCGGCGCGTTCTCTATTGAAACGACCAATGTTGATCCTGAAATCGCACAGGTGCCGGGGCCGCAGCTTGTGGTGCCGATCACCAACGCCCGTTTTGCGCTGAACGCTGCGAATGCCCGCTGGGGGAGCCTCTATGATGCGTTTTATGGCACCGATGCGCTGGGCGATCTGCCTGCCAAGGGTGGCTATGACCCAGAGCGCGGTGCGCGTGTTGTGGCCAAGGCCAAGGCGTTTCTTGATGAGGTTGCGCCGCTGGCTGGTGGCAGCCATTCGGATGTGACGGGATATAGTGTTGTAGACGGGGCATTGGCGCCTGCATTGGCTGATCCCGCTCAATTTGCGGGGTATCGCGGCGCGGTGGATGCGCCATCGGCGATCCTGCTCAAGAACAACGGGTTGCACATCGAGGTGCAGATCGATGCAGATCACCCGATCGGCAAAACCGATGCGGCGCATGTGTCCGACATGATCATGGAATCGGCCCTGTCCACGATCATGGATTGCGAAGACAGCGTTGCGGCCGTGGATGCGGAGGACAAGGTTGTCGCATATGGCAACTGGCTTGGCCTGATGAAAGGTGATCTGGAAGAGACCTTTGAAAAGGGCGGAGAGCAGATGACGCGACGGATGAATCCCGACCGCGACTATACCGCGCCAGACGGGTCTGAGCTGACGCTGAAGGGCCGGTCGCTGATGCTGGTACGGAATGTGGGCCATCTGATGACCAATCCGGCCATTCTGGACCGCGACGGGCTGGAAGCAGGCGAGGGGTTGATGGATGCGATGATCACCAGCCTGATCGCCATGCACGATCTGGCCCGCGAGGGCGGCAATTCCGTCAAGGGCAGCATCTATGTGGTTAAACCCAAGATGCACGGGCCGGAAGAAGTTGCCTTTGCGGACGAGATTTTCAGCCATGTCGAAGCGGTGCTGGGCCTGCCTGCGAAAACGGTGAAACTGGGCATCATGGACGAGGAGCGCCGGACCTCTGCCAATCTGGCGGAATGTATCCGCGCCGCGAAAAAGCGGGTGGCCTTCATCAACACCGGGTTCCTCGACCGCACCGGCGACGAGATCCATACCTCCATGGAAGCCGGCCCAATGGTGCCGAAAGGCGAGATGAAAAATGCCGCCTGGATCGCGTCCTATGAGGATCGCAACGTCGATATCGGGCTGGCCTGCGGGCTGCAGGGTCGTGCGCAGATCGGCAAGGGCATGTGGGCCATGCCCGACCTGATGGCCGATATGCTGGAGGTCAAGATCGGCCACCCCAAATCGGGTGCCAATTGCGCATGGGTGCCATCCCCCACAGCGGCGACATTGCATGCCACCCATTATCATCAGGTGGATGTTCTGGCCCGCCAGAACGAGATCAAGGCAGGCGGCGCCCGCGGCACCCTTGCGGATCTGCTGACCATCCCGGTGATGGATGGCCGCAATCTGAGCGCCGAAGAGATCACCCGCGAGATCGAGAACAACGCCCAAGGCATTCTTGGCTATGTGGTGCGCTGGGTGGATCAGGGGGTTGGCTGTTCCAAGGTGCCGGACATCAATGATGTGGGCCTCATGGAAGACCGCGCCACCTGCCGGATCTCGGCGCAAGCGATGGCGAACTGGCTGCATCACGGGGTGATCAGCGAGGCGGAGGTCCTGGCCGGATTGAAAAAGATGGCGGCAGTGGTGGACCGGCAGAACGCCGGAGATCCGCTTTATCAGCCAATGGCGCCAGGATTTGACGGGATCGCGTTTCAGGCGGCCTGTGATCTGGTGCTGAAAGGGCGGCAGCAGCCCTCAGGCTATACCGAGCCTGTGCTGCATGCCCGGCGGTTGGAGTTGAAGGCCGCAGACTAGGCTGCGCGGAACACAGGGCGGATGCGAGGGGCCAGCCCCTCGCGCACCCCGGAGTATTTAGAGCCAAAAAGGGAAGAGGAAGATCGAGATGGGTATTTCATTGCGCAAGGCGCGGACGATTATTCGTAAGTCACTGGAAAAAGGCCGCGAAATGGAGCTGAAGCCATTGTCCGTGGTGGTTTTGGATGCAGGCGGCCATGTACAGGCGTTTGAGCGGGAGGATGGCGCAGCACCAGGGCGGTTCTCGATCGCCCATGGCAAGGCCTATGGTGCCGTGATGTTGGGCATGGCCGGTACGGCGCAGATGAAACGGGCCGAGGATCAGGCTTATTTCATGGCGGCGGTGAACGGCGTTTATGGCGGTCAGGTGATCCCGGTGCCGGGCGGCGTGTTGCTGCGCGACAAAAAGGGCGCGGTGATTGGCGCGGTTGGCGTCACGGGGGATACCTCGGACAATGATGCGGTGGCGGCGTTGGCCGGGATCGAAGCGGCGGGTCTGACCGGCGAGATCTGATCGGTGGTTGAGGGCGGGGAAATCCCGCCCTATATTGCCTCGAACCTGTCTAACTTTTTGGTGATCTATGGCCCGTCCAGTTGTTGGCATTATCGGCAATTCCTATTTGTTGAACGATCAGTATCCGGTGCATGCGGGCGGGCAGATGAACGCGGATGCCTTGGCCGAAGTGGCCGGCTGCATGCCGTTGATCATTCCAAGTGACCCCAAACATGTCAGCGTTGCAGAGCTTCTGGATGTGTGTGACGGCTTCCTGCTGACCGGTGGGCGGCCCAATGTGCATCCCGAGGAATATGGCGAGGACGCAACCGAGGCACACGGAGAATTTGACCGCGCCCGCGATGCAATTGTTTTGCCGCTGGTGCGGGCCTGCGTGGAGCGCGGCCAGCCGTTTCTGGGTATTTGCCGGGGGTTTCAAGAGGTCAATGTCGCGATGGGCGGCACGCTTTATCCCGAGATCCGCGATTTGCCGGGGCGCATGAACCACCGGATGCCGCCCGAGGGCACCATCGAGGAGAAGTTCGAGCTGCGCCATGATGTGACCTTTACCGAAGGCGGCGTGTTTCATGAGCTTATGGGGGCGCCGGTCGTTCGGACCAATACGCTGCACGGGCAGGGGATCAAACGCGCCGGGCAACGGATTGTGATTGATGGTCATGCCGAGGATGGCACGCCTGAGGCGATCTATGTTGAGGGCGCGCCGGGCTTTACCCTGGCGGTGCAATGGCACCCGGAGTGGAACGCGGCGGGTGATCCTGTTTCACGGCCCTTGTTTGCCGGATTTGGCAGCGCTGTGCGCCAATGGGCGGCGAGTGGCGCCGCGCCGGCCCTCAAAGCGGTCTGAATTCACAAAGCGACACGCGCGATCTCAACGGGTTGCGGTATTGCTGTCGGCGCGGCAGAGCCGAGCGGCGCAGGCAGGGGGTATCCGCGGGCAAGGTCGCGGTGGATCGATGAATATTGCCAATCCTGCGGGGTCTTGCACAATCCGGCCTGAACCGGACTGTGGTAAATCAAAGCCCGATACCGATTGAACTCGGCCGCATTGCGTAGAGGGTGGCACCAATAGCCGCGCTGCCAGATGCCTTTCTCCCCCTTCTTGATTTGTGACGGGCTGCGATAGGTCGCGGGTGGCAGATGTCTTGAAAACCGCGCTTTGAACATCCCAATCCGGTTGGCGATATCAGTATTTTCATGCGGCAAGGTCCAGATCATGTGGATCGTTGCAGGCAGAACGGCAATGGCATCTATGCGAAACCTGTGATGGCGCAGGGTGCTGCGCATGGCGGCGCGCAATTTGCCGATGCGGCGCAGCAGCACATCGTCTTGCGGATCGGCGAGGCGAAGCGTGAAGAAGTGGCGGTTCGTGCCGAAGGCGGGCGGGGTGAGATCTTGCATGGTGATGAGGCTACGCAGGGCAAGGTTAACACTTGGCTAACGCCGGGGGAGCGGAAAACCAGAGGTGCGCAGGCGCACCGGCCTCTTCGATGCGGCAGGGCGATTCACCTCTGCAAATGCGGCTCATGGCACCGGAACATTCTGATCACGACACTTTGTGCCTAAGAAACAGCATTTTTGGGAAGGATTTCCCTCGTTTGACGCCCCGAAACATGGACTGCCGCTTGTACAATTGTGGTCTGCACGCTATCGGATACGCAACAAAGTTGCGCCAATGGGGTGCGGCTCATTTGCGGGGGATTTTGAATTGAAGATCGGAACGCCAAAAGAGATTTTTGAAGGGGAAGCCCGCGTTGCAATGACGCCGGAGTCGGCTCTTCAGTTGCAAAAACTCGGGCATGATTGTGTGATTGAAACGGGGGCGGGTGCCGCTGCTGGTTTTGATGATGCGTCATATAAGGCTGCGGGTGTCGAGGTGGTCAAAACCGCTGCGGCGCTCTGGAAAGCGGCCGATGTGGTGGCCAAGGTCCGCGCGCCCAATGACGCCGAGCTGAAGCGCCTGCGCGACGGCCAGACGTTGATTTCTTTCTTCAACCCGGCAGGAAATGCCGAAGGCATGGAAGCGGCGGCCAAGAAGGGCGCCACGGTCATCGCGATGGAGATGATCCCGCGTATTTCCCGCGCCCAGAAAATGGATGCGTTGTCGTCCATGGCCAATATCGCAGGCTACCGCGCGGTGATCGAGGCAGGCAACAACTTCGGCCGCTTTTTCACCGGCCAGATCACGGCGGCGGGCAAGGTGCCCCCGGCCAAAGTTCTGGTTGTCGGGGCGGGTGTGGCCGGCCTTGCGGCGATTGGGACATCCACATCGCTGGGTGCGATCACCTATGCTTTTGACGTACGTCCAGAAGTGGCCGAACAGGTTGAATCCATGGGCGCTGAATTTGTCTACCTCGATTTTGAGGAAGAACAGCAGGACGGCGCAGCAACAGGCGGCTATGCCTCTGTTTCTTCACCGGAATTCCGCGAGGCGCAGCTGGCCAAATTCCGTGAACTGGCGCCTGAAGTCGATATCGTGATCACCACGGCGTTGATCCCCAACCGCGAGGCGCCGGAGCTGTGGACCGAAGATATGGTCAAGGCGATGAAGCCGGGCTCTGTCATCGTTGATCTGGCGGCGGAAAAGGGCGGCAACTGCAAGCTGACCGTGGCGGACGAGAAGATCGTGACCGACAATGGCGTGACCATCATCGGCTACACGGATTTCCCAAGCCGGATGGCGACGCAGGCTTCAACCCTCTACGCCACCAACATCCGTCATTTGATGACCGATCTGACCCCTGAAAAAGACGGTGTTATCAATCACAATATGGAAGATGACGTGATCCGCGGCGCGACCGTGACCCACGCCAAGGAAATCACCTTCCCGCCGCCCCCGCCCAAGATCGCGGCGATTGCGGCAGCGCCCAAGAAAGAAGCGCCCAAAGAGCTGACACGCGAAGAAAAGGCCGCGCAAGAGGTCGCCGCGTTCAAACAGCAGACCAAGAACCAGGTCACATTGCTGGCCGTGGGCGGTGCGTTGCTTCTGGCGGTTGGCCTGGTGGCGCCAGCCAGCTTTATGCAGCACTTTATCGTGTTTGTTCTGGCGGTCTTTGTCGGGTTCCAGGTGATTTGGGGCGTGGCTCATAGCTTGCACACGCCGCTGATGGCGGTGACCAATGCGATCTCTTCGATCATCATTCTGGGGGCGCTGATGCAGATCGGCTCCAGCTCGTTCCTGGTGATTATTCTAGCTGCCTTGTCGGTCTTCATGTGCGGGATCAACATCTTTGGTGGCTTCCTCGTGACACGGCGCATGCTCGCCATGTTCCAGAAATCTTAAGGGAGCGGGATCCATGGATTTTGGTTTTACAACAGCAGCCTACGTCGTTGCGGCCGTTCTTTTCATTCTCAGCCTTGGCGGGCTGTCCGGTCAGGAAAGCGCCAAACGCGCGGTCTGGTACGGGATTGTCGGCATGGCGCTGGCGGTTGCGGCCACATTGATCGGGCCGGGCTCAGGTTTCTGGCTTTTGTCGCTGGTGCTGATCGCCGGTGGCGGTGCCATCGGGTATCAGTTGGCCACACGGGTGCAGATGACGCAGATGCCCGAATTGGTCGCGGCGATGCACTCCTTGGTGGGTCTCGCGGCGGTCTTCGTTGGCTTCAACGCCCATTTTGAGCTGGGCAATGTGATGGCGATGGACGAGGCCGCGAAGAAGGCGACCGAAGGCTTTGCCGCGCTTCTGGCCAAGAAAGACGGCGTCGAGATTGCCATCCTGCGGGTTGAGGTCTTTTTGGGCATCTTTATCGGTGCGGTGACCTTTACCGGCTCTGTGATTGCCTATGGCAAGCTGGCGGGCCGTGTAGATTCAGCGGCGAAGAAACTGCCCGGTGGGCATTTCCTGAACGCGGCTGCGGCGGCGCTCTCTGCCATTTGTCTGATCTGGTATTTCAACACAGGTGGCTTCCTGCCGCTCTTTGTGATGACGCTGGCCGCCTTGTTTATCGGTTATCACCTGATCACGGGGATTGGCGGCGCGGATATGCCGGTGGTTGTCTCGATGCTGAACTCCTACTCAGGTTGGGCTGCGGCGGCGATTGGCTTTAGCCTTGGCAATGATCTGTTGATCGTGGTGGGTGCACTTGTTGGCTCTTCCGGTGCGATCCTCAGCTACATCATGTGTAAGGCGATGAACCGTTCGTTCATCAGCGTGATCCTCGGCGGCTTTGGTGGCCCCGCAGGCGAGCAGATGGCGGTTGAGGGCGAGCAGATCGCGATCGAGGCCGATGGCGTTGCTGCGGCGCTCAATGACGCGGACAGCGTGATCATCATTCCCGGTTACGGTATGGCGGTGGCCCAGGCCCAGCAGGCCGTGAGCGAGCTGGTGAAAAAGCTGCGTGCAAAGGGCAAGAATGTGCGGTTCGCCATTCACCCGGTTGCGGGGCGTTTGCCAGGGCACATGAACGTGCTGCTGGCCGAGGCCAAGGTGCCTTATGACATCGTGATGGAGATGGACGAGATCAATGATGATTTCCCCGACACCGACGTGGCGATTGTGATTGGCTCCAACGACATCGTGAACCCGGCGGCGCAGGACGATCCGAACAGCCCGATTGCCGGTATGCCGGTTCTGGAATGCTGGAAAGCCAAGCAGGTGTTCGTGTCCAAACGCGGGCAGGGCACCGGTTATTCCGGGATCGAGAACCCGTTGTTCTTTAAGGAGAACACGCGGATGTTCTATGGCGACGCCAAGGCGTCCCTGGACAAGCTGTTGCCGATGATCGACTGACGTTTTCCTGGAAAGAAAACGGTGCGGAATTTCTGAAAAATTCCGCGCACCATCCTTGAACGCCCTGCCAGAAATGGCGGGGCGTTTTTCTTTGAAGGCAGGAGCGCAGAATTCGGTCAGGATAGTGGCGCCGTGGCCGTTCCAATTGGTTCAGAGACCCGCAGTCAAATGTGCCATGGGCAGATGCCGCCATGACACGCCTTGTCAGCCCCCCGCTTTGGGCTGCGATGATGCGCGGCGTGGCAGGCAATGATCTGTATACCGAAGTACACCGTCAAGATGCTGATATATAACATTTTTCTCTATTCAGGGCGGAGAAATTCCCTATGGTGGGCGAAATGTCCTCGACTGCCGGATTTGACCCATGGCCCCGATCAAAGACCACCCCAACCGCTATGCCCTTTCGGGGGAGCTTCACGCGCGGCCCTTTCCATCTCTCACTGCGCCTTCAACGGCGGTCTTCCTGGCGATCCAACCCTCTCCAGATCCTGCCAAGCGGGACCGCAGCGCCGATCACGCGCATTTGGTCGCTTTGCTGGACCATTACGGCGCGCCGCATCCCGGTGCGGATGCCACACATTATTATGGTGAGATGGGGAAATACTGGCTCAAGTGGGAACAACACACGGAATTTGTAACCTATACGGTATTTTCCCAAGATGTGTCGGACCGGCCATTTGATCCTGTCGAGTTTGATGTTTTTCCCGACTATTGGCTTGAGAGCGTGCCGGGGGGGCGGATCACATCTGCCTTGCTCCGGTTGATGCCGAGGCCAGAAGAGGACACCCAGATTGCCGACCAGTTGCGCAATTGGTTTGTGCCCGAAAGCCTTGCAGTGGCCACGGTTCTGGAAGGGGCTGCCGTGGTGGCCACAGATTTCAGAATCGATCCGGCGGGCCACCTGCGCATTGCGATTTTCACGGCAGAGACCACCGGCAAACGTCGCATCGGGCGCATTCTGCAACGGCTCTGCGAGATCGAGACCTACAAGGCGGCCTCGATGCTGGGGTTTGCCATGGTCAAGACCATGTCACCGCAGCTCAACCGGCTTGATGGCAAGCTGACCGATCTGATGGCGCAGATGCGCGGCTCTTCTGCGGTGGCAGAGGACACATTGCACGCGCTGTTGGATATCTCGGTGGAGCTTGAGACGCTGTCTGTGCAATCGGCCTACCGGCTGGGTGCGACGGGGGCCTATCAGGCTTTGGTCAACCAGCGCATCCTGGCGCTGCGGGAGTCGCGGTTTATGGGGCGGCAAGGCTTTGGCGAATTTATGATGCGCCGCTATGAGCCTGCAATGCGCACCGTGCAATCCACCGAGGCGCGGCTCAAGGAGACATCGGCGCGGGCGATCCGTGCCAGTGAGTTGCTCAGGACGCGGGTGGATGTGGAACGCTCGGCCCAGAACCAGGCCATTCTGGCCAGTATGGACCGCCGCGCCGATTTGCAGTTGCGGTTGCAACATACCGTTGAGGGGCTTTCGGTTGTGGCGATCAGCTATTACGCGGTCTCGCTCACCGGGTATTTGCTCTATCCATTGGCGGGGGTGATGGAGATGAGCAAAGGCATGCTCATCTCGTTGATCACTCTGCCGGTAGTGGGGGCTGTTTGGTGGATGGTGCGGCGTCTGCGTAAGAGTCTTGGCTGAGCAGGGCGTGGGTCACTTTGGCCCCGACCGCAATCATCACAATTGCCAGAATGGCGGCCACAGAGAGTGTCGGCACGCCTGAAAGGCCTGCACCAAGGGTACAGCCGCCCGCGAGCACACCCCCCACACCCATCAAGGCTGCGCCCAGCAAGTAGCGCCCGGTTTGGCGTGGCGCTTCAAAGCTTTGCCACTGGAAGCCGCCAAACAGCAGGCTGGCCAGCAAGGCACCAACAAAGACGCCGCCCAGAAGGCCAGTGCCGAATCCGGCAGGGATTGAGCTGCTGGCAATGCTCCAGAACAGGGTTTCCGATGCGGGGGAGGTGAACGACAGGCTTTCCATCGCGATGGGGTCAAAATCGTCAAAGAGGACAAAGCCGGTGCCGACCCATGCGGCAGGCACCAAAAGGCCGATCATGGCGGCCATCACCAATTGCGCAACGGAGTTGCCGGATTGAAAGGCAAAGATCAGGGCGATCATGACAATCAGCCCACTCCAGACCCATGCGCCGCCGGGCAGGGCGGCGAGGCTGACGTAGTCACCCATTTCCACCGTGACACTGCCCAGGGCCACGCGCAGGGGGGCCAGAACCCCTTTGAGGGTCATATGGGCCACAACGGCAAAGACCAGCACCACCAGCGCCGCACGCAGGTTGCCAGAGCCGGATAGAACCGTCAGGCGAGAGATACAGCCGCGTGTCAGGACCATGCCTGCACCAAAGAGCAGGCCACCTGCAGCGATGGCCAGAATCGGCAGGGCCGATGTCATAAAGCGATGTTCGTCAAAGGTGATCCATTCGGCGGCCACCGCACCTTGGGTGCCGATGATCGCGACAGCCAGCGCCATGAGCCAGACACCACCCGCGGCGCGGCGATCTTCGCCAACCAGCGACCGGCGGAAACAGAACTTGGTGCGCTGCGCCAACACGCCAAACACCAGACCAATGATCGCCGCCAGTAGAACAGACGCCTGCCGCGCGGTGGCTTCTTCAAAACCAAAAGACTCAAACATCGCCGTAATCTCCAAAATCGGAATATTTTCCCATTTGGCGCGATATACATTGCCAATCAAGCATATGAGAATGTGATTGTGGGGTGTTGGCGGGGAGATAATTCTGAAAAAGGGTGGGGGATCAAAACATCCTCCACCCTTATTTGATTTGTCAGAACGGGAGTTGTTTCAACGCGCCAGTGGAGGCGCATTGATCCTTATTTGCCTATCGGCCACGGATCCGCGGATCGAGCGCATCACGCAGGCCATCGCCAAGGTAGTTCACGCTCAGCACCGTCAGTGAGATCGCGATGCCGGGCAGCAAGACCCGTTCGGGGAAGTCCTGCATCCGCTGCACCGCATCGGCCAATAGCTTGCCCCAGGTCGGATAGTCCGAGGGGAAGCCAACGCCCAGAAAGCTCAGCGCGCTTTCGGTGATGATCGCGGTTGCCAGGCCCAGCGTCGCGGAAACCATGATGGGCGAGATCACATTGGGCAGCAGGTGCCGGCGGATGATCTTGCCCGAAGTGGTGCCGATGGACCGGGCGGCGAGGATGAACTCACGTTCCTTGAGCGCCAGAATGTCACCCCGCACGATCCGCGCGGTTTGCATCCATGAGGTGAGGCCGATGACCGCGACAATCAGGATGAACATGCCGCCTTCGGGTCCGAACCGCGAATTGAGCGGCTGGCGGAACAGGGTCACCGCCAGCAGAACCAGTGGCAGGATCGGCAGCGACAACACCAGATCGGTAAATCGCATCAGCCAGAAATCGAGCCGCTTGAAGTAGCCGGCAATCACGCCGATGGCGGTGCCGATGACCAAAGCCAGACCCATGGCGAGCCAGCCGACGGACATGGATACGCGCCCTCCGGCAATCATCTGGGCCATGATATCGCGGCCCAATTGGTCGGTGCCAAAGGGATGCGCCCATCCGGCCTTCGCATCCGGTTCCCAAAGCAGGGTGTAGACCGGGCGCCAGTTCTTGTTGCGAATATCGAGCCCCTTGGGATCAACATCCCACAGGTAAGGGCCAAAGATCACCGCAAAGGTGATGAAGATCAGGAAGCCGCCACCAAAGACCGCGCCCTTGTGCTTGCGGAACTGGTCCCAGACATCGCGCCACTGACTGCGCGGCGGCTTTTGCGGCTCTTTGTCGGTGAGCGCGCCAAAGGTCTCGATATCGGCCTCGATGGGGCTTGCGGGGATAGGTTGCTCAGTCATAGCGGATCCTCGGGTCAAGCGCGCCATAGAGGACGTCGGCGATCAGGTTAAACAGAACGATCAGGATGGCGAAGATAAAGGTCAGGGTCATCACCATCGGCAGATCATTGGCAAACAGCGCGGTCAGCAGAAGCTGTCCGATACCGTTCACCTTGAACACGTTCTCGGTGATGATCGCGCCGCCAAAGATCGCCGGCATGCCCAGTGCAATCACGGTCACAACCGGGATCATCGAGTTGCGCAGCACATGCACCATGACCACAACGCCTTCGCGCAGGCCTTTGGCACGGGCTGTGCGCACATAGTCCTGATTGAGGTTGTCCAGCATCGCACCGCGCATATAGCGGCTGATCTGGGCGGTGGTCTGCAGCGCCAGCACCATCACGGGCATGATCATCTGGAAGAACTGCACCTTAAAGCTGGCCCAATCGGTCACCACATGGGTGGTGTCATAGATCGACGGCAACCAACCGAGGTAAACCGAGAAGATCACGATCAGCAGGGGGCCGGTGAAGAATGGCGGGATCGAAAAGCCGATCATGGTGATGAATGTACCGGCCTGATCGAACACGGAGTAATGCTTGTAGGCCGAATAGATCCCGATCGGGATCGCAATCACGATGCCAACAACATAGCTCAAGCCAACAACCCAAAGGGTTTGCGGCATCCGTTGCACCACGATGTCCATCACCGGAGAGCGGGTTTGCCAGCTGATCACGCGCAGTTTGCCTTCGGAGAATGCGGTATCCGGCAGCCAGCTGAACAGGCTCGACGTGTTGGTCAGATAATCGATAAAGACCAGCGGTTCGATCCAGAAGAACTGGATCAGCCACTTGTAGTACTGCACATGGATCGGCTGACCCAGACCCAGCGCCTCGCGCATCTTTTGTTTGACCTCGGGCGGCACCGTCAACGGCACCTGTGCCATCGGATCGCCCGGAGCGAGTTGAAGAAGAAGGAAAATAACGAGACTGATGAACAAAAGTGTCGGGATCGACAGCAACAATCGTCGTAGGGTGAAGGTCAACATAAGCGTCGCCTTTGCAATTCAGTCTGATGGGGTGGGTGAAGGTGCAGGGCGAGACATGCCCGCCCTGCCGCAAAAAGAGAAAGGCGGGCCAGACGACCCGCCATTCCTTTATTCCTTGATGCGATACCAGTCAGCAACGTTCCACAGTTCGCTGTCCCATGTGTTCAGGACAACACCGCCCAATGTGTTGGACGCAGCGGAAACACGACCACGGTCAACCAGCGGCACGATTGTCATCGTGTCTTTGGTGAGCATGTTGTTCAGCTTCTTGGAGATTTCACCGCGCTTGTCCAGTTCGCCTGTGCGGGACAATTCGTCCAGCAGGGCGTCATATTCTGGATCACAGAAGCGGTTGATGTTTTCACCCTGCCACTGGCTGGATGGCTTTGGCTCGTTGCCACAACGGTAGGCCGACAGATAAGCCTGTGGGTCTGTGCCGTCGAAGTTGTTGGCGTACATTTCCACGTCCGCGTAGAACTTCTGGAAGGTGTCAGGGGAACCTGGGTCACCACCAAAGAACACGGATGCGTCCAGGTTGCGCAGTTCAACTTCTACGCCGATCTGGTTCCACCAGTCCTTGATCAGGGCTTGGAAATCCTGACGCACAGCATTGGTCGATGTCTGGTACAGGATCGACAGTTTCACGCCGTCCTTGTCACGTACACCGTCGCCATCGCTGTCAACCCAGCCGGCTGCGTCGAGCATGGCTTTGGCGCCATCGATGTCTTGTGTCAGACATTCGGTGTTGTCGGACGCATAAAGCGCTGGCGCAGGCACCAGATTACAGGTCGGACGACCCGCCTGACCGTAGCCAACTTCGACCAGCAAAGGACGGTCGATCGCCATGGACAGTGCCCGGCGTACCGCTTCGTCAGACAGGAACGGGTGCGGATGCGCAACGGTGGAGCGCTCGCCCTCGGGCAGATCTGGCGATGGGTTGGTCAGGTTCATTTCCAGACGCTCAACCAGCGTACCGAATGCGGAAATTGGCTTGCCTTTGCCCGCTTCGGCCATTTTGGCCAGAACATCGGGTGCCAACTGCATGTTCCATGCATAGTCAAACTCGCCGGTTTCCATAACCGCACGGCCAGCTGCAACCGCATCACCGCCACCTTTGAAGGTCAGCGACGCAAACGCAGGTTTGCCTTCTTCACGGTAGTTTTCGTTGGCTTCCATGGTGATCACGTCATTTGGACGGAACTCCACAACCTTGAAAGGACCGGTGCCAATTGGGTTAAAGTTGGCTTCGGTACATTCCGGCGCCTTGGCACCGAGGCATTCAGAGAACTGTGCCTTCTGAATGATCGGGGACTGGCCGCCCATGAACGGGCCGTATGGGTTTGGTTTGGCTTCGGAGAAGTGCACCTTGACCGTCAGGTCATCCAGAACTTCGACCGAATCAACGCCGTCAAACTTGGAACCCTGCGCACAGCCACCTTCGGGATGCATACAGTATTCCGCCGTGAACGCGACGTCCGCAGATGTCACAGGGGAGCCGTCGGACCATACAAGACCGCTTTTCAGCTTCCATGTGATGGATTTGAGATCTGCGCTTACGCCGCCATTTTCAACCGTTGGAATTTCTTCCGCCAGATAGGGGACCAATGCGCCGGTTTCGTTGTAACGGCCGAGAGGCTCAATCACGAGCGAGGCCGATTCGAGATCCTTGGTGCCGCCGGACAGATATGGGTTCAGGATCGATGGCGCTTGCCAATAAATGATCTTGACCTCACCGTCGCGCCCGCGTTCGCCGGAATGGCCGTCCGCGAGGGCGAAAGGTGCAAAGGCAGCTGAGGCAATTGCACCCATCAAAAGGGTTTTCATTTTCATTTTTTACTCCTTGTTGGACACGTGTTGCGTGTCGCGTTTTGGGGTGGGGTTGGTCCGCACCCTTTCTTGTCGCATTGAGTTTGGTTTAAGAACGACGGCTAACGTTGCGTAAAGTCCGCGCAAAAGCCGATTTGTTTGTTCACTCCCCCAAAGCGCATGGGGCGTATCGAAACAGGTTTGGCCAGAAATGCAACCCCAGACATTAATCCAGCCGCAAAATACGCATGGGCAACGGCGGATGTTTGACAGTCTTGGTGCAATCGCCGTAGCGTCCATCAACCCAGACGACAAATAACAATAGGAAACGTGATGCTGGATCAGACGACCAAAGGCCCGATTGCCCAAATTCAAGGGCTTCGCGTGGAATTTCAAACAAAAGATGGCCCTGTGGTCGGCGTTGAAGATGTCAGTTTCGACATCAATCCGGGCGAAACGGTCTGTGTCGTGGGCGAATCTGGCTCCGGTAAATCGGTCTCGTCGCTGTCTTTGATGCGTTTGGTCGAATATGGCGGCGGAGAAATTGCCGGGGGGCGGCTGTTGTTTGACCGTGCCCATGGCGGCGAGGTGGATCTGGCGCAAACCAATCAGCCAACGATGCGCCATATTCGCGGCAATGAGATCGGGATGATCTTCCAAGAACCGATGACGGCCCTGAACCCGGTGTTCACAGTGGGCAAGCAGTTGACCGAGGGTCTTCGCTTGCACAAGGGCATGAACAAGGCGCAGGCCGAAGCGCGGGCGCTGGATCTGCTCAAACAGGTGCGCATCCCCGAGCCGGAGCGGCGTTTGCAGCAATACCCCCATGAATTGTCAGGCGGCATGCGCCAGCGTGTTGTGATCGCCATGGCGCTGGCCTGCGAGCCGCGCCTTTTGATCGCGGATGAGCCGACAACGGCACTGGATGTGACCATTCAGGCCGAAATCCTTGCCTTGATGGACCGATTGAAGCGCGAAACCGGCACGGCGGTGATGTTTATCACCCATGATATGGCCGTTGTGGCACAGATGGCCGACCGTGTGGTGGTCATGTTCCGCGGCAACAAGGTCGAAGAGGGCACGGTCGAAGAGATTTTCGAGAACCCGCAGCACCCTTATACCAAGGCGCTTTTGGCGGCGGTTCCAAAACTGGGCGAGATGACCGGCAAGGCCTATCCCGAGCCGATGAAACTGATGGGCAGCGAAGACAAGGAAATCCTGCCGATCAAGGGATCGGACGAGGTTTTGCTGACGGTCAAGAATCTGACCACACGTTTTCCGGTGCAGGGCGGCTTTTTCCGCCGGACAATCGCCAATGTGCATGCGGTCGAGGATGTCTCATTCTCAATCAACAAAGGCGAAACGCTGAGCCTTGTGGGCGAATCCGGTTGCGGTAAATCCACCGCGGGCCGGTCCATTTTGCGGCTGGTAGAGCCGCAAGAGGGTGAGATCGACCTTGGCGGCAAAGACATCATGGCGTTGAACCACCAGCAGTTGCGCAACGCGCGGCTTGATATGCAGATGATCTTTCAAGATCCCTTCGCCTCGCTCAATCCGCAGATGCAATTGTCCGATCAGGTGGCCGAACCCATTCACAACTTTGCCACGCTCAAGGGCGGGGACATCACCAAACGGGTCGAGATGCTGTTTGACCGGGTGGAGCTGCCGCGCAGCTTTATGCGGCGCTTTCCGCACGAACTGTCCGGGGGACAACGCCAACGTGTCGCGATTGCCCGTGCGCTGGCACTGAACCCCAAGTTGATCATTGCGGATGAGGCTGTCTCGGCGCTGGACGTGTCGGTGCAGGCGCAGGTGCTGAACCTGATGATGGAGCTGCAACAAGAGCTTAATCTGTCGTTCCTGTTTATCAGCCACGATATGGCGGTGGTTGAACGTGTGAGCCACCGCGTGGGCGTGATGTATCTGGGCCGGATTGTCGAGATCGGAAAGCGATCGCAAGTATTTGAAAACCCACAGCATCCTTACACGCAAGCCTTAATGAAAGCGGTTCCCATCGCCGACCCGCGCAAACGTAAGGACGAGAAGGATCTCAACTTCAAGCCGATCCCTTCGCCGATCCATCCAATCAGTTACAGGCCGCAGAAATCCATCTACCGGCAGATCGAACCGGGCCACGAGGTGTTGCTGACCGACAGCGGCTATTGATCCCATGCGCCTGACGCAGATCACACCCTTTGTGCCCTGCACCAATCTGGCGGCGCAGACCGGGTTCTATCGCGACGTGCTGGGGTTTACCCTGGGATTTGAGGCAGACAATTATGCCTTTTTGCGCCGGGATGATGTTGCGGTTCGATTGGTCGAGGTCAGTGCGAGGGTGGATCTCAAAGATCCTGCCCGCGAGGGATCATTCTACATAGATGTAGAGGGCATTGACGCGCTTTATGCCGACATGAAACCCATGCTGGACAGGCTGCCGGCGGGCCGGGTGCGGGCCCCCTTCAACCAAGATTATGGCCAGCGTGAATTCCACGTGGCGGACGAAGACTGCACCCTGGTCTTTTTCGGAGAAGGAATAAACTCAAATGGCTGAACGGCTTTCCCCCTTCGCCCTGATGGAAAAACTCATCAGTTTTCCCACTGTATCGCGTGACACCAACATCCCGCTGGTCGACTGGGTGGCCGATTACCTGGACAGCCACGGCATCGAGAGCCATCGCTATGTTGATCCGGAGGAACCCAAGCATGCGCTTTTTGCCCATGTCGGCCCTTGGGAAGAGGGCGCAATCGTCCTGTCGGGTCATACTGATGTTGTGCCGATTGACGGGCAGCCCTGGGACACTGATCCGTTCAGCGTTGTGGAAAAAGACGGCAAATATTACGGGCGCGGCACCTGCGACATGAAAGGGTTTGATGCGCTGGCCCTTTGGGCCTTGGTCGAGGGGAAATACATGGGGCTGAAACGCCCGTTGCAGATCGCGCTGAGTTTTGATGAGGAAATTGGATGCACCGGGGCGCCGCCGATGATTGAGGCGATGCAGCCTGTGTTGCCCAAGGGATCTGCCGTGATCGTGGGGGAGCCGTCAACCATGCAAGCGGTGACCGGCCACAAGGGCGGCACCGGGTTTGACACGCACGTGGTGGGCTTTGAGGTGCATTCCTCGCTGATGCACACCGGAGTCAACGCGATCATGGCCGGGGCCAAATTGATCGAATGGGCCAATGAAATGAACACTCAAAGCATGGCGCGCAAACCCACTGCCATTGCCGCGATGTTTGATCCGCCGTTCACCACCAGCCATGTTGGCATGATCGAAGGGGGAACAGCCCATAACATCACCGCCAAGGACTGCAAATTCGCCATGGATTTCCGCGTGGTGCCGGGCGAGGACAAAGATGCCTGGAGCACCGCCTATCTCAAGAAGGTGCGCGAGGTCGAAGCGCAGATGCAGGCTGTTGTGCCCGAGACCTACATCGAGGTCACACCACGCTTTGATGTGCCGGGGCTCAAGCCCGAAGACAATGGCGAGGCCGAAACATTGGTGCGCCAGATCACCGGTGACAATGCCAGCCACAAGGTCAGCTATGGTACCGAGGCCGGGCAGTTCCAAGAGGCCGGATATTCGGCGGTGATCTGCGGGCCGGGTGACATTGCGCAGGCGCATCAACCCAATGAGTTTATTGAGATATCTCAGTTCAACGCCGGACATGACTTTATGAAGAGCCTGCTGTCGCGGCTGGCCTCTTAAGGCCCGAACAGTCACCAATGTCCGCCTTCCCGTTCCGCGCCCCGATACCGCAACGCTTTGCCGGGCCCGTGCCTGAGGCGGCGGATGTGGTTGTCATCGGTGGCGGCGTGATCGGGGTGAGCACCGCGCTTTACCTGGCGCGGAGCGGGCACCGGGTGGTCCTGCTTGAAAAAGGGCGCATCGCCGCCGAACAATCCGCGCGCAATTGGGGGTGGATCAGGCAACAGGGCCGCGATCCCGACGAACTCCCGATCATGATGGAGGCAATCGGCCTGTGGCAGGATCTGGCCGCCGATTGTTCCGTTGACATCGGGCTGCATCAGGGCGGCGTGACCTATTTCGCGGAGACCGAGAAAGACCTGTCCGGATTTTCCAATTGGCAGTCGTTGGCGGCGGATCACGATCTGGACACTCGTATGTTGTCCTCGCGTGAGGCGGCGGCGATGTTTCCCGATATGGGACAGCGTTACAAAGGCGCGATGGTGACGCCGTCTGACATGCGGGCAGAGCCATGGCTGGCGGTGCCCGCCCTGGCGGATCTTGCGGCGGCGGAAGGTGTAGATATCATTGAGAACTGCGCGGTGCGTTGCCTTGATCTGGCGGCGGGCAAAGTGGCGGGCGTGGTTACGGAAATGGGCCGTATCGCTGCGCCGCGTGTGGTCTTGGCGGCTGGCGCGTGGTCATCACTGTTTCTGCGCAATCACGGGGTGTCCCTGCCACAGCTTTCGGTGCACGAAAGCGTTCTGTCGACCGCGCCCTTGCCGCATCTGTGTGAAGGCGCGGCTGCGGACAGCAAAGTGGCGTTCCGGCGCCGGGCCGATGGCGGCTACACTTTGGCGCCCTCTGGCGTGACAGAGCTCTTCATCGGTCCAGATGCCTTTCGCCATTTCGGAAAATATCTGCCCCAGCTCAGAGCCAATCCCTTGGGACAATCCTATCATCTTGCATCGCCAAAGGATTATCCGGATGGTTGGGGGACCAAACGCCGCTGGACCGCAGATGAGCAAACCCCGTTTGAGCGGATGCGCATTCTCGACCCTGCGCCCAACATCAAAAAGCTGGACCGTTTGGTGGAAGATTTTGTCGCGCTTTTCCCGGCCTTGCCTGAGGTCAAGGTCACGGCTTGCTGGGCAGGGATGATCGATACAATGCCTGATGTGGTGCCTGTGGTGGACCATTGTACTGAGCTGCCGGGGCTGGTGATCGGCACGGGCATGTCCGGCCATGGGTTCGGCATTGGTCCTGCGATGGGGCGTGTTTTGGCGGCTCTGGTCACTGGCGATCCGCTGGGGCATGATCTGACAAGGTTTCGCGCAGCCCGATTCACCGATGGCAGCGCGATCCGGCTGGGCCCATCTGTTTGAGCCCGCCAATTTAGGGGGACATATGCCAATTAAGAACCGTTTTGCCGAAACTCATGCCGAAATCACCGCATGGCGCCGTCACTTGCACCAATATCCAGAACTGCAATTTGACGTGCATGAAACCGCGAAATTCGTTGAGGAGAAGCTAAGGGAATTTGGCATCACGGACATCACCACCGGCATTGGCCAGACCGGCGTTGTGGCGGTGATTGAGGGCAAGACCAACACATCGGGGCGCACAATTGGGCTGAGGGCCGATATGGATGCACTGCCGATCGAAGAGGCGACGGGCCTTGAATATGCCTCCAAAGTTCCCGGCAAGATGCATGCTTGCGGCCATGATGGCCATACCGCGATGCTGCTGGGGGCGGCGCAATATCTGGCGGAAACCCGCAACTTTGATGGCCGCTGTGTTCTGATCTTTCAGCCTGCCGAAGAGGGCGGCGGCGGTGGCAATGAGATGGTCAAAGACGGGCTTATGGAACGATGGTCAATTGATGAGGTCTACGGCATGCACAATATGCCGGATTACCCGGTGGGCAAATTCGCGATCCGCCCCGGTGCCTTGCTGGCGGCGACGGATCAATTTGACATCGTGATCGACGGGCAGGGCGGTCATGCCGCCGCCCCGCATGAGGCGGTTGATACCAATCTGGCGGCGGCGCATGTGGTGGTGGCGCTGCAATCCATTGCCAGCCGCAATGTGGACCCGATCAAACAGGTGGTTGTCTCGGTCTGCACACTGCGCAGTGACACCGACAGCCACAATGTATTGCCGCAAACCGTGCGCCTGCGCGGCACCGTGCGCAGCTTGGATGAAGACGTGCGCGATCTGGCCGAACAGCGGCTGCGCGATCTGGTGACGCATACCGCCGCGGCCTATCAATGCCGCGCCAACATTGATTATGAACGTGGCTATCCCGTGACGGTCAATCACGACAAAGAAACCGTATATGCCGCTGATGTTGCTGAGAAAATTGTGCCGGACGTCTGGCGCGACACGCCGCCGATCATGGCCGGAGAGGATTTTTCCTACATGCTGAATGCGCGTCCGGGAGCCTATATCATGATTGGAAACGGCGATGGCGCGACGGTGCATCACCCGATGTATGATTTCAACGACGATGCGATTCCGGCGGGCTGTTCATGGTTTGCCGAAATGGTTGAGACTCGTTTGCCGTCAAACTGATCCTACATATCAAACAGAGGCGGATGAAACCGCCTAAACAAGAATAAAAGGAAGACACCCAATGCCCGTAAAGAACCGATTTGCCGAATTGCATGATGACATCACCGCATGGCGACGTGATTTGCATGAACACCCCGAAATCCTGTTTGAGACCCACCGGACCTCGGCCACCGTGGCCGAGAAACTGCGGGCGTTCGGCTGCGACGAAGTGGTCGAAGGCATCGGGCGCACCGGTGTTGTGGGTGTGATCAAGGGCAAATCGACCGCGTCTGGCAAGGTGATCGGCCTGCGCGCGGATATGGACGCGCTGCCGATCCATGAACAGACCGGTGTTGAATATGCCTCCAAGACGCCCAATGCGATGCATGCCTGCGGCCATGACGGGCATACGGCGATGCTTCTTGGCGCGGCGCAATATCTGGCGGAGACACGCAATTTTGACGGCACGGCGGTGGTGATCTTTCAGCCCGCCGAAGAGGGCGGCGGCGGTGGCCGCGAGATGTGCGAAGACGGGATGATGGACCGTTGGAACATCCAAGAGGTCTACGGCATGCACAACTGGCCGGGCGTGCCGACGGGCAAGTTCGGCATCCGCTCCGGCCCGTTTTTTGCGGCAACCGATCTGCTGGATATCGAGATTGAGGGCTTGGGCGGCCATGCGGCCAAACCGAACGAGACAATTGATACGACCGTTGTCGCCGCGCATATCGTGACCGCCCTGCAGACTATTGCCTCGCGCAATGCCGATCCGGTGGGCAGCATCGTGGTGTCGATCACATCCTTTGAAACCTCCTCAAAGGCGTTCAACGTGATCCCGCAGCGGGTCAATATGCTGGGTACGGTGCGCACCTTGTCCAATGAGCTGCGCGATCTGGCGGAAAAGCGGGTGACGGAGATCTGTGAAGGCATCGCCACGACCTTTGGCGCGACTGCAAGAGTGAACTATAAACGCAACTATCCGGTCATGGTAAACCACGAAGAACAGACAGAATTTGCAGCTGAAGTCGCGCGGTCCGTATCTGGAGATTGTGACGAGGCGCCGCTGGTCATGGGCGGCGAAGATTTCGCCTTTATGCTCGAAGAGCGGCCCGGCGCCTACATCCTTGTCGGCAATGGCGACAGCGCCGCCGTGCATCACCCTATGTACAATTTCAACGACGAGGCAATCCCGGCGGGATGCAGCTGGTGGGCGGGCATCGTTGAGCAGCGCATGCCTGTGATGAACTAAGCGGCGGGCGCTAACCCTGCCAAAGCGATTGGTAGACGGCATCAATGCCGTCTGCCTCTGCCTTGGCGCTAAAGCTGTGAAGCGCCACGTCACGGGCCGCAGCAGCGGCGTTCTTACGGTCCAGCATTTCCTGTGCGGCAAAAGCGGCGGCTTCAGCATCTTGCAGCGGGACAATGGCACCGACGCGCCCGTGCGCGGAAAAATTGCGATAGTATCCTGTTTCGCTGCCCACGAATGGCACCCCTGACGCGAGACCTTCCAGCGGCACCATGCCATACCCCTCATAGCGTGGCAGTTGCATCACCAGTGACAGGGACCGCATCAGCATGGGCAACCTGTCCGCTGCAATCTCGCCGGGAAAGAGCAGGCGATCGGCCAGTCCGGCGGCGGCAACCTTGGCTTTCAAGTCTTTGAGATAGCTTTCGTATTTCCCGCCAGCCCGGCCAATGACCAGAGCCACCGTTCCGGGCCGTTCAGGCAGCAGACGCAGCATTGCATCGACAAAAACATCGGTGCCTTTTTCAGGCCGGATGCGCCCGATGGTCGCGATCCCTGACGTGCCGCCATAGCCGAGATTGGCCCATGCGGCGGCGCGATCCTTGGCGGGATAGAACGCCTCGGTATCGACCCCATGCGGAACCACCGCGCGGACGTGGGGCACGAATTCGGCGGCTTTATCCGTAGTGGCAATCACCGCGTCCATGCGGCTGATCAGCCAGCGCGGATAGGCCGAATGCAAGCGTTGCGCGGCGGAGGTAAAGACGATCTTGATCGGCGCGCGCCGGATATCGCGCAACCAGATGGCGCTGCGCATTTCGGGGTTTCGCCGCACATGCCAGATCGCGAATGGGCGGTCGTCGGGCGCGGTGCGGGACATGGCATGAGCCGCACCCGGCGTGACCGGATCAGGGCAGCCGGGCAGGGGGTGTCCAACAAAGGCCAGATCATAGCGCCGCCGCTGCTGGCGGATCACATTGGCGGCTGTGGCCGAAACACCGGTGAAATTCGGGTTGTAGTTCGTAACAAAAACTTCAGCCATTTGCGCCAAGGTCCAATGCTTTGATCAGGCGCTGCGCGATGCTGTCCAGCTTGTCGGTTTGCGCGGCGGTAAAGGAGGCAGCTGCATTTTTCATGGCAGTCCGCCGTGTCTCGTTGTCAAGCAGTTCAGCGATGTGTGCGGCGAGATCCTCGGCTGTCTTTACCAAACGGGCAGCGCCATTTTTTTCCATCTCTTCATAGGTTTCGGCAAAATTCTTCACGTGGTGGCCGGACAAAACCGCAGCGCCTGATTGTGCCACTTCAAACGGATTGTGTCCGCCGATGGGGTGCAAAGACCCGCCCAAAAACACCAGATCACTGACGGCATACCAACTGCCCAATTCGCCCATGGTATCGGCCAGAAACACCTGTCCGCCGGGCATGTCGCCTGCGGTTCTGCGGGTCATGCTGAGGCCGGATTGTACGATCATCGCTGCCACCGCATCGCCGCGTTCGGGATGGCGGGGGGCGAGGATCAGGCACAGATCAGGGAACCGTTTGAGCAAAGCCTGATGCGCCGCCAGCACCGTTTCCTCTTCGCCTTCATGGGTCGAGGAGGCCACCCAGACCGGCCGATGCCCAAGCGCGGCGCGGGCCTCAAACAGGAGGTCTTCGTCCACTGGCAGCGGGCCTGCCATGGATTTAAGGTTGATCCCCCGCGCCACACGATCCGGTGGCGCGTTCATCGCCACCATCGCCCCGGCCATTGCGTCGTTTTGCGTCAGGATCAGCGAAAAGACATCAAAGATATAGCGGGCGGTTTTGGGGAACCTGCGCCATTGCGCGATGGACCCTTCGGAAAGCCGGGCATTGACCAGTGCCATACTGGTGCCACGCTCATAGGTCCGGCGCAGCATTTGCGGCCAAAGTTCGCTTTCCACAAACACTGCCGCATCGGGGCGCCAATGGCGCAGAAACCGTTTCAGCGGGCCGGGGGCGTCCAGCGGGGCAAATTGATGTACCGCGCGGTGCGGCATGCGCTGCGCCAGGAGGCGGGCCGATGTGGCGGTGCCGGAGGTGATCAGAAACTGCGCATTCGGCAAAGCCTTGCCCATGCGGTCAATCAACGCCAGCACAGACAGGCTTTCCCCGACAGAGGCGGCGTGAAACCAGATCAGCGGGCCAGAAGGATCGCGCGGTTCGGTGGCATGGCCCAGCTTTTCATGGGCGCGGTCCACTGACAGTCCGGCATCGCGCAATTTGCGCACTTCACGACGGGCAAAGAATGGCACAAGCAACATGCTTGCCCCCACCCAGGCACGATAGAGAAAGGGGGCAGGCATGGAAGATCAGCCGCCTGTATGGCTCATGTGGCGCGACATCTGGCCATCGGCGCGCTGTCGCGAATAGTCAAAGTCATGGCCCTTGGGCTTGCGTTCAATCGCGGCGCGGATCGCGGCCTCAAGCGGGGCGCTGTCGGTGGGATGGGCCCGCAGAGGGCCGCGCAGGTCGGCGACGTCCTCCTGCCCCAAACACATGTAAATCTCGCCCGTGCAGGTGATCCGCACACGGTTGCAGCTTTCACAGAAATTATGGCTCAGAGGGGTGATAAAGCCGATCTTCTGGCCGGTTTCCTCAAGGCGCACGTAGCGCGCAGGTCCGCCGGAGTTCTCCGCCAGATCTGTCACCGTGTAATGTTCGGCATAACGTGCGCGGACATCGTCGAGGGACCAGTATTGTCCCAACCGGTCTTCATTGCCCAGATCGCCCATCGGCATCACTTCGATCCAGGTCAGATCCATGTCCCGCTCGGCGCACCACTTGGTAATTTCGGGCAGCTCGTCTTCGTTGAAACCTTTGAGCGCCACAGCATTGATCTTGACCCGCAGACCGGCTTTTTGCGCCGCATCAACACCGCGCAAAACCTGCGCCAGACGGCCCCAGCGCGTGATTTCGGCGAATTTGCCTTCGTCCAGGGTATCGAGCGAGATATTCACCCGCCGCACGCCTGCGGCATAAAGTTCACCCGCGAAACGCTCCAACTGACTGCCATTGGTGGTGAGCGTCAGTTCCTTGAGCGTTCCAGCCTCAAGATGACGGCCCATCGCATTGAAAAACGTCATGATGTCGCGGCGCACCAAGGGTTCTCCGCCGGTGATGCGCAGCTTTTGCACGCCCAGTCCAACAAAGGTGGAACACATGCGGTCCAGTTCTTCGAGGGTAAGCAGTTCTTTCTTGGGCAGGAAGGTCATGTTTTCCGACATGCAGTAGACACAGCGGAAATCGCAACGGTCCGTGACAGAAACCCGCAGATAGGTGATTGCGCGCGCGAAAGGATCAATGAGAGGTGCGTTCATGGGTCATAGGTAATGCCCCGCCTATTGCGGGGCAAGCGCCAATTGGTTGATTGCCGGTCCGAAGGGCCGGGGCTAGAATGGCAGGATGAAGCCGTTTGCCCTGATCAGTTTGTCCTGTCTTATCCTCGTCGGTTGCGCCGGCGTGATGGACAGGATCGGAATCTCCATGCCCGGACCGGGCAAACCGGATGCGGTGGCTGATGACGCGCCGCTTGATCCTTTTGCCCCCAGTGATCCGGCGTCGCAGGGCAATATCTTGACCCCGGAAACCTCGGCGCCGCCGCCCGCGCCAAGCGCCCAATCGGCAGAAGCATTGGACACCACCACAGCAGAGCAACGCGCCGCCGCTGTTGCCCCCCCTGCCGCGCCCACCCGCGATCTGGGGCGCACTGTGGCCAGTCTGGGCAGCCCAACAGAGCCCGGATTATGGTTGAAAACACCCTTGGTCAAATCCGAGGCGCAAGGACGGGTGACCAATCCCGCCAATGGCAAATCCTCTCTGGTGACCTTAATCCCCTTGGACGGACCCGCAACGGGCGGCAGCCGGATGTCACTGTCTGCCATGCGTTTGATCGGCGCGTCCTTGACGGACCTGACCGAGGTCACTGTCGCGCTGGAGGGTTAACCGCCCGCTTTTTTCAGATGCCGCATCGCTTCTTTCACTGCGAAAGGCTTCATGACATCCTCGTGGGCCTCGACAAACGCGATGGTGCGGGCCGGATCATGGCGCGACAGGTCGCGCAGCCACCAGCCGATGGCTTTTTGGATAAACCACTGATGATCTTTAACCAGGGCTGCGGCCCAGCCCAGAATGCGGTCCCGAGCGGCCAATTCATGGGGTTTAGGGTGGTTCTGCTTGGTCCAGGGCAAGGTCGAGACAAACGCCGCACGCCGTGTCCACATGTGATCGGAGGCAATCCAGGATTCGACCTCGTCTAAACGTGCGGGGTCAGCCACCAAACGCTTTTGCGCAGCCATAGAGGCGTGATCGGCGATCGCCCAGCTGTCAAAATCAGGGGTCCATGATGCAATCAATCGCCATGCGGGTGTGTCATCGGGGCGCAGTCGGGCCTGGGTTAGCAATTTGGCCGCTGCCAAACGCCCTTCGAAAATATCGGTCTGCCAAAGCGCATCTGACAGTGCGACCCGTTCTGCCAGATTCAGCTCGGCCCGCCAGGACTTGGTCAGCGCGTCAATTTGCGGGTTGGCCAGGCCAAGGTATCGGCGGTCCGCCTTGTGATACTTGCGCATCTGCACGGCGCGTTCGGGGTCTGACAGCGCCTCCAAGGCCTCAAGGTACGGATCAATCATCAGACGGACCAAGAATATGGGTTGGCATCCCGTCAATGGTGCGCTGGTTGCGGGTGTCCCAATAGGTTTCGATTTCCGCGGGGCTTTTGTCCAAGGTCCATTTTTCCAAGGTGTCGCGCGGGCCTTGGTGGTCATAGTACGGCACGGCATATCCGCAGCTGGTTTGCACAAGGTCGATCTGCAGGTCGTAGATCTGCCTTGCGCCGTCTGAGGGTGGGAAGAGTTTGTTAAATTCGGCGAATTCCACATCACGGGGGTGCAGGGTGCGGGCCGTGCCGTAGCAGCGCAAAATCATCGGGCGCTTTTCAAATCCGCACCACATCAGGGTCATGCGATTGACCCGTGCCAAATGACCGGCGGTTTCATTGCCCGATCCCGTCAGATTGCGCCAGATGATCCGGTTGGGGCCAAGCACCCGCAGGCTGTCCATCCCTTTGGGCGAGATATTGACACGTCCGTCCTGCGCCGCACTGCCACAAAAGAACATGTGCTGCGCGGCGATAAAGTTGCTGTGATCGTCGCTGAGGGCGTCAAATTGCTTGGCCATTACTCCACCGTGACCGATTTGGCCAGATTGCGCGGCTGGTCAACGTCCGTCCCCTTGGCGACGGCGGTGTGGTAGGCCAGCAATTGAGCCGGTATCGCATAAAGGATCGGGGTGAGTGCATCGCTTATTGAAGGCATCTCGATGCTCGACCAGACTCCTTCATTGGCCTCGCTCAAGCCCTTGTTGTCGGACACCAAGATCACTTTGCCTTTGCGGGCCATGACCTCCTGCATGTTGCTGACCGTCTTGTCGAAAAGCGGATCACGCGGGGCCAGCACCACCACCGGCACGTTCTCATCCACAAGCGCGATGGGGCCATGCTTCAATTCACCTGATGCATAAGCTTCGGCGTGTATATAGCTGATTTCTTTTAATTTAAGGGCGCCTTCAAGGGCGAGAGGATACATGTGGCCACGCCCCAGAAACAGCACATCTCGGGCCGAGGCCAGTTTACGGGCCGCATCGCGCAGGGCATCGTTTTGCTCTAGCGCGGTGTTCAATACGGCGGGCAATCCGCGCAGATGGCTGATGTGATCTGCGATCGCGGCGTCATCCAGAGCGCCGCGGTCTTTGGCCGCCTTCAGAACCAGCAGGAACAACACTGTGAGCTGGCATGTGAACGCTTTGGTCGAGGCCACGCCAACCTCAACACCGGCAAAGATCGGCAGCGCCAGATCGCTTTCGCGGGCGATGGAGGATTCCGGAACGTTGATCACTGATGTGATGGTTTGTGCCTTGCCCTCGCAATAGCGCAGGGCGGCCAGGGTATCGGCAGTCTCGCCTGACTGGCTGACAAACAGGGCCAGGGTGCGATCAGGGATCGGCGGTTCGCGGTAGCGGAATTCGGAGGCCACATCGACCTCTACGGGCAGGCGAGCAATTTGCTCAAACCAATATTTCGCGGTGAGGCAGGCATAGAATGCCGTGCCGCAGGCGACCATAGTGATGCGGTCTATCTTGCTGAAATCAATGCCTTTATCTGGTAGATTAATCTCGCCTTCGGCGGTGATATATTGCCGAAGTGCATCCCCGATCACACCGGGCTGTTCGGCGATTTCCTTGGCCATAAAGTGCTTGTGCCCGCCCTTGTCGATGCGGGTGCTGTCGATCTGGATGGTACGGATCGCGCGATTGGCCAATGCGCCTTTTGCATCGGTGATTTCGGCGGAGTTTCGTGTGATGACCGCGACATCGCCTTCTTCAAGATAGGATATCCGGTCTGTCAGCGGCGATAGGGCAATGGCGTCGCTGCCGACGAACATTTCGCCCTCGCCATAGCCCAACGCAAGAGGTGATCCCTTGCGGGCTGCAATCATCAGATCGTCATGGCCGTCAAACAGGAAAGCCAAGGCGAATGCGCCATCCAGCCGGGCAATCGTGCGTTTTGCCGCCTCAACCGGCTCATGACCCTGAGACATATAGTGCTGCGCCATAAGAGCGACGGTTTCGGTGTCGGTCTCGGTGATGAATTTCACACCGTTTTCCGCCAGTTCGGCCCGCAATTCGCGGAAGTTCTCGATGATCCCGTTGTGCACCACGGCAACTGGACCGGCCTTATGGGGGTGTGCGTTGTTGATCGTCGGCGCGCCGTGGGTGGCCCAGCGGGTATGGCCGATGCCGGACTTGCCCGCCAGCGGTTCGTGCACCAGCAGATCGCTGAGGTTCACCAGCTTTCCAACTGCACGGCGGCGATCCAATGTGCCGTCGTTCACCGTTGCGATACCGGCGCTGTCATAGCCACGATATTCCAGCCGTTTGAGAGCCTCTACAAGTATCGGCGCTGCTTCGTGGTTTCCCAGTACCCCTACAATTCCGCACATTTCTAGCTGCCTCTCTGCGCTTTGGCCTTTTTGGCCTTTAACATTTCGAACAATTTACGTGCCATCCCCGGTTTCTCGACTTGCGGCGCACGGGCCAGCGCCAGCGCGTCCGGCTCCACGTCCGAGGTGATGACGGAGCCGCTGCCGGTCATCGCGCCATCGCCAATTGATACCGGCGCGACCAACATGGTGTTTGACCCGATAAATGCGTTCTCGCCGATATGGGTGTGATGCTTCATGACGCCGTCATAATTGCAAGTGATCGTGCCTGCGCCGATGTTGGATTTGCGCCCGATTGTGGCATCGCCAATGTAGCTGAGGTGGTTGACCTTGGACCCTTCGGCGATTTGCGCGTTCTTCACTTCGACAAAATTGCCGATGCGCACGTCTTCGGCCAGCTCCGCGCCAGGGCGCAGGCGGGCATAAGGGCCGATAATGGCACCGCGGGACACATGGCAGCCCTCCAAATGCGAAAACGCGCGAATGGTTGTGCCGGATTCGACAGTCACGCCGGGGCCAAAGACCACATTCGGTTCAATCACCGTGTCGCGGCCAATCACCGTATCACGGGCCAGATAAACTGTTTCGGGGGCCATCAGGGTGACGCCATCTTCCATCAGGGTTTGGCGGGCGCGGAACTGAAACGCGGCATCTGCGGCGGCCAGATCAACGCGAGAATTGACGCCCATGGTTTCTTCTTCGGCGCAGGTCACTGCAGTGGCAGACAAGCCCCGCAAACGGGCGATTTCGACGATGTCGGTTAGGTAATATTCGCCCGCCGCATTGTCATTTCCAACGGCATCAATCAGATCAAAGAGCAGGTCCGACTTGCAGGCAACAACACCGCTATTACAGAGCGTTATTGCGCGTTCTTCATCTGATGCATCTTTGTATTCGACGATCCGGTCCAGGTGATCCCCTTGCAGGATCAACCGCCCATAGCGGGCCGGATCAGCCGCTTCAAAGCCCAGCACAACCAGATCATGCCTGGTCAGTGCCTCTTGCATTTTTTCTAACGTTTCAGGCTGCACGAATGGGGTGTCACCGTATAACACCAATGCCATTCCATCGAACCCATCCAGCGCCTTGCGGGCCTGCGCAACCGCATGGGCAGTGCCAAGCTGTTCGTCCTGGGTGACAACGGTGACATCGGGATCATATTCCAACGCTGCGGTTTCCACCTGCGCGGCCCCATGTCCGGCGACAATCACGGTACATTCCGGTGCCAGCGCCGCACCCGAGGCCATGGCGTGCACCAACATCGGTTCTCCCGCGATTGGGTGCAGTACTTTTGGTAATTCCGAATTCATCCGCGTGCCTTTGCCTGCGGCAAGGATGATCAGTCCAGTTTTCATGTCTGTCTCTTTATTCTGATACTTGCTTTCTCTTTACGCCCTTCGCACAAAGGCGCAAGGCTGCGCGGCATCAAACAAGGTTGCGGGTTGCAACATGTACGGGCGGGGTTCCGCTTAGCAGAGGGTTTCATGAAGACAGTTGTTTTTGATCTCGACGGCACTTTGGCAGACACCAGCGGGGATCTGATCGCGGCGGCGAACGCCTGTTTTCGGCAGATGGGCGAGGGCGATCTGCTGGATGCTGCCCGCGATGCGGGGACGGCGTTGCGGGGCGGTCGGGCGATGCTGACCCTCGGGATGGAACGTTTGGGCCGTCCGCTTGATGATGCCGTGATTGATGTGTTCTATCCCAAGCTGCTTGAAGCCTATGCGCAGGACATCGACAGCCGGACCTATCTGTATCCCGGCGCGATGGATGCGGTTGAGACCTTGAAATCAAGCGGTTATCGTGTTGCGATCTGCACAAACAAGCCAGAGGCGCTGGCCGATCAATTGCTGCGGCGGTTGGGCGTGCGTGACATCTGGCAATCCATGCTGGGGGCCGACAGCCTCGCTGTGCGCAAGCCTGATCCTGAGCATTTGCACGAAACCACCCGCCGCGCAGGCGGGGATCCGGCGCAGTCTATGCTGATCGGGGATTCGATCACGGACCGAAAGACGGCGCAGGCGGCCGGGGTGCCTTGTGTGTTGGTGACATTTGGTCCGGCGGGCGGCGACATGTCGGCATTGGAGCCTGAGGCGTTACTACATGATTATGCGGATCTGCCGGGCATTGTTGAAAATTTGATCGGAAGGGCGGGGCAATGACAGAGGTTTTCAAAGGCAGTTTCACACAGCAAGAGCCAATTCCCGAGGCCGGCATCGAGGCGGCCGTGGCGGTGATGCGGCATGGGCGCTTGCACCGATATAATACTGTTGCGGGCGAGATCGCGGAAACTGCGCTGCTGGAGCAGGAGTTTGCCGCGCAGGTCGGCGCGAAGTACTGTCTCGCGGTGGCATCGGGCGGTTATGCGATGGCCACGGCGATGCGGGCGGTGGGGGTCAAACCCGGCGATAAGGTTCTGACAAACACTTTTACCTTGGCCCCGGTTCCGGGGGCAATTGCGGCGCTTGGCGCTGTGCCGGTGTTTGTCGGTGTCACAGACCAGTTGGTGATTGATCTTGAGGATCTCGCCGCCAAGGCCGATCAGGCCGATGTTTTATTGTTGAGCCATATGCGCGGGCATTTGGCGGATATGACCGCGCTCATGGCGATTTGTGATGCGGCGGGGATCACCGTGATTGAAGATTGTGCGCATACCATGGGCGCGGCCTGGGATGGGGTGCCATCGGGAACGCAGGGCAAGGTCGGATGTTATTCCTGCCAGACCTACAAACATGTCAATTCGGGCGAGGGAGGATTGCTCGTCACAGACGATGCAGAGGTGGCGGCGCGGGCGATCATATTGTCCGGCTCTTACATGCTGTATGAACGGCATGAAGCCGGTCCGCCAAAAGAGGCTTTTGAGACCATTCGCTATGAGACCCCCAATATTTCGGGGCGAATGGATAATCTGCGGGCCGCGATCCTGCGCCCGCAAGTGAAGGACCTGGACCGTCAATTGCAGCGGTGGAACGAGCGGTACTATGCGATCGAAGCGGGGCTGCGCGGCACGCCGGGCCTGACCGTGATCGAACGCCCCGGAAAAGAAAGTATTGTTGGATCTTCCATTCAATTCCTGCTGTCCGGCTGGAGCGAGGCCGCCGTGCTAGAGGTGCAGCGCAGTTGCGCGGCACGCGGTGTTGAATTGAAATGGTTCGGCGGGGCAGAGCCGGTCGGATTTACCAGCCGCTATGATTCATGGCGCTACGTGGATGCGCCGCCGATGCCCAAAAGTGATGCGGTGCTGGCCGGGATCGTGGATATGCGCGTGCCGCTGACCTTCTCTTTGGAAGATTGCGCCTTGATTGCGCGGATCATCCGCGCAGAGGTTGGCCGCGTGTATCAAGCGCCAAGCTAAAACGCCCCCTCTGGAAGGAGAGGGCGCTGGCTTTATTAGAAGTGCACCGTGCCGTGCTGGCCGACATCGGGTTGTTGGTCTGTCAGGTGGGCCTTGGCCACTTCGAACAGGAATTTGATGCTGCCATCGGTCAGCCAGACCTCGGCCTGTTTCAGATCCATCCGCAGCAGCTGCACGTCACTGTCATGCTTACCCCCATCAAACCAGACATCGGCCATCACGTTCCAGATCCGGTCAAGCTGCGCAGGGTCATTCACTGCCTGAACACGCCCATCAATGCGGGCGTAAAGCTGTTCGTCCTTGGTTGATACAATATATTGGGCGTCGGCGCCGGTGGCTGCCGCCTCGGCCAGTGCGGTGCCTTTGGCGGTGATGAACCACAAGAACGGCGCGGTGCTGTCGTCCTCAACAAAATGGCTCATTGGGACGGCAGGGGCGGATCCGGCGGACAACATGCCTGTGCGCGTGTCTTCCAGACGGTCCCAGAATTCTTTTTTCAAGCTGTCGGTCATGTTCTCTCTCTTTTTGCTGAATTTGCATTGCTGAAGGACCAACGGGCAGCGCGGCAATTGGTTCCACCTTTCCAAGACGCTTGACCGGTGGATGTTTGATCTGTAAGTAATGAACAAGCGTTCAATAAACGGGAGAGAGCCATGTTCAACGCCAGTATGCAGTTTGATCTGGGGGAAGATGTCGGCGCATTGCGCGAAATGGTGCATCGCTGGGCGCAAGAGCGCGTCAAGCCGATGGCCGCAGACATTGACACCAACAATGAGTTCCCGCCCGAGCTTTGGACCGAGATGGGTGAGCTGGGCCTCCTTGGTATGACCGTCGACGAGGAATTTGGCGGCACCGGCATGGGCTATGTGGCGCATACGGTTGCGGTAGAGGAAATCGCGCGGGCGTCGGCTTCGGTCTCGCTGTCCTATGGGGCGCATTCGAACCTGTGCCTGAATCAGATCAAGTTGAACGGCACGCAAGAGCAGAAAGAGAAATACCTGCCCAAGCTGTGTTCCGGCGAACATGTCGGCGCTTTGGCAATGTCAGAGCCATCTGCGGGCAGTGACGTGGTCAGCATGAAGCTTCGCGCCGAAAAGCGAAACGATCACTACCGCTTGTCGGGCAATAAATACTGGATCACCAACGGCCCGGATGCCGATACATTGGTGGTTTACGCCAAAACGGACCCCGATGCCGGCTCCAAGGGGATCACCGCCTTTTTGATCGAAAAGTCGATGAAGGGTTTCACAACCAGCCCGCATTTTGACAAGCTGGGGATGCGCGGGTCAAACACGGCAGAGCTGATCTTTGACGACGTAGAAGTGCCGTTTGAGAACGTGCTGGGCGAGGAGGGCAAAGGCGTGCGCGTGTTGATGTCCGGTCTGGACTACGAACGCGTGGTGCTGGCCGGTATCGGCCTTGGCATTATGGCGGCCTGTCTGGACGAGATCATGCCTTACATGGCCGAGCGCAAACAATTTGGTCAGCCGATTGGCAACTTCCAACTGATGCAGGGCAAGATGGCGGATATGTACACCGCGATGAATTCGGCCCGTGCCTATGTCTATTCGGTTGCGCAGGCCTGTGACCGTGGCACCGTAACCCGTCAGGATGCCGCGGCCTGCTGTCTTTACGCCTCAGAGCAGGCCATGGTGCAGGCGCATCAGGCCGTGCAGGCCATGGGCGGCGCGGGCTATTTGTCCGACAACCCGGTGGGCCGGATTTTCCGTGATGCCAAACTGATGGAAATCGGCGCAGGCACTTCGGAAATTCGCCGGATGCTGGTGGGCCGCGAGATGATGGCTTCGATGGGTTAAACAGATGCCGCGCTGGCTTTGGTGGGCGCCCTTGGCGGCGCTGACCGGTCTTGGCGGGGTATTGGTGTTCCGGTTGGGCTGGATCGTGGCCACGCTGGAGCAAAGCGACGTGATCGCGCGGTATGCCGCGCTTTATCTGCAGGAGGCCGGAACAGGGGCCAAACCAACCGATTGCGCGGCCTATCCCGCGCCGGATTTGGCCAGCGTTTGGATTGTCGTGCGGTGTAAACCGATGGGAGAAACTGGAGTGTTTGAGGCTGTGTACTACGTGAACAGGTTCGGCGGCCGCGTTGCGGCACCCTTGCCTGCGGCCGGTACATCGCCTTTTCCGGAACTGGAGCCCGACACATGACAACCCCTCTCAAAGCCTTGTTTATCAACACTTCTCTCAAGAAAGAGCCATCGGAAAGCCATACCAAGCTTTTGATGAACGCCAGCGCCGCCATCATGGAGGGCGAGGGCGTAGAGGTCGAACATCTGCATCTGCTCAGCCATCAGGTGCCGCCAGGTGTTTATCCCGACATGACCGAACATGGCTGGGCGCAGGACGACTGGCCAATGTTATGGGAAAAGGTGCTGGCCGCCGATATCCTGATCATAGGCACGCCGCTTTGGCTGGGCGAGGAATCCTCTGTTTGCCGTGTCCTGATCGAACGTCTCTATGCGATGAGCGGGGAGCTGAACAACAAGGGGCAATCGGTCTTCTATGGCAAGGTTGCGGCCTGTGTGATCACCGGCAACGAGGATGGCATCAAACACACCGCGATGACCCTGGGCTTTGCGATGAACCACTTGGGCTACACGATCCCGCCGCAGGCCGATTGTGGCTGGATCGGCGAGGCGGGGCCAGGGCCATCCTATGGAGACGATCTGGAGGATGGCAGCCGCGCGGGGTTGGACAATGAATTCACCCAGCGCAACACCACGATCATGACATGGAACGCCATGCATCTGGCGCGAATGCTCAATGCGGCAGGCGGTTATCCCAATCAGGGCAACGATCGCAAGGCTTGGGATGCGGGTGCACGATTTGGCTATGAGAATCCGGAGTATCGCAGCTGATGAACCTGCCGGGCCTGCATATTGACCACAGCTGGGACATTCCCGCGCGGCTGAACATGGCCGCGCAATGCCTGTCGCAGCCGGACGGGGCCACGGCGATCATTGATTTGACCGGTCCGCAGCGTCGCGATGTCAGCTTTGACCAATTGCATTGCATGGCCGATTGTCTGGCCCGTGCCCTGTTGAAAAAGGTGCGGGCAGGTGACCGTGTGGGCGTCTTGCTCAGCCAAAGTCCTTGGTGCGCGGCGGCCCATCTGGCGATCTGGAAAATTGGCGCGATTTCAGTGCCTTTGTTCAAACTCTTCAAGCATGATGCGCTGGCCAGCCGGGTCGGGGATGCGGGCTGTGCCATTGTTCTGACGGACGATGAAGGGGCGGCACTGCTGGGCGATTTGGCAGAGGCGTGGATCGCGAACTACGTCGGCATACAGGGTGATCCGGTCGGGTTTGCCGACACCGCCGCTGACGATCCCGCCGTGCTGATTTATACCTCCGGCACCACCGGCAGCCCCAAGGGGGCGCTGCATGGGCACCGGGTTCTGACCGGCCATTTGCCCGGGGTCTCGATCAGTCACAACCATCTGGGGCAGGAGGGTGATTGCCTCTGGACACCCGCGGATTGGGCGTGGATTGGCGGGCTGTTTGATGTGCTGATGCCGGGCTTGGCGCTTGGCATTCCTGTGGTGGCGGCGCGAATGAGCAAATTCACGGCGGAGGGCTGCGCCGAGGTGATCGCGCAGGGCGGGGCGCGCAATGTATTCTTTCCGCCCACTGCTTTAAGAATGCTCAAAGCGGCAGATATGGCGATCCCCGGTTTGCGGTCCGTGGCCAGTGGCGGCGAGCCATTGGGCGGCGAGATGCTGGCTTGGGGGCGCAAAGCCTTCGGGTTGGAGATCAACGAATTCTACGGCCAGACCGAATGCAACATGGTCGCTTCCTCCTGCGCCGCTGATTTTGCTGCACAACCGGGGTGTATCGGGAAGCCGGTGCCGGGCCATGACGTGGCAGTGATTGACAGCGTAGGCCAACCCACAACGGGCGAAGGTGACGTGGCCATCCGGCGCGGATCGGCGTCGATGATGCTGCGCTATTGGAACCGGCCAGAGGCGACGGCCGAGAAATTTCGCGATGATTGGCTGATCACCGGAGATCGCGGCATCTGGGAGGGTGATTACCTGCGCTTTGTCGGGCGCGAGGATGATGTGATCACCTCGGCCGGATACCGCATTGGCCCGGCCGAGATTGAAGATTGCCTGCTGACCCATCCCGGCGTTGCAACCGTGGGGGTTGTCGGCAAGCCTGATCCGCTGCGCACGGAGGTGGTCAAAGCCTATGTGGTGCGTAAGCACGGTTCCGGTGTAGAGGCCGAAGAGTTGCAGAAATGGGTCAAAGATCGGCTGGCAAGCTATTCTTACCCAAGAGAAATTTCTTTTGTCGACGCCCTGCCGATGACGGTAACAGGCAAGGTGATCCGCAAAGAGCTGAAGGCCCGTGCTGCGGCGGAGGGGGCCGTATGAACTGGTCCATTCTCCACCCGGCGGCAGAACAGATTTATTCGAAAAAACCGGCACCTCGGTGCCAGAATATTCCGCGAAATGAAGGAGATGAAACGTGAAACTCACTTCGCAGGCGCTGCCTTCGTCCGAAGGCTACAAAAACAACGAAGCGGCCCATCTGGAGGCGCTGGAGCAGGTGCGCGAGGCGGCACAGGCCGCGGCGCTGGGTGGCGGCGAGAAGTCCCGCGCCCGCCACGAAAGCCGGGGCAAGATGTTGCCGCGCGAACGTGTGGCCAACCTGCTGGACCCGGGCAGCCCGTTTCTGGAGATCGGCGCAACGGCGGCGCATGGGCTTTATGATGGGGCGGCGCCCTGTGCGGGTGTGATCGCAGGCATTGGCCGGGTGCAGGGGCAAGAGGTCATGGTGGTGTGCAACGATGCCACCGTGAAGGGCGGCACCTATTATCCGATGACGGTGAAAAAACACCTGCGGGCCCAAGAGATCGCCGAGACCAACCATCTGCCTTGTGTCTACTTGGTGGACAGCGGCGGCGCGAACCTGCCCAATCAGGACGAAGTGTTTCCCGACCGGGATCATTTCGGCGCGATCTTCTACAATCAGGCCCGGATGAGCGCAAAGGGCATTCCGCAGATCGCGGTGGTGATGGGCTCTTGCACCGCGGGTGGGGCCTATGTACCGGCGATGTCGGATGTGACAATCATCGTCAAAGAGCAGGGCACGATCTTTCTGGCAGGTCCGCCGCTGGTCAAGGCGGCCACTGGCGAGGTGGTCTCTGCCGAAGATCTGGGCGGCGGTGACGTACACACCCGCCTGTCCGGCGTGGCGGACTATCTGGCCGAAGATGACGCCCATGCCTTGTCTCTGGCCCGCCGTGCAGTGGGGCAGCTGAACCGCAGCAAACCCAAGACCGTGGAATGGGCCAGCCCCGAAGAGCCGGCCTATGATCCGTCCGAACTGCTGGGTGTGGTGCCAGCGGACCTGCGCACGCCCTATGATATCCGCGAGGTGATCGCGCGTCTGGTCGACGGCAGCCGCTTTGATGAATTCAAGGCCCGCTTTGGCGAAACACTCGTGACCGGTTTTGCCCATGTCAAAGGCTGCCCGATCGGGATCGTGGCCAACAATGGTGTGCTGTTTTCCGAGGCAGCGCAGAAGGGTGCGCATTTCATTGAACTTTGCTCGCAACGCAATATCCCCTTGGTTTTCCTGCAAAACATCACCGGCTTTATGGTCGGACGTAAATATGAAAATGAAGGCATTGCGCGGCACGGCGCCAAGATGGTGACAGCGGTGGCCAGCACAAATGTACCCAAGATCACCATGCTGGTGGGCGGCTCCTTCGGGGCGGGCAACTATGGCATGTCCGGCCGGGCCTATCGCCCGCGGTTCCTGTGGACTTGGCCCAACAGCCGGATTTCCGTGATGGGCGGCCCACAGGCGGCGGGGGTTCTGGCGACAGTCAAACGCGATGCCATTGAACGGGCAGGCGGCACCTGGTCCGCCGAAGAAGAGGCGGCCTTTAAGCAACCGACCATAGATATGTTCGAAGAACAGAGCCATCCGCTTTATGCCTCCGCGCGGCTTTGGGACGACGGGATCATTGATCCGCGCAAGAGCCGCGATGTGCTGTCACTGTCTTTGTCAGCCAGTTTGAACGCACCGATTGAGCCGACACGCTTTGGCGTGTTCCGGATGTGATGGCGATGGATCACGAAGGCGCAGGGGTCTTTTTTTGGGCAGAGCTGGGGGCCAGCCCCCAGACCCCCGGAGTATTGAAGGCCAAAAAGGAAGACAAAGTTGAAAGTGAAGGAACGGCGAATGTTTGACACGATCCTTATTGCGAACCGGGGCGAGATTGCCTGCCGGGTGATGGAAACGGCGCAGGCTATGGGGGTGCGTTGCGTGGCGGTGTATTCTGATGCGGACCGCGCGGCAAAACATGTGCAGATGGCAGATCTGGCTGTGCATATTGGCGGCTCCGCCCCGGCGGAAAGTTATCTGAAGGGTGATGTGATCATTCAGGCGGCGCTGGAGACCGGCGCACAGGCGATCCATCCCGGCTATGGCTTTCTGTCCGAAAATCCCGATTTTGTGGAGGCCGTCGAGAAGGCCGGCTTGACCTTTATCGGGCCATCGGCATCGGCCATTCGGGCGATGGGCCTGAAGGATGCGGCCAAGGCGTTGATGGTGGAGGCCGGCGTGCCGGTGGTGCCGGGCTATCATGGGGCGGATCAGGACGATGCGCTGCTGGCAGCCGAGGCCGAGAAGATCGGCTATCCGGTTCTGATCAAGGCGGTCGCGGGCGGTGGTGGCAAGGGCATGCGATTGGTCGAAAAGGCGGGCGCGTTCCAGGCGGCGCTGGACTCGGCCCGCTCTGAGGCCAAGACCGCCTTTGGCAATTCGGATGTTCTGGTTGAGAAATTTGTGACCAAGCCGCGCCATATCGAGGTGCAGGTCTTTGGTGATGGCACCAAGGCGGTGCATTTGTTCGAGCGCGATTGTTCCTTGCAGCGCCGCCATCAGAAGGTGATCGAAGAGGCACCCGCGCCGGATATGCCGCAGGATGTGCGCGATGCCATGGGCCAGGCGGCGGTTCGGGCCGCCGAGGCGATTGGCTATGCCGGGGCCGGCACTGTTGAGTTTATCGTGGACGGCTCGGGCGGTTTGCGGGCCGATGGTTTCTTTTTCATGGAGATGAACACGCGGTTGCAGGTGGAACACCCCGTGACCGAGTTGATCACCGGTGTCGATCTGGTGGAATGGCAGCTGCGCGTGGCGGCGGGCGAGAGCCTGCCGAAGCAGCAGGGCGAATTGTCGATCAGCGGTCACGCCTTTGAGGCGCGGCTTTATGCCGAGGATGTGCCAAAGGGTTTTTTGCCCGCGACCGGCACGTTGACGCATTTGCAGTTCACCCCGCAAACCCGCGCCGACAGCGGTGTTCGGGCGGGCGATACCATCAGCCCGTTTTATGATCCGATGATTGCCAAGGTGATTGTACATGGGCCGAACCGTGATGTGGCCTTGTCACGCTTGCGTGCGGCACTGAGCGGTTGTCAGGTGGGCGGCACCGTGACCAATCTGGCCTTCCTCGGCGCGCTTGCCGCGCATGAAGGGTTTGGCAAGGGCGAGGTCGATACAGGCCTCATTGCCCGCGACATTGATGCGCTGACAGCCGCGCCGGAGATTGCACCGCGCCATGCGGCGCTGGCCGGAATGGCGGCGCTGGGTCTCTTGGAGACCCAGGCCGAGACGGGATTCACCCTGTGGCGGGCGCTGCGGCGTCAGATCATGCTCGGCTGGGGCGGCGAGGAACATCTGCTGAAAGTGCGGGTGATCTCACCGGATGAACAGCATTGGACCCTGGGCGAGGACGAAGTGCAGGCCCTGCGCCGGGGGGGGCGCTGGACCATTGGCGGTCAACCTGAAGCGGATGTGGCTATCTCGGGCGCGACAGTCACTGTGTTTGAGGGTTACGGCATGGCCTTTGACGTGATTGACCCGCTATCGCGGGCGGCAGGGGCGCAGGGCGACGGCAATCTCATCGAGGCACCGATGCCCGGACTTGTCCGCGCTGTGGATGCCAAAGTCGGGCAGAGGGTGGCCAAGGGCGACCGGCTGGCGGTGCTAGAGGCCATGAAAATGGAGCATTCCTTGCTGGCGGCCCGCGATGGCGTGGTGGCCGAGGTTCTGGCCACGGCTGGCGATCAGGTTGAAGCGGGCGCAGCACTCGTTAGGTTGGAGGCCGAAGAGGAGGCCGCTGCATGATCACATTGCACCACTGTCCGCAGACCCGCTCGATGCGCACCCTTTGGTTGCTCAACGAGATGGATGTGGCGTTCCAGCTCAAGCTGCATGCGTTTGACAAATCCCTACGCGATCCGGAGTACCTGAGCCTGTCACCGGCAGGCCGGGTGCCTGCCCTTGAGATCGACGGGGAACGGATGTTTGAAACCGGGGCGATCACACAATACCTGTGTGAACGCTACAGCCCAGACCGGTTGGGCCGTCCGGCGGATGATCCGGACCGCATGGCATGGCTGGTCTGGGTACATTTCGCTGAAACCATCAGCCAGCACACGGCGGCCCTTACCCAGCAACATGTGGCGCTGCGCGAGGACCATATGCGCAGCCCCATCGTGATGAAGCTGGAGGCGGCGCGGATTGGCAAATGTTATGATGCACTCGAGGCGCGGCTGAGCACACCGGTGGAGAACCGCGACTATCTTCTGACCAGCGGGTTTTCGGCTGCGGATATATCTGTTGGTCAGGCTGTTTATATGTCACGCTACTTTGTGAAGCTGGATCAGCACCCTGCGGTGGCCGAATGGTATGCGCGGATCACGGCGCGGGACAGCTTTGCCAAATCCTTGCCCACAGAGGGTGGGATCTATGAACAGGAATTTTATCCCCCCTGGCCAATAGAAAAGGTCTGAGGCGGATGCGGCAACGAAGGGGAATGCCATGAGCTTAGGACCATGTGAAATTTTTGAGGTCGGCCCCCGGGACGGATTGCAAAACGAGGCACGGGAAATTCCCGTGGCGGAAAAGGTCGCGCTGATCGACCGGCTGAGCGACGCGGGTTTTCGGCGCATTGAATGCGCCAGTTTTGTCAGCCCCAAGTGGGTGCCGCAGATGGCGGGCTCGGGTGAGGTGCTGGGCCAGATCAAGCGGGCCAAGGGCGTGCGCTATGCTGCCCTGACGCCGAACATGCGCGGTTACGAGGATGCGCTGGCGGCCAAAGCTGATGAGATAGCGGTGTTCGGTTCGGCCTCTGAGGGGTTCAGCCAAAAGAACATCAACGCCAGTATCGCAGAATCGCTGGAACGTTTTGTGCCAGTGCTGGAGGAGGCGCGGCATCTGGATATCCCGGTGCGCGGCTATGTGTCCTGTGTGGTGGAATGCCCCTATGACGGCGCGGTTGATCCCTCCGCTGTGGCAATGGTGGCGGACAAGCTGTTTGCCATGGGATGTTATGAGGTCTCGCTGGGCGAAACGATTGGCGCAGGCACGCCGGACAGCATTGCCAAGATGCTGCTGGCGGTGCGCGATGTGGTGCCGGTGGGGCGTCTTGCGGGGCATTACCATGACACTCACGGGCGGGCGATGGCCAATATTGATGCATCTTTGTCGATGGGGGTGCGGGTTTTTGATGCGGCTGTTGGCGGCTTGGGCGGCTGCCCCTATGCGCCGGGGGCGGCGGGGAATGTCGCCACTGAGGCGGTGAATGCGCATCTGACGGCACTGGGTTATGAAACGGGCCTTGATCAAGCGGTGATCGAAGAGGCCGCCGGGATGGCCCGCGCGATGCGGGGCTAGGGCCACGGGCGCGGCAATCAGGAAAAAGCGAAGTAGGAACAATATGTTCGAGACAATCAAGATTGAAACCGACACGCGCGGTGTGGCGACGCTGACGCTGAACCGGGAGGAAAAGCACAACGCCATGTCGGCGCAGATGCTGGCCGATCTGACACAGGCGGCGGCGGATCTGGCGGCGGATGATGCAGTGCGGGTGGTGGTGTTGACCGGTGCGGGCAAATCCTTTTGTGCCGGCGGTGATCTCGGCTGGATGCGCGATCAGGCGGAGATGGATCCGCAGACCCGCAGCAAGGAGGCAGGCAAGCTGGCGACGATGCTGGGGGCGCTCAACAGGCTACCAAAGCCGCTGATTGGCAAGGTACAGGGCAATGCCTTTGGCGGCGGGGTTGGCATGGCCTCGGTCTGTGACGTGGCGATTGGTGTTGATAGCCTGAAGATGGGGTTCACCGAGACCCGGCTTGGGATCATTCCGGCGACCATTGGTCCCTATGTGCTGGCTCGGATGGGCGAGGGGCGCGCGCGGCGCGTGTTCATGTCGGCGCGGCTTTTTGGCGCGGGTGAGGCGATTGATCTGGGCCTGCTGGCCCGCGCGGTGCCTGCGGATGATCTGGACGCGGCGATTGAGGCCGAGGTGGTGCCCTATCTGTCCTGCGCACCGGGGGCGGTGGCGGCGGCCAAGAAACTGGCCCGTGATCTGGGACCGCAGATTGATGATGAGGTCGTGGCGCATACCATCGCCGCACTGGCGGAACGGTGGGAGACAGAAGAGGCCGCCGAGGGCATCGGCGCGTTCTTTGAACGGCGCAAGGCGGCTTGGATGTCGTGAGGGGCGGCGCGGCGCGGCGGTTTGTTTGTTCATAGCGTTTGGCGCTTTGATCTGTGCCGCGCCAGCGAGTGCTCTGAGCTGTCGATACCCTGAGGCCTTTTTTGGCAAAGATCCGGCCAAACAAACCCAGGTTGAATTTATTCGGCGGCTCGCCATGGCGCATGGCGATTTGTCAGAAGGGGAATTTCTGGTCTGGGGCACCTTTGAAAAGGTGAAAGTCGGGCCATTTACACATGAGATCGAGGTTGATGACCGATCTGAGCGTTGGCTCGATCCCGATACCGCGGCAAATGAAATTCAAGCTGATGTCACCTATACCTATCGTAGAGCCATTCGATTTTCTGGCGTGCGGCTGAAAAACGGATCAGCCGAGTCCTTCTCGACCAGCCAGACGATCGTTCACTTGCCGGTTCGAGCGCAATTCATCGGATCACTGCCAGCGTTTGATGAGCCGGTGTTTGGCGTAATGTGGTCATCTGGTCAGGAGGATTGGGTCGAAATTCGCGCTGATCTGTGTGAGGTCTATTTCAGGCTTTCTGAACCCATGTTCCAGAAGGTCCGGGCCTGTTTGGCGGACCCAGATTGCACGATTGCGGATTGATCGACTGCAAAGGGGTAAACCGCGAACGCGGCCAAGCCCTTGCGGTCAATCCGCGCGAGGCACCCCATATCCATCCAATTGCGCCTGATAAGGGCGCTTCTGCGGCCATTTACACCCATCCTCCCGTTGACCCTGACCACCACCTTGGCTAAACCCGTTCCAAGTCTGTTCTGCCAGCGTCTTTGACCAATCCAAAGACTGCCAAGCTAAAGGAGCCTCCCCTTGGACGACATGCTGCGGGAATATCTGCCCATCCTTGTTTTTCTGGCCGTGGCCATCGGGTTTGGCGTTGTGCTGATCCTTGCCGCTATCGTGGTTGCTGTGCGCAACCCGGACCCTGAAAAAGTGTCCGCCTATGAATGCGGGTTCAATGCCTTTGACGATGCGCGGATGAAGTTCGACGTGCGATTCTATCTCGTCTCGATTTTGTTCATCATTTTTGACCTTGAGATTGCCTTCCTGTTCCCATGGGCGGTGGCGTTCAAGGATATCTCCATGGTCGGCTTCTGGTCGATGATGGTGTTCCTGGGGGTTTTGACCGCCGGATTTGCTTATGAGTGGAAGAAAGGGGCGCTGGAATGGCAGTGACCGCAACGGCAGGGCCCGACCGCGAGGTTGCAACGCAGGCCCTGAACGCAGAATTGCAGGACAAGGGGTTCCTTGTCACGTCAACCGCAGACATCATCAACTGGGCCCGGACAGGCTCTTTGCACTGGATGACCTTTGGTCTGGCGTGCTGTGCGGTTGAGATGATGCACACCTCGATGCCCCGCTATGATCTTGAGCGTTTCGGCACCGCGCCGCGCGCCAGCCCGCGCCAGTCTGACCTGATGATCGTTGCCGGGACGCTGACCAACAAGATGGCGCCGGCGCTGCGCAAGGTCTACGACCAGATGCCCGAGCCGCGCTATGTGATCTCCATGGGATCTTGTGCCAACGGTGGCGGCTATTACCACTATTCCTACAGCGTTGTGCGCGGCTGTGACCGGATTGTGCCGGTGGATGTCTATGTGCCGGGCTGCCCGCCCACGGCTGAGGCGCTGCTGTATGGTCTGCTGCAATTGCAGCGCAAGATGCGCCGGACAGGGACAATTGTACGATGAGCGAGCAACTGCAAGAACTCGGCGCCTATATTGAGGCCAAACGCCCCGATTGTGTGCTGTCATGGGAGATTGCCCATGGTGAGCTGACCGCGGATGTGACGCTGACCAATATCACTGGTCTGGTGGAGTTTCTCAAAGGCGATGCAACCTGCCGGTTCTCGACCTTGATCGACATCACAGCGGTGGATTATCCGGGCCGGGCCAAACGCTTTGACGTGGTGTACCATTTCCTCAGCATGTACCAGAACCACCGCATTCGCCTGCGTGTCGCCGCGCGGGAAAAGGATATGGTGCCCTCGCTGGTCGATGTACATCCCAGCGCCAACTGGTTCGAGCGTGAAATTTTTGACATGTTCGGCATCCTGTTCTCCGGTCACCCGGACCTGCGCCGCATTCTGACGGATTACGGCTTTCGCGGGCATCCGCTGCGCAAGGATTTCCCGACCACGGGTTATACCGAAGTGCGCTATGACGAAGCGCAGAAACGCGTGGTCTATGAGCCGGTGAAGCTGGTTCAGGAATACCGCCAGTTTGACTTTATGTCGCCATGGGAGGGGGCCGAATACATCCTGCCCGGCGACGACAAGGCGGAGGCGAAGTAATGGGCGGTATCTGGTGGTTGATCCTGTCTGCACTGACAGCCATCCCAATGGTCAAGCTGCTGCCATTCTTTGGCATCAACAAATACTGGGCGGCTGTGTGCCTTGTCCCGCTTGGCACAATTGCCTTGCTGTGGTGGATGGGTCTCAAGCTGCAAGAGTTGGAGAAACTGTAATGATTGCGTTTCTGGAAAAGATGATGGCCGATCTGTTTGGTCAGCGCCAAGAGCTGCCGATCCCTGTGCGGGTTGAGGACAGCGATGACAAGTCGGACATCTTTGCCCGCAGGACATCCGGAGGCGATCAATAATGGACGGCGATATTCGCGTGAACACCTATGATGACGGCTCAACCGATGCTGTCACCGGGGAACAGAAGATCCGCAATTTCAACATCAACTTTGGCCCGCAACACCCTGCGGCGCACGGGGTTTTGCGTCTGGTTCTGGAACTGGACGGCGAGATTGTAGAGCGCTGCGATCCGCACATTGGCCTGCTGCACCGTGGCACGGAAAAGCTGATGGAAAGCCGGACCTATCTGCAGAACCTGCCGTATTTCGACCGGCTGGATTATGTGGCGCCGATGAACCAGGAACATGCCTGGTGTCTGGCGATTGAAAAGCTGACCGGCACCGAAGTGCCGCGCCGCGCCAGCCTGATCCGGGTGCTTTATTCCGAGATTGGCCGGGTGTTGAACCACCTGCTGAACGTGACGACACAGGCCTTGGATGTGGGGGCGCTGACGCCGCCGCTCTGGGGTTTCGAGGAACGCGAAAAGTTGATGGTGTTCTACGAGCGGGCCTGTGGCGCACGTCTGCACGCGGCCTATTTCCGTCCCGGCGGTGTGCATCAGGATCTGCCCGAAGACCTGATCGACGATATCGAAACGTGGGCCAATGAATTTCCGAACCTCTTGGATGACATTGACGGGTTGCTGACCGAAAACCGGATTTTCAAACAGCGTAACGTCGATATTGGCGTCGTGACCGAACAGGACATTCTGGATTATGCCTTTAGCGGCGTGATGGTGCGCGGCTCCGGTATGGCATGGGATTTGCGCCGTTCGCAGCCCTATGAGTGCTATGACGAGTTCGATTTCCAGATTCCGATCGGTAAAAATGGCGATTGCTTTGACCGCTACCTCTGCCGGATGGAAGAGATGCGGCAATCGGTCAGCATCATCCATCAGGCCATTGCCAAGCTGCGCGCGCCCGAGGGCAAGGGCGATATTCTGGCACGGGGCAAACTGACCCCGCCAACGCGCTCTGCGATGAAGACCAACATGGAAAGCCTGATCCATCACTTCAAGCTTTATACCGAAGGGTTCCACGTGCCGGCGGGCGAGGTCTATTGCGCCGTCGAAGCGCCAAAAGGCGAGTTTGGCGTGTTCCTTGTGGCGGATGGATCCAACAAACCCTACCGCGCCAAGATCCGCGCACCGGGCTATCCGCATTTGCAGGCGATGGATCACATCAGCAAGGGCCACCAGCTGGCGGATGTTGCTGCGATCATTGGCACCATGGACGTGGTGTTCGGGGAGATCGACCGCTGATGCGGCCGATGGACCATCACCTATTTGAATACACTCATGGCGGGCCATCGGTCCGCCACACAAACGAAAGCTAGAGACTATGCTGCGCCGTTTGCACCACGAACAACCCGAAAGCTTTGCCTTCACCCCTGCCAATCAGGCCTGGGCCGAAGCGCAGATGACCAAATACCCCGAAGGGCGTCAGGCCAGCGCGATCATTCCACTGTTGTGGCGTGCGCAGGAACAGGAGGGCTGGCTCAGCCGTCCGGCGATTGAGCATATCTCTGACATGCTGGGCATGGCCTATATTCGCGGGCTTGAGGTCGCGACCTTCTATTTCATGTTCCAGTTGCAGCCGGTCGGCTCTGTTGCGCATATCCAGATTTGCGGGACCACAACCTGCATGATCTGCGGCGCCGAAGATCTGGTTGGCTTGTGCAAGGAACGCATCGCGCCCAACCCGCATGAGCTGTCGGCGGATGGCAAGTTTTCCTGGGAAGAGGTCGAATGCCTCGGGGCCTGTGCCAATGCGCCGATGGCCCAGATCGGCAAGGATTATTACGAAGATCTCACCCGTGACAAATTGATTGAACTGCTGGATGATCTTTCCGCTGGCAAGGTTCCGGTTCCGGGTCCGCAAAACGGGCGTTACGCCTCCGAGCCACTCAGCGGTCTGACAAGCTTGACGGGTCATGACAGCGGCAAGACACAATACAACGCCAGTGCGCAACTGGCCGTGGACATTGGCGACAGTGTCAAACGCATTGATGGCACCGAAGTGCCGTTGCTGACCCCATGGCTCAAGGGTGCAAACACGGACAAGAAACCTGCGGCGGCGAAAAAGACCAAGGCGGCGGCAAAACCTGCGGCGGCCAAACGCGCGGTCGGCGAGAGTTCCGACAAGCACTCCGAAACACCGGGCGAAGCGCCCAAGGTCAAGGCAAAGGCCAAGCCCAAGTCGGGCAGTGTGGCACCAGCACCGGCCAAGGCAGAGGCGGCCCCGACTGCGGGCAAAAAGCCACGCACGATGAAAGCGTCGCGCAAAGCGGGGCCGGATGATCTGAAAATGATCAAAGGCGTCGGGCCAAAGCTGGAAGATTTGCTCAACTCCATGGGCTATTTCCACTACGACCAGATCGCGAAGTGGGACGCACAGGCGGTGGCTTGGGTGGATGAGAATTTGGAAGGCTTCAAAGGTCGCGTGAGCCGCGACAATTGGGTCGAACAGGCGGTTAAACTGGCCGCAGGCGAGGAGACAGAGTTTTCCACGCGGGCCAGCAAGGGGAATATCTACAAAGACTGAGACATAAAAAACAACGGGAAGAGGGACGAAAATGACAAAAAACACAGAAGGCGCCGATTGCGCGCGTAACTGTTGGATCATGGGTGCCGTTGGCGGCGTGATCTGCGCATTGTTGCTGCTGGCCCTGGCGGGCTGGTCGTTCCTTTCATCGCTGTTTGCAGGGATCGTGATTGCGATCATTCTTGGCTATTTGTTGATCCAGTTCCGTTGTAGCAGCAGTGGCAGTTCCTTTGCCTCGGGTCCGGCAGCGACGACGGTCTCTGCGGCCAGCGCAGCCAGCACGGACACCACAACCTCTGCTGCACCTGCTGCGTCTTCTGCTGCGGCAACGGCCCATGCAGCACCGGCCAAAGCGGTCGATATGGTTGATCCCGCGCCGGAGGCGCAGGAGGCCGCACCGGCAGAGACCTCCGCCCCGGCCACAGAAACAGCTGAGGCCGCAAGTGCCAAACCGGCCGCCGCCGCCAAGCCAAAGGTCGCAGCCAAGCCAAAAGCCGCGGCCAAACCGAAAGCCGCAGCAAAACCAAAAGCCGCTGCCAAGTCCAAAGCCGCAGCGAAACCCAAGGCAGATGCCGCGGCCAAGCCCAAGCGGGCGCCCGTCGCGGCGGATGGCAAACCCGAATTGATGACTGCACCGCGTGCAACTGGCGCGGATGATCTCAAACTGATCAGCGGCGTTGGCCCCAAGTTGGAGCAAACCCTGAACGAGATGGGCATCTGGCACTACGATCAGGTTGCCGGATTGCGCAAGAAAGAGATCGCCTGGGTTGATGAGCGCCTGCGCTTCAAAGGCCGCATCGAACGGGACGATTGGGTCAGTCAGGCCAAGATACTGGCCAAAGGCGGCGAGACCGAGTTCTCGAAGCGTAAGAAGAAATAGACCGGAGCGCCCCGCAGATGAGCGTTGAGACAGACAAAGCAATTGCACGCAAAGGTCAGAGTGTTGCTCTGGTCATTGCCGTGACGATGGTGCTTTGGATCATCGCACAATGGGCGGGGCCTGCGTTGGGGCTGCCGGGGCGTTTCGCGCTCCTGTTCGATTTTGCAGCTTTGGCCGCGCTCTTTTGGGCGTTGGTTGTGATTTATCAGATATGGCAGGCCCGGCGGGCCGCCAAAGCAAGTGAGTAGGTAGGCAGTTATGCTTCAGGACCAAGACCGCATCTTTACCAACATCTACGGGATGCATGACCGTACGCTCAAAGGGGCGCAGGCGCGCGGCCATTGGGATGGCACCGCCGGCATCATCAAAAAGGGGCGTGACTGGATCATCGACCAGATGAAAACCTCCGGTCTGCGCGGGCGCGGCGGTGCGGGTTTCCCCACCGGTTTGAAATGGTCGTTCATGCCGAAAGAAAGCGATGGCCGGCCATCCTATCTCGTGATCAACGCGGACGAATCCGAGCCGGGCACCTGCAAGGACCGCGAAATCATGCGCCACGATCCGCATACACTGATCGAAGGGTGCCTGATTGCCAGTTTCGCGATGAATGCCAACGCCTGCTACATCTACATTCGCGGCGAATACATCCGCGAGCGTGAGGCGCTGCAAGCCGCGATTGATGAGGCTTATGACGCGGGCCTTCTGGGCAAGAACGCTGCCAAGTCCGGCTGGGACTTTGATCTTTACCTGCACCACGGCGCCGGCGCCTATATCTGCGGCGAGGAAACCGCGCTGCTGGAAAGCCTTGAGGGCAAAAAGGGCATGCCGCGGATGAAACCGCCGTTCCCGGCGGGGGCTGGCCTTTATGGCTGTCCGACCACGGTGAACAATGTGGAATCGATTGCCGTTGTGCCAACAATCCTGCGGCGCGGGCCGGAATGGTTTGCCGGTTTTGGCCGCCCTAACAACGCGGGCACCAAGCTGTTTGCGATCTCCGGTCACGTCAACAACCCCTGCGTGGTCGAAGAGGCGATGTCGATCACTTTCGAAGAGCTGATCGAAACCCACTGCGGCGGCATTCGCGGCGGCTGGGACAATCTCAAGGCTGTGATCCCGGGCGGATCGTCCGTTCCGATGATCCCCGGTGCGCAGATGAAAGATGCGATCATGGACTTTGACTACCTGCGTGAGCAACGCTCTGGTCTGGGCACGGCGGCGGTCATCGTGATGGACAATTCCACCGACGTGATCAAAGCGATCTGGCGTTTGTCGAAGTTCTACAAGCACGAGAGCTGCGGCCAGTGTACGCCCTGCCGCGAAGGCACGGGCTGGATGATGCGGGTGATGGACCGTCTGGTGACAGGCGACGCGGAACCCGAAGAGATCGACATGCTGCTGGATGTGACCAAACAGGTCGAAGGCCATACAATCTGTGCGCTGGGTGATGCGGCGGCCTGGCCTATTCAGGGTCTCATCCGCCACTTCCGCGACGAGATCGAAGACCGGATCAAACACAAACGCACCGGACGCGTTTCAGCAGTGGCGGCAGAATAATGGAAGCTTTTGCAGAATACAGCCACGCCATCCTGTCTTTGGCGCTTTGGTCAGTGATTGTTGCGCTTCTGGCGGGGGTGTCCACGATTGGCCGCTCGGCAGAGAAACGTTGTGAATGTGGCAAGCCAAAGCGGGATTATTCCGATGTGGTTTACCGCCGCGAGCGGGCGTTCATGAACGCGGTTGAAAACTCCGGCCCCTTCGTGGCGGCTACAGCAGCCGCGATGCTGGCCGGTGCGCCGGCGTTCTGGGTCAATCTTCTGGCCTCGTTGTTCATCGTGGCGCGGATCGTAATGGTGTTTATTCACATCAAGACGGAAAACCAGGGCATGCGTTCGGCCAGCTTTGCTGTGGGTTGGTTCTGCATGTTGGCATTGGCTGTTCTGGCCGTTGTGGCGGTGCTTTGATCTGATGCAACATCCCGCCGGTCATCATCTTGCCGAGCTGAACCTGGGCATTCTCAAATATGATTGGGATGACCCAAGGGTGAAGGATTTTGTAGATGGGCTGGATCTGGTCAACGGGATTGCGCAACGCGCAGCCGGGTTTGTCTGGATGATGAACGAAGACACCATGGAGCGCGAACAGAACAATCCCGAAGGCGAAATGGGGGGTAACCCGCGCATGGCCTCGACCCTTTCTGTTTGGGAAAGCGTTGAAACGCTTGAACATTTTGTCTGGAACACCGTTCACAAGCAGTTCTATGACCGCAAGGCGGAATGGTACGACATGGGCGCGGCACTGCGGTTTGCGATGTGGTGGGTGCCTGAGGGACATCGCCCCACCATGGCCGAGGCAATGGAACGTTTCAGGCATCTGGAAAAGCACGGCGAAAGCGATTTTGCCTTTGGCTGGTCCTTTGTGAAATCTGCAGGGCTTTGGAAGACCAAGGCCTGTGGCGCGGGGCAGGCGGCGTGAGCATGACGCGCGGGCAACATATGATGATGCGGGGGCTGCGGCCCTGCTGCATTCTGGCGGAGAAGTAAGATGAAGATAATTGTTCCAGCCCTGATGGTTGCCGCGCTGCTGGCAGGCTGCGCAGACAAAAGCAAACTGACCCCGTTCGAAGGGTTCTATTATCGCACCAAGGTGGCGAAGGTAGACAAACAGCTGGATGTATTCACCGTGACAGTGCGCGACGCCTCCCAGTCGGTTGAGGGTGCGCGGCAGGCCGGTGAACACGCGGCGATCTCCCATTGCGTGCAGTACTACGGCAGTTCCGATATCGAATGGACGGTTGGTCCGGACACCCCCGCAGAGGAGTTGAGAATTGTGGATGACCGGCTGGTTTTCAGTGGCCGTTGCCCACAGTAAAATTTGGCGCGTAAAACCCGCCTGAGGCTTTGCATTTCGTGATGTTATTGCCTATCAGACACCAAAACCGCATGTGCGAAGCTGGGCCAGACTGCCCGCATCACATGAGGAGAAGTAAGAATGCGATTTATCGTGATTGCAATAACCGGATTAAGTTTGATGGCGGTGCCCGCCATGGCCAAGCCCCCGTTGCGGGAGGTGGCTGTGATTGATGATGCGCTGCTTGATCTTGGGATTGCCGACCGGATCCGCAAAAGCTGTCCAACGATCTCGGCGCGGATGCTCAAGGCGGTCAGTTATGTCTGGGATCTGAAGGCGCAGGCGCGGGCGCTTGGCTATTCCGAAGCAGAGATCGAGGCCTACGTCGACAGCGAGGCCGAAAAAGACCGGATGCGTGCCCGTGGAAGGGCGTTTTTCAAGGCAAAGGGGGTCGATACTTCTGACCCGCAAAGCTATTGTGCGCTAGGACGTGCAGAGATTCAAAAATCGAGCCGGATCGGTTCGTTACTGAAAGCGAAGTGAGCATATGAGCGATACCCGCAAGATCATCATCGACGGCAAGGAAATCGAAGTCGATGGGGCGATGACCCTCATTCAGGCCTGTGAGCAGACCGGCGTCGAAGTGCCGCGGTTTTGCTACCATGAACGGCTGTCGATTGCCGGGAACTGCCGGATGTGTCTTGTCGAGGTTGTGGGTGGTCCGCCCAAACCTGCGGCCTCCTGTGCGATGCAGGTGCGCGATCTGCGCCCCGGTCCCGAGGGCCAGCCGCCTGTGGTCAAGACCAATTCGCCTATGGTAAAAAAGGCCCGCGAAGGGGTCATGGAATTTCTGCTGATCAACCACCCGCTTGATTGCCCGATCTGCGATCAGGGTGGCGAATGCGATCTTCAGGATCAGGCGATGGCCTACGGCGTTGATTTCTCGCGTTACCGCGAGCCCAAGCGCGCCACCGAAGATCTGGATCTGGGGCCATTGGTTGAAACCCACATGACCCGCTGTATTTCCTGCACCCGCTGTGTGCGTTTCACCACCGAGGTGGCGGGTTTGCACATGATGGGTCAGACAGGCCGCGGCGAAGATGCCGAGATCACCTCGTATCTGGGCCAGACGCTCAACAGCAATCTGCAAGGCAACATCATTGATCTGTGCCCCGTGGGCGCATTGGTGTCGAAGCCTTACGCCTTTACCGCCCGTCCGTGGGAATTGACCAAAACCGAAAGCATCGATGTGATGGATGCGCTTGGCTCCAACATCCGGGTGGACACCAAGGGCCGCGAAGTGATGCGCATTCTGCCGCGCAACCATGACGGCGTGAATGAGGAATGGATTTCCGACAAGACCCGTTTTGTATGGGACGGTCTGCGCCGCCAGCGTTTGGACACGCCCTACATTCGCGAAAACGGCAAGCTGCGCAAAGCCAGCTGGCCAGAGGCGCTGTCCGCGGCTGCGGCGGCGATGAAGGGAAAGAAAGTTGGCGGTCTGGTCGGCGATCTGACGTCGGTCGAGGCGGCCTTTGCCCTGAAACAACTGATCGAAGGGCTGGGCGGCAGCGTTGAATGCCGTACCGATGGCGCGAAACTGCCAGCGGGCAACCGATCTGGCTATGTGGGCACGGCCACAATCGAAGACATCGACAGCGCACAGGCGATCATGCTCATCGGGACCAACCCCGCAGTTGAAGCGCCGGTTTTGAATGCGCGTATCCGCAAGGCCTGGACCAAAGGCGCGGGCATTGGCGTGATTGGCACAAACGTCGATCTGACCTATGAAACCATGCATATCGGTGATGATCCCTCGATCATGTCCGACCTGATGAAGCGGGATCATTCTGATGTGGCTGAAAAGCCGTCAGTGATCATCATCGGGCAGGCGGCATTGGCCCGAGAGGATGGCGCGGCGATCCTGGCCGAGGCGATGGCGCTGGCCGACAGCACCAAATCCACCTTCATGGTGTTGCACACTGCGGCAGGCCGTGTGGGCGCGATGGACATTGGCGCGACGTCCGAGAACGGCATCACCGATGTTCTGGGCGCAGAGGTGATCTACAACCTTGGCGCGGACGAGGGCGACATTCCCGCCGGTCCGTTTGTGATTTATCAGGGCAGCCATGGCGACCGTGGTGCTCACCGCGCAGACATCATCCTGCCCGGTGCCGCCTATACCGAAGAGCCGGGTCTGTTTGTGAACACCGAAGGGCGGCCACAGATTGCACAGCGTGCAGGCTTTGCCCCCGGCGAAGCCAAGGAAAACTGGGCCATTCTTCGGGCACTTTCTGCGGAACTGGATGCAACCTTGCCGTTCGATTCCATCGCTGCCCTGCGTCAGCAATTGGTCGCGGCGCATTCGCATCTGGGCGATGTCGATGAAGTTGCGGCGAACGAATGGCAACCACTTGAGCGCGGCAAGATCATGGCCAACCCATTTGACGCTGCGATCAAGGATTTCTACCTGTCCAACCCGATTGCCCGCGCCAGCCAATTGATGGCGGAGCTGTCCGCCAACGCCGCCGCACGCGCCGCTGCACCACTGGCGGCGGAGTGAAGCGGGTGGCAGCAGTTTTTCCTCTTGCCTTGGCGGCTTGCGAGACACCGCCGCCCACGGCGGAGGATTTCATCCCGGAATACAAAGGGGTGGAAACCAAGCTTTTGGAGGGCGATCTGGTGCAGTTCAATGTCGCCATGACCAAAGCACAAAGCACAAAAGACGTGGCGGATTACGCCAGATGCGCTGCTGCGCAGTACACGTTAATCCGTGGTTACGGTTTTGCGCGTCATGTCCGCACAAATGTGAGCCAAGAGGGTAGCATATGGCGGGCAGATGCTGTTTACACAATCTCGCCGAGCCTGCCGCGCGGCTTGAGGACAATTGATGCTGAAGTGACTGCGCAAGACTGCGCAGAACGCGGCATACCGACGGTGTGAGGGACTAATGGCTGAATTCTTTTACAACACGGGTCTGGGCATTGCCTTGCTGACATTGGGGCAGGTTCTGTTGATCCTTCTGCCGCTTTTGGTCGCGCTGGCCTTTTTGATGTACGCGGACCGCAAAATCTGGGCGGCGGTGCAGATGCGCCGGGGGCCCAATGTGGTGGGCGTCTTTGGTCTGATGCAAAGTTTCGCGGACTTGCTGAAATACGTGGTGAAAGAGGTCGTCGTCCCTGCGGGCGCGGACAAGCCGGTGTTTTTCCTCGCGCCGATGGTGTCGCTGGTGATGGCACTGATCGCCTGGGCGGTGATCCCCTTCAACGAGGGTTGGATCCTGTCGGACATCAACGTGGCGATCCTGTATGTTTTTGCGGTTTCCTCGCTTGAGGTTTACGGCGTGATCATGGGTGGTTGGGCGTCCAACTCCAAGTATCCGTTCCTTGGCTCGCTTCGCTCTGCGGCGCAGATGATTTCTTACGAGGTGTCGATCGGCCTGATCATCATCGGCGTGATCCTGTCCACCGGTTCGATGAACTTTAGCTCGATCGTGAATGCGCAAGATGGCGATTGGGGCATCTTCAACTGGTACTTCCTGCCGCATTTCCCGATGCTGTTCTTGTTCTTCATCTCGGCGCTGGCCGAAACCAACCGCCCACCGTTTGACCTGCCCGAAGCGGAATCAGAACTGGTGGCGGGCTATCAGGTTGAATATTCCTCCACGCCGTTCCTTTTGTTCATGATCGGTGAACTGGTGGCCGTGGTTCTGATGTGCGCATTGGTATCGCTGTTGTTCTTCGGTGGCTGGCTGTCGCCGGTGCCGTTCCTGCCCGATGGCTTCTTCTGGATGTTCATCAAGATGCTGTTTGTCTTCTTCATGTTCTCCATGGTGAAGGCGATCACACCGCGCTACCGCTATGACCAGCTGATGCGACTGGGGTGGAAAGTGTTCCTGCCGTTCAGCCTGTTCTGGGTGGTGTTCGTGGCCTTTGCCGCAAAATTCGAATGGTTCTGGGGCGTATATGCGCGCTGGACCGTAGGGGGCTGATATGACGCAGATCGACTATACCCGCGCCGCAAAATATTTCCTGCTGCAGGATTTTGCCAAAGGCATGATGCTGGGCCTGAAGTATATGTTCCGCCCCAAGGCGACCATCAACTATCCGCACGAAAAAGGCCCGCTGTCCCCGCGTTTTCGCGGTGAACATGCGCTGCGCCGTTATCCAAATGGCGAAGAGCGTTGCATCGCCTGCAAATTGTGCGAAGCGGTCTGCCCTGCACAGGCGATCACCATCGACGCCGAGCCGCGCGAGGACGGCAGCCGCCGCACCACGCGTTACGACATCGACATGACCAAATGCATCTACTGCGGTTTCTGCCAGGAAGCCTGCCCTGTAGATGCGATTGTCGAGGGGCCAAACTTCGAGTTCTCAACTGAAACCCGCGAAGAGCTGTATTACGACAAGGCCAAGCTGCTTGAGAACGGTGACCGCTGGGAAGCCGAAATCGCCCGCAACCTCGAAATGGATGCACCTTACCGATGAGCGATCCCAAAAACCCCTTTGAAGCGATGATGAACCAAGCGCAGGAAATGGCCAAAGGCTTTCCTGCGATGGATGCGTTCACGCCCAAGGGGTTTGAGGCGATGATGGGCACCATGCCCAAGGACATGATGGAAATGATGTTCGGCAATACGCTGAACGAAGGCGGGCTGGATGCGCGCACACGGATGTTGCTGACATTGGCCGGACTGACCATGCAGGGCGCACAAAACGATATGGCCGTGCGCCAGACTGTGCGCCACGCGCTTGAGGCCGGGGCGACCAAGCAGCACATCGTAGAAACAATCGGGCAGATGTCGGTGTTCGCCGGTATTCCCGCAATGACCCGCGCGCTGGAACTGGCGCAAGCGGTGTTGGACGAAAAAGAGGGCGACGCATGAGTGTCTTTTCATTCTACCTGTTTGCAACCTGCGTGATTGCGGGCGGGCTGTTCACCGTGATCAGCCGCAACCCCGTGCACTCGGTGCTGTGGTTGATCCTGTCATTCCTGAGCGCGGCGGGCCTGTTTGTCCTGCTGGGGGCGGAATTTGTCGCGATGCTGCTGATCATTGTCTATGTCGGCGCTGTCGCGGTGCTGTTCCTGTTCGTGGTGATGATGCTGGACGTCGATTTTGCCGAGCTGAAGGCAGAGATGGCCCGCTATATGCCGCTGGCTTTGCTCATCGGTCTGGTGATCTTGATGCAATTCGTCATGGCCTTTGGCGCATGGGAAAGCAACGCGGCGGCCGAGGGGCTGCGCACGCAGGTGACGGACACAAGCGTGCACAACACCGCGGCGCTGGGTCTGATCCTTTATGATGACTACTTCCTGCTGTTCCAACTGGCGGGGCTGATCCTGCTGGTGGCGATGATCGGTGCGATTGTGCTGACGCTGCGCCACCGGGTGGATGTGAAACGCCAGGACGTGGTGGCGCAGATGATGCGCGATCCGGCGAAGGCGATGGAATTGAAAGACGTGAAACCGGGGCAGGGGCTCTGAGCCCCGATTTTTCGGAAAAATCGGACCGGTTTCTTCGAAGAAACCGGCGCAAGACGGAAAGTGTAAGAATAAGATGATCGGACTTGAACACTATCTGACAGTAGCGGCGACGCTGTTTGTCATTGGCATCTTCGGGCTTTTTCTGAACCGTAAGAACGTGATCATTTTGTTGATGAGCATCGAATTGATGCTCTTGGCGGTGAACATCAACTTTGTCGCTTTCTCCAGCTTTCTGGGTGATCTGGTCGGGCAGGTTTACACGTTGTTTGTCCTGACCGTTGCGGCGGCTGAGGCGGCCATCGGTCTTGCCATTCTGGTCTGTTTCTTCCGCAACCGTGGCACGATCGCGGTCGAAGATGTCAACGTGATGAAGGGCTGAGATCATGGAAACCACACTCCTTTTTGCCCCTCTGGTTGGCGCATTGATCTGCGGCTTTGGCTGGAAGATCATCGGCGAACGCCCTGCCCAGATGGTTGCAACAGCGCTTTTGTTCCTGTCCGCCACGCTGAGCTGGCTCACGTTCCTGACCTTTGAGGGGCCGACAGAGCATATCCAGATCCTGCGCTTTATCGAAAGCGGCAGCCTGAGCACCGATTGGTCGATCCGTCTGGACCGTCTGACCGCGATCATGCTGATTGTTGTGACCACAGTGTCCAGCCTCGTGCATCTTTATTCCTTTGGCTACATGGCCCACGATGAGAACTTTGGTGAAAACGAAAGCTATCGCCCGCGTTTCTTTGCCTATCTGTCGTTCTTTACCTTTGCGATGCTGATGCTCGTGACCTCTGACAACCTTGTGCAGATGTTCTTTGGTTGGGAAGGGGTTGGCGTGGCCTCCTATCTGCTGATTGGTTTCTACTTCAAAAAGCCAAGCGCCAATGCTGCCGCGATCAAGGCCTTTGTGGTCAACCGAGTGGGCGACTTTGGCTTTGCGCTGGGGATATTCGCGCTGTTCTACCTGACCGACAGCATACGCTTTGACGATGTATTCGCTGCGGCACCGCAGCTGGCTGAACAGACCGTTGGCTTCCTGTGGACCGAATGGAACGCAGCCAACCTGATTGCCTTCTTGCTGTTCATCGGCGCGATGGGCAAATCGGCGCAGCTTTTCCTGCACACATGGTTGCCGGACGCGATGGAAGGTCCGACACCTGTATCGGCCCTGATCCACGCCGCGACCATGGTGACCGCAGGTGTATTCCTTGTCTGCCGCATGTCCCCATTGATGGAATTTGCGCCTGAGGCCATGACATTCGTGACCGTGATTGGTGCAACAACAGCTTTCTTTGCTGCGACAGTGGGTCTGGTTCAGACCGACATCAAACGTGTGATTGCCTATTCCACCTGTTCGCAGCTGGGCTATATGTTCGTGGCTGCAGGCGTAGGCATGTATTCCGCCGCGATGTTCCACCTGTTCACCCACGCGTTCTTCAAGGCGATGTTGTTCCTTGGGGCCGGTTCGGTGATCCACGCGATGCACCACGAGCAGGACATGACCAACTATGGCGGTCTGCGCAAAAAGATCCCCTATACCTTTGCCGCGATGATGATTGGTACGCTGGCGATCACCGGTGTTGGCATTCCGCTGACGCATATTGGTTTCGCGGGCTTCCTGTCAAAGGACGCGATTATCGAAAGCGCCTGGGGCGGCGGGTCTATGTATGGCTTCTGGCTCTTGGTTGTGGCTGCCGCGATGACCAGCTTCTACAGCTGGCGCCTGATCTTCCTGACGTTCTATGGCACCCCGCGCGGCAACAAGCACACCCATGAGCACGCCCATGAATCGCCGATGACCATGCTGATCCCTCTGGGTGTTCTGGCCCTGGGCGCGGTGTTCTCTGGCATGTTGTGGTATGGCAGCTTCTTTGGGCACACTGACGAGATTGCGGAGTTCTATGACATTCCGCTGGCCCAAGAGGCCGGGCATGGCGACGCCCAAGTGGATGGCGCGTCAACCGATCACGGCGAAGGTGATCATGGCGCTTCGGACGGTGAACACCACGCGGCCTTTGGCGGCAACCCTGGTGATGGTGCGCTCTACTTTGCTCCGGACAACCATGTGCTGGATGCGGCTCATGACGCCCCGAAATGGGTTAAGGTCAGTCCCTTCATTGCGATGCTGGGCGGCTTTCTCATGGCGATGTGGTTCTACATCTGGAACCCGACCCTGCCGGCACGTTTGGCCGAAAACCAAAAGCCGCTTTATCTATTCCTGAAAAACAAATGGTACTTTGATGAGATCTACAACGTGGTCTTTGTCGGCCCCGCCAAGGCACTTGGCCGCTTCTTGTGGAAGCGCGGAGATGGCAACGTGATTGACGGCACTTTGAACGGCGTCGCCATGGGCATCGTCCCCTTCTTCACCCGTCTGGCCGGTAAGGCGCAATCGGGCTACATCTTTACCTACGTCTTTGCCATGGTGATCGGGATCGCGGTCCTTGTCACATGGATGACGATGAGCGGGGGGGCAAACTGATGGACTCGCATCTGCTTTCCATTGTCACGTTCATGCCCGCCTTTGCGGCGCTGATCCTGGCCATTTTCCTGCGCGGCGATGATGAGACTGCGGGGCGCAATGCCAAGTGGCTCGCGATGATCACCACCACGGTGACCTTCCTGATCTCGCTGTTCATTCTGTTTGAATTTGACCCCAACGACACCGGGTTTCAGTTTGTCGATGAGGCAGACTGGCTGCTGGGCCTGAAGTACCGCCTTGGTGTTGATGGCATCTCGATCCTGTTCGTGATGCTGACCACCTTCATGATGCCGCTGGTGATCGCAGCCTCCTGGAACGTGAACACCCGCGTCAAGGAATACATGATTGCCTTTCTGGTGCTCGAAACGCTCATGCTGGGTGTGTTCATGGCGCTGGATCTGGTGTTGTTTTACCTGTTCTTTGAGGCAGGCCTGATCCCGATGTTCCTGATCATCGGCATCTGGGGCGGGGCCAACCGCATCTATGCCAGCTTCAAGTTCTTCCTTTATACCTTCCTCGGCTCGGTTCTGATGCTGGTGGCCATGGTGGCGATGTTTACCGAGGCGGGCACCACATGTATCGGCGGTTGCGAGCTGAGCTTGCTGACACACACCTTTGGGTCCGAAACCTTCAGCGTGATGGGCGTTCAAATCATCGGCGGGATGCAAACACTATTGTTCCTCGCGTTCTTTGCCAGCTTTGCGGTGAAAATGCCGATGTGGCCGGTGCACACCTGGCTGCCGGATGCCCACGTACAGGCGCCAACCGCAGGATCCGTGGTTCTGGCGGCGATCCTGCTCAAGATGGGCGGTTACGGTTTCCTGCGCTTCAGCCTGCCGATGTTCCCTGTGGGATCGGATATCATGGCGCCGCTGGTGTTGTGGATGTCGGCGATTGCGATTGTCTATACCTCGCTGGTCGCGCTGGTGCAGGAAGACATGAAAAAGCTGATTGCCTATTCATCTGTTGCGCATATGGGCTTTGTCACCATGGGGATCTTTGCCGCCAACCAGCAGGGTATTGATGGCGCGATTTTCCAGATGATCAGCCACGGCTTTATCTCTGGAGCGCTGTTCCTCTGCGTCGGAGTGATCTATGACCGCATGCACACCCGCGACATCGACGCCTATGGCGGTCTGGTGAACCGGATGCCGGCCTATGCGATGATCTTTATGCTGTTCACCATGGCCAATGTCGGCCTGCCGGGCACTTCCGGATTTGTCGGGGAATTCCTGACGCTGATGGCGACCTTCCAAGTCAACACCTGGGTTGCAGCGATTGCCACAACCGGTGTCATCTTCTCGGCGGCCTATGCACTTTGGCTGTACCGCCGGGTGGTCATGGGCGACCTGATCAAGGAAAGCCTCAAGGCGATCACCGATATGACCCCACGTGAGCGCTGGATCTTTGCGCCACTGGTGGTGATGACCCTGCTCTTGGGGGTCTATCCGGCACTGGTGCTTGATATGATCGGCCCGTCCGTTGCGGCGCTGGTTGAAAACTACACTGTGGCGCTGGACGCGGCTGATACCGCTGTCCAATCCGCCGAAGCCACTCATTAAGAAGGACCACGCGATGATTTCCGCTGATCTGAATATCATCCTGCCCGAGATTCTGCTCTCAGCCTTTGCGCTGTTGGGGCTGATGGGGGCGGTCTATACCACCAAGGACAAAACCGGTGGTTTGCTGGTCTGGCTGACGGCCATCGTCTTTGTTGCGCTGGCGGCATGGATTGGCCTGACGGGTGAGGGCACGCGCGTGGCCTTTGATGGGATGTTCATCGAGGATGGCTTTGCCCGCTTTGCCAAGGTGACGATCCTGCTGTCCGCAGCGGCGGTTCTGGTGATGTCCGAAGGCTATATGAAATCGCGCGGTTTGCTGCGGTTTGAGTATCCGATGCTGGTGGCACTTTCTGCCGTGGGCATGATGATGATGGTCAGCGCGGGCGACTTGATGGCGCTTTACATGGGTTTGGAGCTGCAATCGCTGGCACTCTACGTCGTTGCCTCCCTGCGCCGCGACTCTGTCAAATCCACTGAGGCCGGCCTGAAGTACTTCGTGCTGGGCGCGCTCAGCTCTGGTTTGCTGCTCTATGGTGCATCGCTGGTTTATGGTTACGCGGGCACAACGCTGTTCTCCGGTATCATCACCACCGCACAATCGGGCAATGTCTCGCTGGGGCTGCTGTTTGGTCTGGTGTTCCTGATCTCGGGCATGGCGTTCAAGGTGTCTGCGGTGCCGTTCCACATGTGGACCCCTGACGTTTATGAAGGGTCTCCAACCCCGGTTACCGCGTTCTTTGCCACGGCGCCCAAGGTTGCGGCGATGGGTCTGTTTGCACGTGTGCTGCATGATGCCTTTGGCAACGCGGTCAGTGACTGGAGCCAGATTGTTGCACTGCTCTCGGTGCTGTCGATGTTCCTCGGCGCGATCGCGGCGATTGGCCAGACCAACATCAAACGTCTTATGGCGTTTTCGTCCATCGCGCATATGGGTTACGCCCTGATGGGTCTGGCGGCCGGGACCGTGTTGGGTGTGCAGGCGATGCTGGTTTATATGGCGATCTATGTGACGATGAATGTCGGCACCTTTGCCTTCATCCTGATGATGCAGAAGGACGGCGCACCGGTCACGGATATTTCGTCGCTGAACATGTACTCCAAAACCAATCCGGGCCGTGCCCTGGCGATGCTGGTTCTGCTGTTCTCGCTGGCCGGTGTGCCGCCGATGCTGGGCTTCTTTGGCAAGCTTTACGTGCTGCGGGCGGCCTATGAGGCCGATCTGGTGTGGCTGGCGATTGCCGGTGTGATCGCCTCTGTGATCGGTGCCTATTACTATCTGCGGATCGTTTTCTACATGTACTTTGGTGAGGAACAATCCGAACAGCTCGACAATTCGCGTGGCGGGATATTGGGCGGCTTCCTGATTGCTTCGGCGCTGATCATGGTGCTTGGCATTGCCAATATGTTTGGCGTGGAAGGGGCCGCAGCGGCGGCGGCGGGTGCGCTTGTCAACTGACGGTGCCTGCCTGCCGGCTGTGATGCCGTGCTTTGAAGACATGGTGAAAACATGACCGCCTGGCCGGATGGCTATGGGCGGCATGTTTTTGATGTGCTGGATTCAACCCTGTCCGAGGCGGCGCGTATGGCGCCCACGTTGTCCGGACCTGCGTGGATACTGGCGCTTGAGCAAACCAACGCGCGCGGGCGGCGCGGGCGGGCCTGGTCCACCCCACGTGGCAATTTTGCAGGGACCCTGATCATGCGGCGGCGAGAAGAGCCGGGCGTGGCTGCCCTGCGCAGTTTCGTGACCTCGCTGGCGCTCTATCGGACCTTTGTCGAGGTCACGGGGCAGGCACAGGCTTTTGCACTCAAATGGCCCAATGATGTATTGCTCAAGGGCGGTAAGGTCGCGGGTATTCTGCTGGAAAGCATCGGCGATCACCTGGTGATCGGCATCGGCGTCAATCTGGCCCATGCCCCCGGCGCCGGTGAGGTCGAGGCGCGGGCGCTGACGCCGATGTCGCTGGCCGGAACGCTGGATATCAATGTCGCACCTGAGGTGTTTTTGGACGTACTCGCGGCGGAATATGCGGTGCTGGAGACCCAGTTTACCGCACATGGATTTGCCCCGATCCGCCGGGCGTGGCTGTCTCATGCGGCCAAACTGGGCGAAGTGATCACTGCCCGCACAATGCGGGATGAAACCGTTGGCACCTTTGAGGATGTCGATGAGGCGGGCAATCTGATCTTGCAAACGGCCAATGGCCGCGCCGCGATCACAGCGGCTGATGTCTATTTCTAACCCAAAAGGAGGCCAAGATATGCTTCTGGCCATTGACTGCGGCAACACCAACACGGTTTTTTCGATCTGGGACGGGGAGAAATTCCTCTGCACCATGCGAACCTCGACCCATCATGCGCGCACGGCGGATGCCTATTTCACTTGGTTCTCGACCTTGCTGGAACATTACGGCATTGATCCAAAGATCACCGAGGTGATCATTTCCTCTACCGTGCCAAGGGTTGTGTTCAATCTGCGGGTGTTCTCGGATCAGTTTTTTGGTTGTCGCCCGCTGGTGGTGGGCAAGCCTGACTGCCTGTTGCCAGCGCTTCCGCGTGTGGATCAGGGCACGATTGTCGGGCCAGACCGATTGGTCAACACCGCAGGAGCCTTTGACCGCCATGGCGGCAACCTGATTGTGGTGGACTTTGGCACTGCGACGACCTTTGACGTGGCGGGCCGGGATGGTGCCTATGTGGGCGGCGTGATCGCCCCCGGTGTAAATCTGTCACTCGAAGCACTGCATATGGCCGCCGCCGCGCTACCGCATGTGGACATTACCAAGCCGCAGCGTGTAGTAGGCACTAATACCGTCGCCTGTATGCAATCGGGCGTCTTTTGGGGCTATGTCGGGCTGGTCAAAGAGATCTGCGCCCGGATCAAGGCCGAACGCGACCAGAAAATGAAAATCATAGCAACCGGCGGGCTGGCCCCGTTGTTTGCGCAAACCGAAGATCTATTTGACGTCATCGAAGATGACCTGACGATGCACGGGCTGACCGTCATCCATAAATACAACAAGGAAAATGCTGACTAATGAGCAGTGAAAGATTAATCTACCTGCCCCTCGGTGGGGCCGGTGAAATTGGCATGAATGCCTATGTCTATGGCTACGGGAAACCGGGCAAGGAGCGGCTGATTGTCGTGGACCTTGGCGTGGCCTTCCCCGACATGGATGGCAGCCCCGGCGTGGATCTGATCCTGCCCGATATTGCCTGGCTGAAAGAACGCCGTGACCAGATTGAGGCGGTGTTTATCACCCACGCCCATGAGGATCATATCGGCGCCGTGGCCCACACCTATGACATGCTGCGCGCGCCAATCTATGCGCGCCGGTTCACCGCCAATATCGCCCATCGCAAGATGTCTGAACACGGTCACCCCGAAGACGCGGTCAGTGTTGTCGGGGCTTATCCAGAACAGATCAAAGCCGGTCCGTTCAGCATCAGCTTTTTGCCGATCTCGCATTCGATCCCTGAATCCTCGGCCATGGTGATTGATACACCTGCGGGCCGCGTGATCCATTCGGGTGATTTCAAGATCGACACCACGCCGGGTGTGGGTGAGGCCTATGACCCCGATCTTTGGGCCGAAGTCTGCAAGGATGGCGTCAAGGCGCTGGTCTGCGACAGTACCAATGTCTTTTCGCCCGCGCCGGGCCGGTCTGAAGTGACCGTTGGCCCCGAGATCGAAAAGCTGGTTTCAAGCGCCGAAGGAATGGTGGTCGCAACCACCTTTGCCTCCAACGTGGCGCGGGTGAAAACCCTTGCCGTGGCGGGGGACAAGGCCGGGCGGTCGATTGTCTTGCTGGGCCGTGCGATGAAACGCATGGTCGAGGCGGCGCTGGAAACCGGGGTGATGAAGGATTTCCCCAATGTGATCAGCCCCGAAGAGGCCCGCGCGGTGCCACGCGAAAATCTGATGCTGTTGGTGACGGGCTCGCAAGGCGAGCGCCGTGCAGCCTCGGCGCAGCTGGCGCGGGGCAAGTATCAAGGGATCGAGATGAAGGAAGGGGACATGTTCCTGTTTTCCTCCAAGACCATCCCGGGCAACGAACGCGGCGTCATTCGCATCATCAACCAGTTCTCTGAAAAGGGAGTGGATGTGGTGGATGACAGCTCCGGTCTTTATCACGTGTCCGGTCACGCCAACCGCCCGGATCTCGAAACGCTGCATGATGTGGTCAAACCGCAAGTGCTGATTCCGATGCACGGCGAACACCGCCATCTGCGCGAACATGCCAAGCTGGCCGAAGCCAAGGGCATCAAAGGTGTGCTGGCTGTGAACGGCATGATGATTGATCTGTCCGGCAATGAGCCGAAAGTCGCGGAATACATCGAAACCGGCCGCACCTATCTGGATGGTTCGGTGCAGATCGGTGCGCTTGATGGTGTGGTGCGGGATCGTATCCGCATGGCGCTGAATGGGCATGTGACCGTGACTGTGATCATGGACACCGATGACGAACCTCTGGGCGATCCTTGGGTGGATATGATGGGGCTGCCGGAAACGGGCCGATCCAAGGCACCGCTGGTCGATGTGCTGGAGGAAGACCTGCGCCAATGGCTTGGCCGGTCCAAGGCAGCGACATTGCGCGACGATGACAAGCTGCACGATGGTCTGAAACGCGTGGTGCGTCAGTCCGCACAGGACGAAATCGGCAAAAAGCCGGAAGTAACAATCGTGGTGAGCCGGCTGAGTTGAGCCGGTTTTCCACCCATGCAAAACAAAAGGCCCCGCAAATTGCGGGGCCTTTTTTGTACGCGTGTCCGTTTGATCAGGTCGCGTTGCGGCGATCATCAAAGCTGAGGCCAATAAACTCTGGCGTGTGATCACCCAGACCCACCACCTGATGGCCACCACGATGATCGTTGCGGCCACGGCCACGCTTGTCATTGCGGCCCTTCTGGCTGTTGTCGCGGCCCTGTGTCTCGCGGGGTTTGTCATCCTGCTTGGGCTTGCTCTCGGATTTGGCCTTGGGGGCTGCCTGTTCCTGAGCGGGCTTTGAAGGTGTTTCCGCCGTTTGGGCCGTCTCTTTGGGCTTGTCGTCTGACTTGCGGGAGCGCGAGCGGCTGCGCTTGGGTTTTTCGCCCTCGGCGCTTTCTGCTGGCTTGGTCTCTGCTTTGACGTCCTCTTTCGGCTGACCCTTGGCCAACGGGTTGTCCAAGCGCGGAATTTCGTTCTGCACCAGACGTTCCACGTCTTCGAGGTTCTTCTCGTCACGCGGCACGCAGATCATGATTGCGGTGCCATCGCGCCCGGCGCGGCCTGTGCGCCCGATGCGGTGGACATAATCTTCGGCATGGCTGGGCACGTCGTAGTTAAACACATGGCTGACAGAGGGCACATCCAGACCGCGCGCAGCCACGTCAGAGGCCACAAGGATCTTCAGCGCGCCTTCGCGAAAGCCATCAAGCGTTCTTGTACGCTGGCTTTGGTCCAGATCGCCGTGGATCGGCGCGGCGTCATATCCGTATTTTTTCAGTGACTTGGCAACGATATCCACATCCATCTTGCGGTTGCAGAAGATAATGCCATTGGTCAGTTTTTCGCCCTCGGCGTCGATCAAAGTGCGAAGCAGTTTGCGTTTCTCTGATCCTTCGCGATCTTTGCGGGAGGCTTTGAACTTGACCACACCTTGGGTGATTGTCTCGCTTGTGGTGGCCTGGCGGGCAACCTCGATCCGCTCTGGATTGCTGAGGAAGGTGTTGGTGATCCGTTCGATCTCGGGGGCCATAGTGGCAGAGAAGAACAATGTCTGGCGGGTAAAGGGGGTCAGACCAAAGATACGTTCGATGTCGGGGATGAACCCCATATCGAGCATCCGGTCAGCCTCATCCACAACCATGACTTTTACGTCATTCAGGATCAGCTTGCCGCGCTCAAAATGGTCAAGCAAACGGCCCGGCGTGGCGATCAGGACGTCAACGCCCTTGTCAATCAGCAGGTCTTGTTCCTTGAACGACACACCACCAATGAGCAATGCCTTGGTCAGTTTGACGTGTTTGGCATAGGTGTCAAAGTTCTCGGCCACCTGTGCGGCGAGTTCCCGTGTGGGGCATAGAACCAAAGACCGGGGCATCCGCGCCCGCGCCCGGCCACGCGCCAAAAGCGTGATCATCGGCAGCGTAAAGCTGGCGGTTTTACCGGTGCCGGTCTGGGCAATGCCCAAAACATCACGGCCAATCAACGCAGGGGGAATAGCACCCGCCTGAATGGGGGTAGGGGTCTCGTACCCGGCCTCTTCAACGGCCTTGAGCACTTTGGGATTCAGATTCAGATCAGAAAATTTTGTCATGTGTATCCGATAAAAGCGGACACGCTTGGCCCGCAGCAGCAGTTCATGTCGGCCCGCATGGCCCAAGGGGCGGCCACCCGGCCGCTACATGTTGCGTTCGCATAACAACTTGGTGCTATCGCGTCAAACAGATGTGCGATTAGAGCAAAAACTGCGGGAAATGTGTGGACAATGTTGCCTTTAAGCCAAGATTGGCCCGCTTGAGCAGGTCAAAACCCGCCAACCTTTCCCGCATTGCGGGTGTATCCGCGCAAAGCTCGTCAAAGAACGCGCGCAGTCCAGCCTCGCCATCTTCGGTTTCGATCATTGTCAAAAGCTCATGCATCGACAACCCGCCCTTGTCGCGCGGTTGGTTCGGCGCAAGTTCCGCGCGGTAGGACCCTTTGGCCACGCGGAACCGATATGCGGCCATCCATTTGTCCCAACTGGCGGCATGCAGGTGGGCGAGATCAATATCGGGATGTTGCTCTGGCCCTTTGAGCATCTGATCGTTTTGAAAAGCGTTGTGGATCTGCACTCGAACGTCGGGCAGTCCGGTGCGTACAAACACCTTGCCGGCCAGATGGCTGAGAAACCCACCTTTCACATAGGCGCCGTAAGTCGGGTAAAGGTCGCGCACGATCTTGGCCCGGTCAGGACCGTTGGGAATGAAAGCTTTGAACGTGGTGCCGTCACCTGCCAGCGCTTCCATCGGGCGAATGCGGGCAATTTTCTGGTCTGCCGGGCAGGCGGCAAGGGAGGCCGCAACAGACCGGGATGACACCAGAAACTCATCCACATCCATATGGATCAACCAGTCGACTTCACCCGCCCGTTGATAGGCCTGCGTGGCATTGGCCGATTGCCGGACCTGATGTTTGCGGGGCCGTTTCATACCCAGCCGGTCCCAGTGAGCGGCATCACAGCGGGTCACACGGACCTTGGGATGTGCCTTGAGTTCGTCAAAGGCGGCTGGGTTGTCATCGTCCAGATAGAGATAGATCCGATGCGCGCCCGCCTCCAGATGGTAGGCGGCAAATTGCAGGATTTCCGCGGCAGGGGCGAGGACAGTCGCGCTCAACCCCCAAGTGGTCATTACACCATCATCTCCTTGGTCGCGGTCAGGCGCACGTCGGGGTAATCGCGCTCAACCCGGTCAATGTCCCACTGCAAACGGGTGAGATAGACAATGTCGCCATCATGGTCATGGGCGATGTGCTGTTTGTTGCTATCTGCAAATTTTTCAACGGCTTGCGTGTCACCGTTCACCCAGCGTGCAGAGGTGAATTGCGACGCCTCAAAGCGAACAGGCAGGCCATATTCCAGCTCGATCCGGCTGGCCAGAACTTCGAATTGCAACTGCCCCACAACGCCGACGATAAAGCCCGAACCGATGGAGGGTTTGAACACTTTTGCCGCGCCTTCTTCGGCAAATTGCATCAGAGCTTTCTCAAGGTGTTTGGCCTTGAGTGGATCACCCGCACGCACCCCTTGCAGCAATTCGGGCGCAAACGACGGGATGCCACTGACCCGCAACGCTTCGCCTTCGGTCAGGGTATCGCCGATGCGCAATTGGCCGTGATTGGGAATGCCGATGATATCGCCGGCCCATGCTTCTTCGGCCAGCTCACGGTCAGAGGCCAGGAACATCACTGGATTGGTGATCGACATCGGTTTTTTGGTGCGCACATGGGTCATCTTCATGCCGCGCAGAAAATGCCCCGAGGCAAGCCGGACAAAGGCCACGCGGTCGCGGTGCTTGGGGTCCATATTGGCCTGCACCTTGAACACAAATCCCGACACTTTCTTTTCTTCGGGCAGGATGTGACGCGGTTCAGCCGACTGGATTTGCGGCTCCGGGCCAAATTTGGCGATGCCCTCCATCAGTTCCTTGACCCCGAAAGAGTTGATTGCGGAGCCAAACCAGATCGGCGTCAGTGATCCTTCGGCCATCAATCTCGCGTCCATGGGCGGCATCAATTCGCGCACCATTTCAAGATCTTCCTGCAACTTTTCCAACAGGTTGGCCGGCACATGTTCGGCCAGTTTTGGATCATCCAAGCCGTTGATCTCGATTGATTCCGAGACCTTGTTGCGATCGGCGCGGTCCATCAACTCAAGCCGGTCGCGCAGGATGTCATAGCAGCCGATAAAATCGCGTCCGATCCCGATGGGCCAGCTGGCCGGGGTCACGTCAATGGCGAGGTTTTCCTGAATTTCGTCAATGATCTCAAAAACGTCCCGGCTTTCGCGGTCCATCTTGTTACAGAAGGTCAGGATCGGCAGATCGCGCATCCGGCACACTTCGAACAGCTTTTGCGTCTGGCTTTCCACACCCTTTGCACCGTCGATCACCATCACGGCTGCATCCACCGCCGTCAGCGTGCGATAGGTGTCCTCGGAAAAGTCGGAGTGGCCGGGTGTGTCCACAAGGTTGAAGCGGAACTCTTTGAAATCGAAGGACATTGCCGAAGCGGAAACAGAGATGCCACGGTCTTTCTCCATCGCCATAAAGTCAGATCGCGTGCGCCGCGCTTCGCCCTTGGCACGGACCTGTCCGGCCATCTGGATCGCACCCCCGAACAGCAGGAATTTTTCCGTCAGGGTGGTTTTGCCCGCATCAGGGTGACTGATGATGGCAAAGGTCCGGCGACGGGCGATTTCCGGAGGCAATTCGGGGCGGGTCTTGAGGTTGTCCAACATGGATTGGCATATAGCGATGGCGCAGCGCGGCGGCAAGCGGGCTTGGGCGGCGGTGATGGGCTGCTTTACGTCGGATCTGGTTGGCGCAGGGCTGACCTGCCCGTTAGGGTGGCTGAATGGAATCAGATTTAACCCTCCCGATCTCACTTGCCGCGGCGGCATTGAACATGGCTTTGGCTCTCGTTTGCGGGGGGTTGATCGGATCAGAGCGCCAGGTGCGCCAACGCATGGCAGGGCTGCGCACCAATGCTTTGGTCGCGCTTGGCGCGGCAAGTTATGTCGTGTTTTCAAGCCTTTTCCCCGATGAATTAAGCCCGACACGGGTGGGCGCACAGGTGGTGTCCGGCATTGGTTTTCTGGGCGCGGGGATCATTTTCCGGCATGGGTTTACCGTGCACGGACTGAACACTGCGGCAACCTTGTGGTGTTCTGCTGCGGTCGGTTTGTTGGCCGGTGCGGGTGCGCCATTGTTTGCGGTGCTTGCCACAGGCATGATCATTTTTGTCAATCTGGGCCTGCGGCCCTTGGTGAAATTTCTCAAAACCAAGACCTCTGCTGGCATGCCGATTGTAACGGAGGCGCATATCACGGTGTCTTGTCAGTCCAAGCATGAGGCGGATGTGCGGTCTTTGCTTCTGAACCGTTTGCCGCCCCCTGAATTCCATGTCAGCGGGCTGGAACGTCAACGCGAGGATGACAGCGGGGCATTGCGTCTGGACCTCAGTGTGACAGTGGCGGGGCCGTCCGATGCTCCGCTGAAAGAGGCGCTGGATCCGCTGATGCTGGACCTGAAGATCAGCAGCCTGCGCTATGAGGCGGCCGGCGACAGCTAGCGTTCGCATCCTAGCCCCGGCTGGCGCGGCGCAGCAGTCTGGCGGGGCTTTCCCTGCCAAAAGGGGCGGCGGCGATTTCAAATGCGGCATGGGGGCGGTCGGAATGGCCAGGGATTGCAGCCCCCCATCGGCGCGACATTTGGCTTGGCAACAAGGTGCGATTGCGGCGGGTGATCCGCATGGTTTCGACGGCGATGCCTTCGGCAAATATGATCTGGTGGTTGTCGAAAACCAACTGATAATATTCAACAAAACCACCCTCTTGCCGGGTGATGATCTGGCCGTCAACAAGATGCTCTGCCTTGATCATCACTTCGGCGCGGCCAAGGCCCAGACGGTCGTCCCGCTGATAGATGAACAGGCTTTGATCCTTGCTGAGCAACAGGTCGTTTTGGTTGTTCAGCGTTCCGGCCGGGATCAGAACCGGGGCCAGATCCCCGACCGCCCGCAGCGTTTGCTGCCCGATCCAGCGTAGGGGTTGCGCACCGTCGTCACGGGTCATGATCAGATCGCCGGGACGCAAATGTTCGACGGGGGTTTGCAGCCCGCCCGCCCGTGTGATCAGGGTGCCGTGCCCCAGTGACACCGTGCCGGATTGCGCAAAAAACAGTCGCGCATTGTCCGGGTCAATATCCACCAGTGCATAGGGCACACCGGGCATCAGGGGTGAGAAAGGATGCAGGAAAACCGCGCGGTTGACACCTGATGTGTTTGTTCCAACAAACAAGAGCGCATCCATCATCATCCCCATTGGCGACATCATGCACAGCCGCGCTTCCAACAAAAGTTGAGCACCCGCGCGTGCCACAGACGTGCCATCGGCAACCTCAAACAGGTTGTCCGGGCCGGGATGCAGGGCCAGAACCTCCGCTGGTGCATCCTTGGCCAAGGTATATTGATCGTCCAACACCAAATCAGAGGCACCGGTCAATACATCCCCTTGATTTGCGCCCTGGCTGACGCGGAAGTCATCACCGCGTATCACGGCAAGCTGATGCGGATGGGACGTGCGAGAGGCTGGCATGGCAGGATCCTTTGCAGTTTTGCGATGATTTACCTGAAACTGTGAGAATTCCGTTAACCGGTAAGGATGATGTATCGGTGCTGGCTTCGGATCGTGGCCGTGGTAGGTCTTGCACAACAGATGGAGGGAATCGCGATATGGATCTTGGGATAAAGGGCAAAAAGGCACTGGTGTGCGCATCTTCAAAAGGCCTCGGCCTTGGCTGCGCCGAGGCATTGGCGGCGGCTGGTGTCAATCTGGTTATGAACGCACGTGGCGCCGAGGCGCTGCAGGCTTCGGCGGAGCGTCTGCGGCAGGCCTACGGTGTTGAGATCACCACAGTGGCGGCGGATGTGGCCACCGCAGAGGGCCAAGCGGCCGTGATCGAGGCGGCGGGCGACATTGATATTCTGGTCAACAACGCGGGCGGCCCGCCTCCGGGTATGTGGCATGACTGGGACCGCGAGGATTTTATCAAGGCGCTGGATGCCAATATGCTGGCTCCGATTGCCCTGATCAAAGCCAAAGTGCCGGGCATGATGGAGCGTGGCTGGGGCCGGGTGGTCAATATCACCTCGCAATCCGTGCGCGCGCCGATCGGTGTTTTGGGCCTGTCCAATTCGGCCCGCACCGGGCTGACCGGGTATGTCGCTGGCACCTCGCGGCAGGTGGCGAGCAAGGGCGTGACGATCAACAACCTGTTGCCCGGCATTCATGCGACCGACCGCGCAGATATGCTGGATGGTGGCGTGGTAAAGGCCCGCGGCATTTCTCTTGATGAGGCCCGCGCCGAACGCGCAGCCACAATTCCGGCAGGGCGCTATGGCACCTCGGACGAATTTGGCGCGACCTGTGCATTTTTGTGCTCGCAACATGCCGGTTTCATCGTCGGGCAGAATATCCTGCTGGATGGTGGTGCGACCAATATCACGATGTAATGGCTGAGAAATTTTCGCTTAAGGATCACCTGTTCAATGCAGATTCAGTGGGTGATTTGGCATCCGAATTTGCCAGCGCCTTGCCCGACTTTGACGCCGCCCGTTTCCAGCGGGAGGCGCTATCAGGCTTTGCTGAGCGGGAATTGCTGGCGCGGATGGAGTGGATGGCCGATTGCCTTGAAGCGCAGTTGGCCCGCGATTTTCCCACAATGGCCGCACAGCTTGAAGCGGCGATGCCGCCTCCGCTTGATCCGTCATTGACCGATGATGATTTTGGGCGGTTTATCCATGGCTTGCCCGGCATTCTTGCGGTGCGGCATGGGCTGGAGGATCACCGGGAACGGGCGCTTGATCTGCTTTATGAGGCGACCAAGCGGTTCTCGATGGAGTTCTACATCCGACCCTTTCTGAACCGTTGGCCGGATGAAACACTGGCGCGGATGAACCGTTGGGTTGAGGATGAGAATTACCATGTGCGCCGCTTGGTAAGCGAAGGCACACGCCCGAAATTGCCATGGGCCAAGGCTGTCACCTTGAGCAGCGATCAGACTTTGCCATTGCTGGCGCGGCTCCATGCGGACAAGACCCGATATGTGACAAGATCGGTCTCTAATCACTTGAATGACATTGCAAAAAACCAACCCGATGTCGTGGTAAATCTGCTTAGATCCTGGGATGACAGTGGCAAGCAAAATGCCAAAGAACTGGCGTGGATGACCCGGCATTCCCTGCGCACCTTGATCAAGCAAGGGCATGGCGGGGCGCTGGATCTGCTTGGCTACCGCAGTGATGTCGATGTGACGGCGCAGGTCAGGTTGGGACAAGAGAGCTATGCCATCGGTGAAGTTCTGAGCTTTGAGGTGGAACTGACTGCCAAGCAAGAGCTGCCTGTGCTGGTGGATTACCGCCTGCGATTTGCGCGACCGCAGGGCATGAGCGCGGAGAAAGTGTTCAAGCTCAAGACTGGCAAGATCACGGCTGGCAAACCTCTGATCCTGTCCAAGAATCACCGACTCAAGGGCGATGCGACAACCTTTACCCTGCATCCGGGCGCGCATCAGGTCATCTTGCAGGTCAATGGTGTCGATGTGGCCACGGCGGATTTTGAGCTGACCTGAGGGATGACAACCCATCACATTCCTGACAGCGGCGCCTGCGACAACTGGCGGGACTGGTGGTGCTCGACTAAGGCTGATCCACAAGTTGATCTGCGAAAGGCTTTACCATGCAAACCCCTGTTCTGATTGCGCTCTTTGCGGCGATCCTTGTTGCCAGCCTATTGGTAGCGCCGCGCCGCGCCAGCGTTGAGGGGTTCTTTGGCGGGCAGGGGGTGGATGGCCGAGCGCCGGGTCTCTGGGTCTTGGTCCTGTCGCAGGTGACCACCTGGATATTTGCCCGATCCCTGATGAACGCAGCGATTCTGGGCTATTATTACGGGATTGCGGGCACCTTGGCCTATGCCGCCTATTACGGATCGTTCCTGACGGGCGGCTATATCGTCGGGCATCTGCGGCGCGGCGGGGCAGGGTCCGTGCAGGATTGGTTGCAAGGCCGGTTTGGCGCGGTTGGCACCGGGTGCTACAATCTGGTGATTGCATTACGGCTGTTGTCCGAGGTCTTTGCCAATCTTTTGGTGGTGGGGCTGATTTTCAACGCTGTGCTTGCGGGCAGTGGCACGGGCGCGATCTTGATCGTTACGGTGCTGGGGCTGGCCTATTCGGCATGGGGCGGTTTGTCTGCCGCGCTGCGCACGGATGTTTTGCAGATGGCGGTGTTTCTGGTGGTGTTTGGCCTTGCCTTTGGGGCGCTGTTGGCGGCACCGGGGTTTGATCTGCCTGCCGTTCTGACCGCACCGGGCGTTTCTGGTGCTTACAACGGCTGGGTGCTGCTGTTGGTGGCGGGGCTACAGGTTTTCTCCTATCCCGCGCATGATCCGGTGATGATGGATCGCGGTTTCATCGCGGATCCCGCGACGACACAGCGTTCCTTTCTGCATGCCTTCTGGATCTCGACCCTTTGCATCATCGGGTTTGGCTTTTTCGGAATTCAAGCTGGGCTGACCGGTGCGGATTATGAGGGACAATTGATCGGCACATGGGCGCTTATGTTCCCGCCTTGGGTCTTTGTGGCGTTAATGATTTCGCTGCTGGTGTCCGCGCTCAGCACTTTGGATTCGGCCCTGTCCTCTGCGGCGCGTCTGGTGGTAGAGGAGTTGCGCCTTGCGCCCCGGTCCCTTGGTGGCGGACGTATTGTGATGCTGGTGTTTATGACTGCTGGCACTGCGCTGACGCTGTGGGGCAATGCGACGCTGTTTGATGCAGTGGCGGTGTCTGGCACGGCGTCGATGTTCCTTACACCCGTGCTGATTGTCGGGTTGGTGATGGGACGGCCTGTGGCACTTTGGGCTTATCTGGTGGCCTTCGGCGCGGCGATGTTGGGCGCCTTTGCCTATTTCGCCCGCAGCTGGCCGACGGTGGCCGCATTCCTGCCGGAGGGGCACAAATACGAACAACTGCTGGTGATCTGCGTGGTGGTTTTGGTCGCAGGTTTTGCCGCAGTGCTTGCGGGGATGCGGCGGGGCTGATAGCTGGTTTCCGAGTGATTTTATCGGATACCCATGACTGCCCCTGTTCCCCGCCTTGAGATCAAAGACCTGCGCCGCACCTATGAGGGGCGGCCGGTTGTGGATGGTGTGTCTTTGCAGATCATGCCGGGGCAGGTGACCTGTCTGCTGGGCCCGTCTGGCTGCGGCAAATCCACGACATTGCGGATGATCGCCGGCGTTGAGATGCAGGACAGCGGCACGATCCATGTGGATGGCAAGCTGATCTGCGACACGGTGTTTCGTGTCCCGCCTGAGCGGCGCGAGATTGGCTTGATGTTTCAGGATTTTGCCCTGTTTCCGCATCTAAGCGTAGCAGACAACGTCGGCTTTGGCCTGAAGACCGGGACCAAGGCGGAAAAACGCAAGCGGATCGAAGAACTTCTGGAACGCGTTGACCTCAAACGGTTTATCGACGGTTATCCACATCAGCTTTCCGGCGGCGAACAACAACGCGTGGCGCTGGCCCGTGCGCTTGCCCCGCGTCCGCGCATCATGTTGATGGATGAGCCATTCTCGGGGCTCGACAACCGGTTGCGCGATGGTATTCGCGATGAGACCCTGAGCATCCTGAAAGAAGAAGACACGGCAGTTTTGCTTGTCACCCATGAGCCGGACGAGGCGATGCGGATGGCGGATGAAATCGCCCTGATGCGCAATGGCAAGATCGTACAGCAGGGCGCGCCCTATAATGTCTACACCCGCCCGATTGACCGCGCCTCGGTTGCGTTCTTTAGTGACGCCAATGTACTGCGGGCCGAAGTTTCGGGCGCTTTGGCACAAACTCCATTTGGCCGGTTTCTGGCCCCCGGTGTGCCCGATGGCACCGCCGTTGATATCGTTTTCCGTCCCCAGCATGTGCGCATCGACTTTGATCGTGGCGGCAAAGGGCCAGCGCCCACCGCCACCGACGGCGCGGCGGCGCGGGCCGTGGTGGAACGGGCGCGGTTCATGGGCAACGAAAGCCTTGTGGAATTTCGCATGGATCACGATGGGTCATTGCTCAAGGCGACGGTGCCCAATGTGTTCCTGCCGCAGCCCGGAGCGGTGATGTGGCTGACCATCCGGCGCGACAAATGTTTTGTGTTTCCAGTCACTTGACCGGGGACTGATCGAGGAGGGCAATCATGGCGCAGACGTTGTTGGTGGAATTTGGTATGGGGTCGTCGCTGCGGCGCGGAGATTATACCCAAGCGGCAAAGCGTGCTGTGCAAGATGCGCTCTGGCATAATTCGATCAATCTGGCGGAGCTGTTCGGCTTTGACAAAACCGACATGCAGATCACCCTCGATGTGGGTGTGCAAAAGCCCGAAGAGGTGGATGCTGATGCCCTGCGGGCGGTGTTTCCCTATGGCGATGTGACCATCAACGTCAAGCGTGGCGGTCTGGATGTGCCGCGCCCGGATGGGGCCGGTCATCCGACAATCATGGCCAATGTGGCGCTGTCCGTCGGGTTCGAGATGGAGCGGGCCGATGCGTAACACCAAAGACCATCAGCGCGTCATCATCGAAATGGGCATGGGCAATGATCTGCACGGTATGGACTATACCAAGGCCGCTGGCCGCGCGATTGAAGATGCGTTTCGTCATTCCTCACTGCCGATCTTTGGCGTGACGGGGCTGGATCACAGTGACATGAGGGTCCAGGTGACGGTTGCGGTGCAGGAGCCGGAAAAGCTTGATCTTGAGGTTCTCGCGGCGAAACTGCCACGCGGTCGGGCCGAGGTCACGGCGGTGTTTGGCGGATTAAACGTGCCAGCGGGCGGCGAGACTATTGTGATAGCTCAAGCCAGTGTCGAGGCGTACTTGCCGCCGCAGAACGGATGGAAGATCAAGGGCTGATCAACTGTCCGCATAGGGCTGGTAATCCGCGATGGTCTTACCCGGTTCGTCCACAAAGAGTTCCGGCAGAGCCTCGGTGCTTTCGATCAGGTCAAGGCGGAACACCCTGAAACCATTGCGCAATTCGCACCATGATGTCAGCGTCCACACGCGGCCCCAATATTCCATATGCAAAGGCCGGATCACCCGGCTTGTGACATTGCCGTCCCGCGAGGTGTAGGTCAGCCGCACCTTTTGCCGGGCTTTGATGGCGCTGCGCAACAGGGCCATGTGGCTCAGGTTCCGGGTCGCATCGGCAAAGGGATAGACTGCAAATTTCCACGCCTGCGCCTCGGCGATGGTGCGGGCGGGCAGCACGGCGTCGATCTTGTCGGCCAGCGTGTCGGCGGCGTTTTTGAGGTCTTGATCGGCGGCCTGCGCCACAACAGCCAGCCCCAGGTTCAACGCCTCCAACTCACTGGCCGTCAGGGTCAGCGGCGGCAGGCTGATCGCTTCGGTGATCATATAGCCGACGCCGCGCTCCCCCTCGACGGGCACGCCGGAGCCAACCAGCGTGTCCATATCGCGATAGATCGTGCGGGTGGACACCTCCAGACGTGCGGCGATGTCCTGCGCGCGGTGCAGTTTGCCGTCGCGCAGGATCTGGATGATGTCAAAAAGTCGATCGCTGCGGCGCATATTACTCCTTTTGATACATGATCCTGGCGTGGCGCAGGGCCACATCATCGGGGTCAATCATCGACATCATGGGCGCGGCGGCGGGATCGGCCATCATCTGTTCTGCAACTGTCCGGGCCGATTGCAAATCGGTCCAGATGATGTGATCGGTCCATAGTCCATCATCGTCCATGGACAGGGTCCGCCCCAGAACGGCTCCGCTTCTGCGCAGGATGGGATCAATCTCGGCAGCAGCGCTGACAAATGCGGCGGGATCGGCGCCCTTCAACAGGCGGAACGTGACAACTTCGGCAACTTGTGTGGTCTCAGACATGGGATACTCCTTTTCATGTGTGAGGCCGTCTTAGCCACCTACAACTGACATAAACCTGTCAGTTGAGTGTCGCAAGTGCCTGATTTTTTGCGTATCGACCCCGCGCAATGCACCGCAAACGGCGTTTGCCCTTCCTGTCTTGCGCCAAGCGGCCTAAGAAAGATGCTGAAAAACGGTCGCCTGAGGGGCGGCGTACAGAACGGAGAAGCAAAATGTTGAACAATATCGGATTGCCGGGCCTGCTGCTTATTGCGGTCGTGGTGCTAGTGCTTTTTGGCCGTGGCAAGATCTCGTCGCTCATGGGCGAAGTCGGCAAGGGCATCACCAGCTTTAAAAAGGGCATCAACGAAGGCGAGAAGGAACTGGCAGACCAGTCCGAGACCGCTGATCAAGAGACCGCTCCGGAAAAAGACAAGGTCTAAGGGATGTTCGATCTGGGCTGGACCGAACTATTGGTCGTTGGCATCGTCGCGTTGATCGTGGTGGGGCCGAAGGATCTGCCTGTGTTGTTCCGACGTGTCGGGCAGTTTGTGGGCAAGGCCAAAGGTATGGCGCGTGAATTCAGCACGGCGATGAATGACGCCGCGGACGAAAGCGGCGTGCGCGAAATGTCCAGCAGCATCAACAAATCCCTCAAGGCGGCCACCAACCCGGTGGGGGCGGCGATGGACGGTGTCAAATCGGCTGCCTCGTCATTGACGGACCTCGACCCCAACAGCGAGACTGGCAAGCTGGCGGCAGAACGCGCGGCGGATCGCAAAAAGATCGAAGCCGCCACCGCACGCGCCGCCGCAGAGCGCAAGCAGCGCGAGGCAACTGAGGCGCTGGCCAAAGCCGAAGCGGCAGAGGCGGATGTCGCTGCGCCATCGGCGGAAAAAACTGCCATCAATAAGCCAGCCACCAAAAAACCGGCGGCCAAGAAACCGGCGGCCAAGAAACCGGCAGCCAAGAAAACCGCGGCGAAAAAACCTGCTGCGAAGACGGCCCCGGCCAAGACGCCCGCTGCCAAAAAAGCGCCCGCCAAGAAAACCGCCACCAAAACAGCTGCGGCCAAAAAAGAGTAAAACATGAGCGCCACCGAAGACATCGACGACAGCGCAGCGCCGCTGATTGAACATCTGGCAGAATTGCGCACGCGGCTGATCCGGTCGGTGCTGGCGTTTCTGGTGGGGATGATCATCTGTTTTGCCTTTGGCAGTGCGATCCTCGATTTCCTTTTGGTGCCGATTGAAAACACCATGCGGAATCTCGGAAATCCCAATCCGGTGATGCAATACACTGCGCCACAGGAGTATTTCTTTACATTGATCCGCATCTCGATGGTGGGCGGTCTGGCCATCAGCTTTCCGGTGATTGCCAACCAGTTGTGGCGCTTCGTGGCGCCGGGGCTCTACAAGAACGAAAAATCGGCGTTCCTGCCGTTTCTGATCGCCTCGCCAGTCTTATTCCTGATGGGGGCCGCATTTGCGCATTACGTGGTTGTGCCGCTGGCGATGCAGTTCTTCCTTGGGTTTTCTGACGCGGCATCCTACATCGCCGCCCTTGTGGTTGACGGCGATGGCCGCAAAAGCGGGATCGATATCGTGTTCAACGGTAAGGTCAACGAAAGCCTTGATATCACGTTGAAAATGATCGTCGCCTTTGGCTTGTGTTTCCAGTTGCCGGTGCTTTTGACCCTGATGGGCAAGGCCGGTCTGGTCAGCACAGAAGGCCTGCGAAACGTGCGGAAATATGCGGTTGTTGGTATCCTTTTGCTCGCCGCGCTGGTGACACCGCCCGATGTTGTCACCCAGCTTATCCTGTTTGTTGTGGTCTATGGGCTTTATGAGATTTCGATCTTCCTTGTCAGCCGGGTTGAGGCCAAGCGCGAGGCACGTCTGCGGGCCGAAGGGTATTATGACGACGAAGATGATCTCTTGGCAGAATTCGACGACGAAGACGCGGATGACGAGGACGACCTGAAGTGACGAAAGATCCGATGGAACGTATCGCAGCGGCCCTGGAACGCATGGCCCCTGCGCCACTCGCCACGCCGGATTTTGACGCCGCGACGGCCTTTGTCTGGCACACCGATCCGGACCGGCTAGAGCCGGTTGGGAATGTATCGCGGGTCGATATCGGCCTGTTGGTCGGTGTGGACCGGTCGCGCGATACACTGCTGGCCAACACGCGCCAGTTCGCGGCGGGGCTGCCCGCCAACAACGCGCTGCTTTGGGGGGCGCGGGGCATGGGAAAATCCAGCCTTGTCAAAGCTATACACGCGGATGTTCACGCCAGCCATGACCGGTTGCGGATCGTGGAATTGCAGCGCGAAGACTTGCCATCGGTGGGGCGTTTGTTGTCGCTTCTGCGCGGTGCGCCGCAGCGGTTTATCCTGTTCTGCGACGATCTGAGCTTTGGCCATGATGATGCGCATTACAAGTCGCTCAAGGCCGTTCTGGACGGCGGGATCGAAGGGCGGCCGGACAATGTGGTGCTTTATGCCACGTCAAACCGCCGTCACCTGATGCCCCGTGACATGATCGAAAACGAGCGCGGCTCGGCGATCAACCCCTCCGAGGCGGTTGAGGAAAAAGTATCCTTGTCGGATCGCTTTGGTCTTTGGCTCGGTTTTCATCCCTGCGATCAGGACCAATATCTGTCGATGATCCGGGGCTATTGCGATGCCCATGGGGTGCAGATCAGCGATGACGATCTGCGGGCCGAAGCCATCGAATGGCAGGCCACACGCGGTGCACGGTCGGGCCGCGTGGCATGGCAATACTTTGTTGATCTGGCGGGCCGCAAAGGCGTGACGCTGGGCTAAACCCTTAATCAGCCGTTGATAAACGGTTCCGGATCGACGCTGTCAAAGCCTTTTCGCACTTCAAAATGCACATAGGCGTCATCGCCGCTGCGCAGCTTGGCGATGGATTGCCCGCGCGAGACCTTATCGCCTTTCTTGACGCTCACATCGGTGACGTTTGCATAGACGGTCAGCAGGTTATCGGCGTGGCGTACCACGACAATGGGCACACCTTCAGCGTTCTTGGTGATCGCGGCGACGGTGCCCGTGTCGGCGGCTTTTACCGCAGTGCCGGCGGCAGCCTTGATGTTAATGCCCTCATTGCGACCTTTGGAATACCCGCGAATGATGCTGCCCTTCACGGGTGTCAGGAGTTTGCCCGCCTTGGCAGTTTTGGTGGGTTTTCCGACATCGGCCACCGGTTTGGATGGTGCCGCTTTTTCCTTTTGGGTCAGTGGCTTGGCCGTGCTGTCCTGAGGCAACGGTTTGGCCGCTGAGGGCGGTGTTGGCGTTGGCGATCCGGCACCGGGAAGGGTGGTTGTAACGGGCTTGGCGGTGGTCGCTGCGGTCTTTTTCGCCGTGGCGGGCTGCGGTTTGCGCTTTGGCGGGGCTTGCTGCGGCACAGGGATCAACAGGAATTGCCCCTCCCGCAGGGCAAAATCGGCGCCAAGACCATTCCATTCGGCCAGATCCTTGACCGGCACCGCATAGAGCCGTGCGATGGTATAGGCAGTCTCGCCGCGTTCCACCTGATGCCGGATCGGTTCTTTGCCAGTCATCACGGGCACGGCCTTGGCGCTGGCCGCTGGCTGGGATGGCGGCAGCGCGGCGGTTTGCACGGCCGGAGTTTCCGGCGCACGGGCGATCGCGCCTTCGGCAATGCTTGTTATGTCCAGGGGCTGAATTGGGCCGGTGCCCGCCGCGCCTGTGGCGGGGGAGGGTTCGGCCACGCGGTTGGGCAGCGCGATGATCTCGCCCTTGCGCAGGGCCACGTCGACCTCGATGCCGTTATAGCTGGCCAATGTGGACGCATCGGCGCCAACCCGTGCCGCCACATCATCCAGCGTGTCACCGCGCCGGGCGACGGCCACCTGATAGTTCGGATAGGAGATGATCCCGCGATCATCGGGTTTGGGGCGTTTGGCCAGGGGGCCGGTGGCCGCTTCGGCGGTGCTGAATCCGCCGCCAAGGCCGCGCAGGTCGAAATCAAGCGGCTGATCACCGCAAGCGGCCAGAATAATGGCGCTGCTGCCTGCCAACAGAGTCAGCCGCGCACGGCGGCGTAAAAATGAACGGTGCATCTGCATGTCCTCATCCGCGTCTATTCCGTGTCGTCCGGAATTTTCGCATACCATAATATATTTATCCGTCCTTGCCCAACCCTTCCAACAGGGGAACAAATCGGACAGAGCGTAATTCGTCATATTCGAGACCATCGGCGGATTTTCGCACGCGGATCAGGTGTTGAACCGCATCCGACTGGCCCACAGGCAGCACCATGATGCCGCCCTCCTTGAGCTGCGCCAAAAGCGGGCCGGGCGGGTCTTCGGCGGCGGCGGTCACGATGATCCGGTCAAACGGGGCCTGTTCAGACAGGCCAAAGCTGCCATCGGCGGTGATGGCGGTGATGTTGTGCATGTCCAGCGCGTCAAAGATGCTGCGGGCCTCCTGCACGAGACGGCGGTGCCGGTCGATGGTGTAGACGCGCCGTGCCAGTTTGCTGAGGATCGCCGCCTGATAGCCAGAGCCGGTCCCGATCTCCAGCACCTTGTCGCGCGGGCTGATCTCAAGCGCCTGGGTCATCAGCCCAACCACAGAGGGCTGGCTGATGGTTTGGCCGCAGGCAATCGGCAGCGGCATATCCTCATAGGCGCGTTCGGAAAATAGCCCCTTGATGAACGGCCCGCGATCCACCGCTTCCATGGCCGACAGCACCCGGTTGTCCGTCACCCCCTTGGAGCGCAGCGCATATAGGAACTGCATCTTGCGTTCTGCATCAGAGGCGGCGGGATCACTCATGTGTTGATGCCATCCAGCGATTGCATCATGTCGTGGGCCGTCAGATCGGCGCGCATGGGCGTTACCGAAATATATCCCTCAAGGTTCACGGCCGCGTCGGTGCCGGGGGCGGTTTTGATCTGTTGATCGCCGCCCTTGATCCACAGAAAACGGCGGCCCGAGGGCGACTGATGCGGCTCTGTTGAAAAGCCCGTGCCGGGGCGGCGGCCCTGTTCGGCCAGACGGATGCCTTTCACATCCGCGCCGGGGACGGGCGGGAAATTCACGTTGTAAAACAACCGGTAACCGTCTGTCTCGTTTGGCGTCGCGGCCAGGATGCGGCGGATCACATCGACCCCGTGTCGGGCCGCGGCGTCGAATGGGTTGTCCATGTCGCGGTTGGCGGGGCCATAGTACTGTGACAGGGCGATGGCCGGCACGCCTTGCAGCGCCGCCTCCATCGCGCCGCCGATTGTGCCGGAGTAAAGGGTGTTTTCGGCAGAGTTGTTGCCCCGGTTCACACCGGACAGCACGAGGTCGGGCGGCGCATCCGGCATCACGTCATGCAGCGCGGCAAGCACACAATCGGCTGGCGATCCCTCGGCGGCAAAGCTGCGCTCGTCCATCTTGGCGATCATCATCGGGTGGGTGTAGCTGATGCAATGTCCAACACCGGATTGTTCAAACGCGGGGGCGCAGGTCCAGACCTCTCCCTCCGGTCCGGCAAGGGTTTTGGCGATCTCTTCCAGAACCTGCAGCCCTGGCGCGTTGATACCGTCGTCATTTGTGATCAGAATGCGCATGAAAGCCCCTTTTTCGCCTTGATAGGCGAGGGGCCGCGACTGGGCAAGGATGCGGGCCTTGCCGAGCCGCAATTTACCCCACAGCAGCGTTTAGAGTTGCGCCAATACCGCAGCGGCCTGGGTTTTGGTGTCGCTCAGCGGGCTGCGATCCTCGCCGGGAAAGAACCGGGCGCGGGTGCCGGTGGGCATCGGGGCGGGTGTGGTGATCTGCACCTTGGGGCCGATATTGGCAGTTTCGGCCTGCCAGGACCGCGCCAGCGCCATCTGCGCCGCTTTGGAGGCGCCATAGCTGCCAAAGAATTTCTGGCCCGCGCAAGGGTCGTCAAAGAACACCGCCTGACCGGATTGCCCCAGCAAAGGCGCAACATAGGTGATCAGCCGCGATGTGGCGGTGACGTTAATGTCGATGGATTTGGCCAGATGTTTGGCATCCACATGATCGGCAGGGGCCAGCGGCGCGGCGTGAATGGCGGTATGCAGCCATAGATCAAGGCTGCCCCAACGGTCATGAATGCCCTTGCACAGGACCGCCATGGCATCAGCGGTGGTGATGTCCATCGGGGCCAACGTGGCAGTGCCGCCAGCGGCCTGAATGCGGTCATCCAGCTCTTCTAGGGCGCCGGTGGTGCGGGCCACAGCGATGATATGATGGGTGGGGGCCAAAGCCTCTGCCAGGGCGGCGCCAAGGCCGCGCGAGGCGCCTGTGATCAATACGGTTTTTGTCATGGGCGCGGTTTGCACTTCGCGGCCTTGCGCGTCAAGGCTGCTGTCAGGTCTGGGGCAGCTTCATTTGGGTGGTTTTGCCACGTTTGTTCAGGATTACGGCGTTTTCGCTGATCGCGGCGACCACGCCCCCCGCGACCTTATCGCCCACCGCGACCCGTTCAATCTTGCCTCGGTGGGTACGGATCAAGGCGCCGGGCGCGGCGTTGCTGCCGAAAATCCCGATCACTGCGGTGCTGTCCAAGCGAACCTGTTCGGTGGCCAGTTTGGCCACTTGTGGGGGCGTCTGCCCCTGCGATGTCTGCGATGTCATATATGCCTTCTTGCGCCTGGCTCGCTGGCCCGGCTGCTTAACGGGTGGTGTGTTAACAGCCAGCTAACAACGCCGGTAAGGAGGTAAAAGGGGCCTGTCTTGGCGTCAGCCAAAGCCTGCCAATACGGCGGCGGAGATTAGCCGATAGCGGCGGTTTTCAGATGATAGCAGAAGGTCATCTGCGCCAGATGCGCGATGGCCTGCTCCGGCAGGGGCTGTGTCAGATCCACCGCAAGACGCCGCCGCCCGTCATTTTGCGGCAAATTGGGGTAAAGGGTCCGCATGCGGCTGGCCAGATCGGTTTTGCAATCCACAAACAGGGGCAGGTGATTGGGATCACCGCTGTCCCAACTGACCCGCAAAGTCGACCCTGTGCGCGGCTTTTTCGGCCGCCAGGACGGTTGGCCCCATTTGAGGCTTTCGTCCAGATGCCCGATGCCAGCGGTCCCCGCCACATCGTGAAAGATGGCGCGGCAGGCCCAAAGCCCTTGCTGGGCAGGGCCGGACCATTTGGCGATCAGGGCCAGAAGCGGGGCGGGCGCATGTTCCATCCTTTGGGTTATGCCATGAATTGCTGACAAAAGATGGCAGGAGATTGGCCCCCGACCTGGATTGCGGGTCAGGGCCCAACCGCTCAAAGCCGTTTGCGAAAGATCACCTTGTCGTCGCCATCAGCCCAAAAGTCCCTAATGCGGGCCTCTTGGTCATAACCGGCGGTGTCATAGAAACGGCGGGTGGCGGCATATGCCGCCAAACCGGAAGTTTCCACAATCAGCAGTCGCTGCGCATTTTGGCGCAGCTGCGCTTCTGTTGCGCGGACAAGATCTGCGCCATGTCCCTTGCCCTGATGGTCCGGTGCGATGGCAATGGCCAGCATGTTCCACGCCCCTTCGGCAAGCATTTCAGGTTCGGTATAGCTGAACCCGATGGCGCTGCCGTCCAGATGTGCAGTGAGCCACAGCGCGGGATGGCTGCCATCCAAAGCGGGCATGAGCATTTCCTTGAGCATCTCAGGCGGAAAAAGCTCGGTCTGGTCAAGGATTTGCCGAAGGGCAGGGATGTCATCGGCGCGTGTTGGTGTGATGGTTAATGTCATATTTATCGCCTATCTGTTGTCGAGTTGTGCGCGGACGCAGGCCAGACCCTGCTGGGTGACCCGGTAGGGCCGTCCGCCTTTGGATTTGATGAACCGCCGTTTCTTGAGGCGGTCAAAGAGGGGAAGCGTACAGTCCTCCAGCAGGTGCCCCTGCCGTGTGTAACAACTGACGCTGTTGATTTTGCCGTTGGGCATACGTTCGAAATGAATTGCGCCGCCCTGTGCAAGGACGTGCAAAACACGCTGTTCGTGTTTTGAGATGTTCACTGTGATGTCTCGTGGATTTACGTCAACGCAAAACGCCCACCGGCCTGACGCGCGGTAGGGGTTTGGGTTAGGTCGATCCGGCTGGCCGGATCTTAGTGGCGGACCACAATCGTAGACATAAACACTCCATCATATCGCGGCTGGGCGATACGTTGCGGCTCAGATAGGGGGATGTGCGGGATCACGCAAGCGTCGCTATAGGGCTTGCGTGCAAGTGTTGCTATTCCGCCGCTGGCTTCATCTCGAAACCATGGCTGATCTGATCGGCTGGGGTGACCGGATATTCGCCAGAGAAACAGGCATCGCAATATTGCGGACACTTCTTGTCGCGCCCCTTTGTTTCACCCACCGCGCGGTACAGCCCGTCAAGCGAGATAAACTTGAGACTGTCCACCGCCAGATGTTCGCGCATTTCCTCTTCGGACATGGTCGCGGCCAGCAGTTTTTCGCGCTGCGGCGTGTCCACCCCATAAAAACACGGCCAGGCCGTGGGCGGCGATGCGATGCGGAAATGCACCTCCTTGGCGCCGGCATCGAGGATCATTTCCTTGATCTTGCGGCTGGTGGTGCCGCGCACCACGCTGTCGTCCACCAAGATCACCCGCTTGCCCTTGATCAGGGCACGGTTGACGTTCAGTTTCAGACGCACACCCATGTTGCGGATCTGTTCTGTCGGCTCAATAAATGTGCGGCCCATGTATTGGTTCCGAATGATCCCCATGGCGTAGGGAATGCCGGATTCCAGCGAAAAACCGATGGCCGCAGGCGTGCCACTGTCCGGCACGGGGCAGACCAGATCGGCCTCGACCGGGCTTTCTTTGGCCAGTTCGCGGCCAATGGCTTCGCGGGTTTCGTATACGGACCGTCCACCCAGAATGCTGTCAGGGCGGCTGAAGTAGACATGTTCGAAGATGCAGAACCGCGAGGGCTGACGGCGGAAGGGGAAATGCGATTCAAGCCCCTTGGAAGTGATAACGACCATCTCGCCCGGCTCGATCTCGCGAACAAATTCCGCGCCGATGATATCCAGCGCGCAGGTTTCTGAACTCAGCGCCCAGCCGTCACCGACCTTGCCCAGAACCAGCGGGCGCACGCCCAGCGGGTCACGCACACCGATCAGCTTTGTACGGGTCATCGCGACGATGGAAAACGCCCCTTCAACCCGGCGCAGGGCGTCTTCCATGCGTTCGGGGATGTTGCGTTGCAGGGAACGGGCCATCAGATGAATGATACATTCACTGTCTGACGAAGATTGAAAAATGCTGCCCCGTTCAATCAGTTCGCGGCGCAGGGCTTCGGCGTTGGTGATGTTGCCGTTATGGGCAATGGCCGCGCCGCCCATGGCAAATTCGCCAAAAAACGGCTGCACATCGCGGATCGCGGTCGGGCCTTTGTTGCCGGAGGTGGAATACCGCACATGCCCGATGGCCAGCGGGCCAGGCAGGGTTTCCATCACGTCCTGCGAGGTGAAGTTGTCCCGCACATAGCCAAAGCGGCGGGCGGATTGAAAACCGGCATCAGGATGGTGGCTCACGATACCGCCGGCCTCTTGGCCGCGGTGTTGCAAGGCGTGCAGGCCGAGGGCGACAAAATTGGCGGCATCAGCAACGCCGATCACGCCGAACACCCCGCATTCTTCCTTGAGTTTATCACCATCATCACTATCGCGCAGATAGGAGGTGTCAAAGGGATGAGCGGGGGGCATGATCTTGGACAACGGTGAGGCTCCGAATCCGGCTAACAGACATCGCCTGTTTAGGGGGAATGATCGCGCATGTCACCCCGCAAGAACGTCTGATCCGGGCGGTTTTTGCCTTTGTCCAGATACATCACCGGATAGCGGTTGTGCGGTCTCGATCAACAGGGGCCGGGCCTTGGGGCTTATTGCCCGCAATTGCCCACCAATGCCTCGTAACGCGAGGTGATCCAGCCCATGGCCTCTTCGGGGTTTTGCTCTTCGATCTGGCCGGTGAATTGGCCAAACACAGCGGCAGAACGGCTTTCGTCCACAATGGTGTATTGCTGGCCAGTGATCACTGTGTCGTAGACGAAAAAGGCAATCGCAACCAACAAGATGCCCCGTGCCACGCCAAAGACAAAACCAAGCCCCTGATCCAATCCACCCAGCACCGAGCGTTGCACCAGCGATGAGAACAGCGGTGTGAAGAGCGACACAACGATCAGCGCAATGGCAAAGACAATGGCAAAGGCGCCAATGATCGACAATTCACAACTGTCCGCCAGAAATTCACCGACAACCGGAATTTCGCGCACCAATGGTTCGACCCGAGGCGCAAACAGAAACGCCAGAACAGCCGCCGCCACCCAGCCCACAATTGCCATGCTCTCTCGCACCAGCCCACGGCCATAGGCCAACAGGGCGGACAACACGATGACCAATGCCACCACGCCATCAATAATGGTAAAACCTTCCATCTGCCTTTTGCCTTCCGCTATGGGCCTCAGCCCGCTCCGAATATTTCGCCAACAAACCCGGTGAGATCGCTCATTGTGTTGAGGGTGATCCCAGAGGTGCCAACAGCTTTGCCGCCCGACGGAGCGATGGCGCTGGTAAAACCAAGTTTTTGCGCTTCTTTCAACCTGTTTTCGGTCTGAGAGGCCGGTCGCAGGGCGCCAGAGAGGCTAATCTCGCCAAAAACAACAGTTTCTGCGGGCAGGGCCACGTCTTCCCTGGCACTGAGGAGCGCAGCAGCGACCGCCAGATCTGCGGCAGGTTCCGAGATTTTCATGCCGCCTGCCACGTTGAGGTATACATCCAGCCCCGCAAACGGGATGCCGCAGCGGGCCTCAAGAACCGCAAGGATCATCGCCAGCCGCCCCGAATCCCAGCCCACAACCGTTCGGCGCGCCTGCGAATGCGGCGAGGGGGCAACAAGCGCCTGAAGTTCCACCAACACGGGCCTTGTGCCCTCGATCCCCGCAAAGACCACAGATCCGGCGGCGGGTTGACCACGTTCACTGAGAAACAGGGCTGAAGGGTTGGTCACTTCGGACAATCCGTGCCCGGTCATTTCAAACACGCCAATTTCGTCGGCGGGACCAAAGCGGTTTTTGACGCTGCGCAGGATACGGAACTGATGGCCACGCTCGCCTTCGAAATAAAGCACGGTGTCAACCATATGTTCCACGACGCGCGGGCCTGCGATCTGGCCTTCCTTGGTGACATGGCCCACCAGAATGACCGACGTGCCGGTGCGTTTGGCAAAGGCGGTCAATTCATGGCTGGCGGCGCGGACCTGGCTGACCGATCCCGGCGCGCTTTCAACGTTGTCAGCCCACATGGTCTGAATGGAATCGATGATCGCAAGCTGCGGGCGCTCTGCGTCCAGCGTCGTCAGGATATCGCGCAAGTTGGTCTCGGCGGCCAGTTTCACCGGCGCATCCGCAAGACCAAGGCGCTGAGCCCGCATGCGCACCTGTGCGCTGGCCTCTTCGCCGCTGACATAGATGGTCTTGATGCCGTTCTTGGCAAAATGCGCCGCGGCCTGCAAAAGCAGGGTGGATTTGCCGATGCCCGGATCGCCGCCCACCAGAATGGCCGAGGCCGGCACAAGCCCGCCGCCCAAAACGCGGTCCAACTCGCCAATGCCGGAATGGCTGCGCGGCGGCGGCGCCTCTTCAGTGGCCAGATCCGTCAGTTCCAGCGCCGCACCGCGACGTGCGCCCAGTGATTTGCTGGGCGGTCCGGCGGAAATGCCTTTGTCTTCTTGAATGGTATTCCATTCGCCGCAGCCGTCACAGCGCCCGGACCATTTGTTGAAACTGGCCCCGCAGCTGGCGCAGGAGAATGTCTTGCTCGATTTTGCCATATCGTCTTGTGGCGGAGGTGATGCGCGGGGTCAAAGAAAAACCGCAGGGGCAGCGTGGATCACACTTTAGGGTGCGGTTTTGCCAACAGGTTCTGGGTGCGCCAGGAGATCAGCAGCGATGCCAGTATGCAGGCCGTGAACAGATAGAGCCCCCATGCGGTTTCAATCCGGCCCAGCCCGATGCCTTTGGTGAGCGTGATATAAAGCGCGATCAGGAACACATCGGCCATCGCCAGTTTTCCCAGCACGTGCAATGCGGGCAGGCTGCGCTCACTGAGCCATCCAAACTGCACAAGCGCGAGGCCTATCGTCTTGAGATATGGTGCAAAAAGGGCAAACACTGTCACCAGAAGCGCCAGAAAAATGTCGGATGCCCAAAGTGATTGCAGACCCGTCAGCACGGATATCTCACTCAGCGAAAACAGCGGCAGCAGGCCTGCCCGCATCAAGGGGGCCGTCCAAGCAATGGGGTAGAGGATCAGCAAGGACAGGTTGAGAAATTTCAATAGTGCCATGGCAAAACAAAACCTTTGGCACTTTGTTCGCGCCCTTGATGTTACCCGATATAGGTACGATTGTACCGCGCCCCAAGCGAGGTCAGGATTTCATAGCCGATGGTTCCGGCAAATCCGGCCACCGTGTCAACGGATTGATGCTGGCCCAGCAGTTGCAGCGTTGCCGGGGCATGGTCCAGCGCGGTCACGTCAATGGTGAGCATATCCATGGAAACCCGCCCGACAACGGGCAGTTTCTGCCCGTCGCAGGTCACAGTTGCCGTGCCGCCCATCGCGCGGATCAGCCCGTCGGCATAACCGGCGGCCACTGTGGCAATGCGGGACTGGCGCTGCGCCACAAAGGCGTTGCCATAGCCTACGGACTCGCCTGGCTCCACATCACGGATCTGGATCACCGGCAGATCCAGCGTCACAACCGGCACGGCATCGACAAAAGGCAGGCCACCATAAAGACCGACACCGGGGCGGGTCAGATCAAAATGATAATTCCGGCCCAGCAGGATACCGCCCGTGGCCGCCAGCGACAAAGGTGCCTCAACTCCTTGAACCATTTCCTTGAAGCTGGCCAATTGCGCGGCATTCATCGGGTGGTCCGGTTCATCCGCGCAGGCCAGATGCGACATCACCAGCCGCAAATCCTGTGCCTCTGCAATATCGCGCAGGGCGGCCCATTCGGCGGGCTCCATCCCCAGCCGGTTCATGCCGCTGTCCAGTTGCACGCCGAAATGGTGCCCAGGCAGGGCCTCGACTTGCATCAGCAATTGATCCACCGAGTTGATCATCGGCACCAGATCGGCTTGCTGCAACAGCGGTGCGTCGCCATCCATGTGGCCAGACAGGATCAGGATCTCCGGGCCGGGGCCAAGCACGCGGCGCAGCGCAACGCCTTCTTCCGCGGCGGCGACAAAGAACTGCCGTGCGCCCGCGGCGGCAAGGGCAGGGCCAACCTGTTCGATGCCAAGACCATAGGCATCCGCCTTGATCACGGCTGCGGTGGCGCAATCTGTGAGGCGGTTCAGGGCTTGCCAGTTGGTTGCAATGGCAGAAAGGTCGATGGTGAGATGTGCAGTTGTCATGGGCTTCTGCTGGCTCAAAACCTGCGATGCGTCAAGCGATGGCGGGCAGATTTGCTGAACCCGCCGGATCAGCGCAACAAATTCGCGCAGGGGTTATGCAAGTCGACCTTGCGTCAGCTTGCGCGCGCCACGCTTTACAAACCAAGGGACGTCAAAGCACACTTGCCTTGAAAGGGGGCATCAGACCCATGTTGCGACTGTCGATCATGTTCAAACATCCCGCGATCTGGATCATGGCGCTGGCCTGCGGGCTGGCCTTTGTTGCGATGATTTTGGCCGGGCCAGCTTGGGTGTGGTTGCTGGTGCCGCTGGGCATCGGGGCGCAATTGTTGAACGAATACAACCTGCACCGCCATGTCTTTCACCTGGATCCGCCGCGCCGCCAATGGGCATTTGATCTGCTCTATCAGGCGCATTACGGCCATCACGATTTCCCAACCAATCACGGGTTGTTCTTTGTGCCGATCTGGGTTGCGCTGCCGATGCTGGCGTTTAATTTCCTTGCGGTCTGGGGGATTGCCGCTCTTTTTGGGGCGGCGGATGCCATCTGGATTGCGGTCGCGATTGTGCCTGCGGGCGGGGTTTTGATGTTTATGGTTTATGAGTGGTTCCATATGACCGCCCATCTGAACCTGCCCAAAACCGCAGTTGAGCGGCATGTGACCCGGCTGCACAATCAACATCATTTCCGCGACTTCGGCAAATGGTTCCATGTCAGCCCTGGCGGCGAGATCATTGACCGCGCCATGGGCACCGATATCGACCGCGAGGCGCTCAAATCGCAACAGCGGATGGAGTTCATTCGCACTCTTGGTATGTCACCGGATGATCCGCGCCTTGTCGCCGCGCGGGCCCGTTTTGCGGGCAAATACGGGCTTAGCACGGCGGAAATAACGCAGGCGGCGCGTGTGTCGGGCTAGGCCGAAACGCCGCAACGTCACCAAAGCATTTCTTGCCCTGTCCCTGCCGCACTCTAAGCTGATCCGGATAAAGGGAGGACATCATGAACAGATCAACATCATTGGCGGCACTTGCGGCCAGCGCCAGCCTGATCGGGAGCGCCGCATTGGCCGAAAACCCCATAGATACACAATTGCCAAGCGCACCGGAACTGGCCGCCTATGGCGAGATGCCCGTGGGCGTGCGCCAGCTTGAGATGGTCAATGCGGACCAGATCAATATTCTGGCCATCGACCCTGCCGCGCCCAAGCCGGACGCATGGCCGCGCTATGACCGGCCCTTGACGGTCGAGATGTGGTATCCCGCAGCCGCAGGGGCCAGCGGCGGCACCACGCTCAAGGCGTTTCTGCGCGATGGCACAACCGAAGTGACACTGACGGGCCGCGCCGTGCGCGATGCCGCACCTGCGCAAACAGACACGGCTTATCCGCTGGTGTTGATCAGCCATGGCTATCCGGGCAACCGTTTCCTGCTGTCCCATCTGGCGGAGAACATCGCGTCAAAGGGCTATGTCGTGGCCTCGATCGACCATACGGACAGCACTTACCGGACGCAGGCGGCGTTTGGCTCTACGCTTGTGAACCGCTCGCTGGACCAGTTGTTCGTGCTTGAGGAAATGGCGCAGATGGCGACGGAGGGCGGTGATTTTGCCGGGCTATACGATGCGGGCAACACCGGTTTGATCGGTTATTCCATGGGCGGTTACGGCGCAATCATCACCGCAGGTGGCGGTGTGACTGAAGCCTCGGTTGGGTATCCTTGGGGCGGGCCGCACGGCACGCTTGGCATCCACCAAGCGGGCAGTGAGACCCATAACGCGCTGCCTGACGCACGGATCAAGACCGCCGTGGCTTTTGGCCCCTGGGGTATGAACACCGGGTTCTGGGATGCCGATGGACTGGCGGGGATACAAATCCCGATGCTGTTCATCGCCGGATCGCAGGACGATGTTTCGCTTTATGAAAACGGTGTGCGGGCCATCTGGGACAACGCCAGCAATGTGGACCGCGCCTTGCTGACCTATGTCAATGGCGGCCACAACTCCGGTGCCCCGATGCCTGCGCCAAAGGAAAGCTATTACTTCAACGAAAGCAAAGGCTTTGACATCTCGGAGCACTACACCGATCCGGTCTGGGATTCGGCGCGGATGAACAACATTGCACAGCATTTTGTAACCGCGTGGCTGGATTCCCATCTGAAAGGCGATGCCGAAAAAGCCGCCTATCTTGAGCTGACCGAGGATTCCAACGCGGGCGTGTGGTCGATGAACGAAGACGGCACTGCCAAGGAAGATCACAGCTATTGGAAAGGTTTTGCCAAGGGCACGGCCAAGGGTCTGAAATACGAGGTCAAAAAGGCCGCTCAATAAGCAAGAACGGCGGGCCCATCAGCCCGCCGTTTCATACCGTTATCCTGACCTCAAAACCCTTCCGGGCTTTGCTGCCAAGGCTTTGCAAGATTGCCAAAGCGGGTGAACTCGCTTTCAAAGCTCAGCTCAACCGTGCCAATTGGACCGTGGCGCTGCTTGCCAATGATCACCTCGGCCTTGGCGTGCAGGCGGGCCATGCGTTCTTGCCATTCGGCCATCTCGTCAAGACGTTCTTCGCCGGGCTTTTCCCGCTCGACGTAGTATTCTTCGCGGAACACGAACATCACCACGTCCGCATCCTGTTCGATGGAGCCGGATTCGCGCAGGTCTGACAGTTGCGGGCGCTTGTCTTCGCGGCTTTCCACCTGACGCGACAGCTGTGACAGGGCGATCACCGGAATATCCAGTTCCTTGGCGATGGCTTTGAGACCCATGGAAATTTCGCCAATTTCCTGCACCCGGTTTTCAGCCGTGCCGCGCACCAACTGCAAATAGTCCACGATCAGCAGATCCAGACCGTGCGTCCGCTTGAGCCGCCGCGCCCGCGCAGAAAGCTGCGCAATCGGAATGGCAGCGGTGTCATCAATGAAAAGCGGGCAGGCCTCCAGTTCCTTGGCGGCGTTGACGAACCGGCGGAATTCGGTTTCGTCCATGTCGCCTTGCCTGATTTTGTGGCTGGAGATTTCCGACGCTTCCGCCAAAATCCTGCCCGCGAGCTGCTCGGCGCTCATCTCTAGGGAAAAGAACCCTACCACGCCGCCATCGACAGCCCCCTCGGTGCCGTCGGGGCGCGTGCCACGGCGATAGGCCTTGGCAATGTTGAAGGCGATGTTGGTCGCAAGCGAGGTTTTGCCCATCGACGGACGACCGGCGAGGATCAAAAGGTCCGACTTGTGCAAGCCACCCAGCTTGTTGTCCAGATCGTTCAGTTTGGTGGACAGCCCTGCAAGCCCGCCTTCGCGTTGATAAGCGGCGTTGGCAACATTAACAGCATCGGTTACCGCCTTGAGAAAGCTTTGAAAACCGCTTTCGGTCTGGCCTTGCTCAGCCAGCTTGTAAAGCTGTTGCTCGGCCTCGACGATTTGCTCGCGTGGCTCTGATTTGACATCGACCTGCGCGGCCTTGGCCGATATGTCCCGGCCCAGTTGGATCAGGTCGCGGCGGACCGCCAGATCATAGATCATCTGGGCATAGTCGCGCACCGCAAAGGCAGAGATCGCAGCGCCGGCCAGACGGGCCAGATAGGCCGGACCGCCCAATTCCTTGAGGCCTTCGTCATCTTCCATGAAGGCTTTGAGAGTCACGGGCGAGGCAAGGTTGTTCTTGGCGATGCGGGCGGCCGCAATGTCGAAAATGCGGGCATGAACCGGATCGTAAAAATGCTTGGCCGTGATGATCGAGGCAACACGATCATAAATGTCGTTATTGGTCAGTATCGCACCCAGAAGCTGTTGTTCAGCCTCGATGGAATGCGGCATTGTTTCAGGGGCCTGCACAGCGATCTGGTTCGCGTTCAGCGATGTTATCTCGTTCATTATCTCACCCTGTCTGTCCCGCTTCTGTCATAGACAGAGGTGCGGATCGGCGCAAATTGTATGTTTATGTGGATAAGTTGTGGATGGCTCCGCGCACACTTCATCTTGCCCCGAAAGAGCATGCAACGTCAACATATTGTGGGTTTGCGGCCGTTAGACTTTTCGGGCGTCCTGCCATTCTTTTGGTGCGTTCAAGAACGCCTCAACTTCGGACAGGGTGCTTTCGTCAAACGCGCCCTGCGCCTTGGCTTCGGCCAGAACGTCCCACCATGTGCACAGGCTGTGCAGGGCCACGCCGTGATCGCCAAGGGTCTTTTCGGTCTGCGGGAAGATACCGTAATAAAAGATCACCGCCGTATGGGCGCAGGTCGCGCCGGTCTCGCGGATGGCGTCCACAAAGCTCAGCTTTGATCCGCCGTCGGTGGTCAGATCTTCGACCAGCAGCACACGTTCACCTTCGCTCATCGCGCCTTCGATCCGGGCGTTGCGGCCATAGCCTTTGGGCTTCTTGCGCACATAGGTCATCGGCAGCGCCATGCGTTCGGCGACCATGGCGGCAAAGGGAATACCTGCGGTCTCGCCGCCCGCAATGTTGTCAAACGCCTCAAAACCTGCGTTGCGCATCACGGTGACGGTGAGAAAATCCATCAAAGTGCTGCGAATGCGCGGATAGCTGATCAGCTTGCGGCAATCGATATAGGTGGGGCTGGGCAGGCCGGAGGCCAGGGTGAAGGGTTCATCGGCGTTGAAATGCACCGCCTTGATCTCAAGCAGCATCCGGGCGGTGAGGCGGGCCATTTCTTCGGCGGTGGGGTAGCTGGAAGGGATCATGCAGGCGGTCCTTTGGTGGCAAGCTGGATTTGAAAGTTAAGCAACACGCCAGTGCAGCGGCATATCGGGATCAAAGACGGTGACGGGGCCATCGGGCGTGTCTATCTGCACAGGAAAGCTGGGCGTTTCGCGGATCAGGGTGATCTGGTCCTCGTTCGCTGGCAGGCCGTAATAGGCAGGCCCGTTCAGCGATGCGAAGGCCTCAAGCTGATCAAGTTTGCCTTCTTGTTCAAACACTTCGGCAAGGATCGACATGGTGTTGGGCGCAGTGAAACAGCCCGCGCAGCCGCAAGGCAGCAGCTTGTTGGCGTCGGTGTGCGGGGCGCTGTCGGTGCCGAGGAAAAACCGTGGATCGCCGGATGTGGCGGCGGCCCGAAGGGCAAGACGGTGGGTTTCGCGTTTGGCCACGGGCAGGCAGTAGTAATGCGGCTTGATACCCCCGGCGAGGATATGATTGCGGTTGATCACCAGATGGTGCGTCGTGATTGTTGCCGCGAGGTTCTGATCGGCGCAGCGCACATAATCAGCGGCGTCTTTGGTGGTGATATGTTCCATGATGACCCGCAGCGCCGGATGGTCCTTGCGGATGGGGTCCAGCACACGGTCGATGAACACGGCCTCGCGGTCGAAGATGTCCACGTCGCTGTTGGTCACTTCGCCATGGGTGCAAAGCGGCAATCCGATTTCTGCCATTTTTTCAAGGACTTTTGCAACTTTGTTAAAGTCGCTGACACCGCTGGCGGAATTGGTTGTTGCGCCTGCGGGGTATAACTTCACCGCTTTCACCAGCCCACTGGCATGGGCGGCGGCCAGATCTTCGGGATCTGTATCTTCGGTCAGGTAGAGTGTCATCAACGGCTCAAAATCACTGCCCTCGGGCAATGCGGCCATGATGCGCTCGCGGTAAGCGGCGGCATCGGCACCGGTCACAACCGGCGGCACCAGATTGGGCATGATGATGGCGCGGGCAAAGTGATTGGCGGTATGGGGCAGCACGGCGCGCAGCATATCGCCATCGCGCAGGTGCAAATGCCAGTCATCGGGGCGGCGGAGTGTCAGGCTCTGTGTCATGGCGCTTCCGCTAGCACAGAGCGTTTGCCAATCCTAGCCTTGTTCTGCGGCTTTCTGCTCTGGTTCTTCGTCGTATTCGCGCAGCTTGTTGGCGAATTTGCGGGCGTTCATGCGGCTTGTTACATTGCGGCACAGCGCGAGAAGCATCGGAATACGTTCCTCGGCTTCGAGGTGTTTCATCAGATTGCGCAGGTAGGGGCGGTAGTCGCGGCGGGCGCGGTACATCTTGGCAAAGCGGCGCACGGTCAGCCGGTCATCCGCTGCGGCGCACAACAGCGCCTCCCATTGTTCCATCTCCAGCAGATCTGTCTGCAAGGCGCCGCCCATAAAGGGCATCCGCAGTTTGCGCACATTGGGACGGGTGAAAAGTGCGGCGTGAACGGCATCAAGCTGTTCACGCGGGTCATACATCACATAGGCCTGCTCGGCCGCATCCAGCATATCGGGGGCATAGCCATAGCGGGATGTAAAATCGATGATCCGCATCTCGGTAAAGCGGTTGTCCCATTCGGTGACGCGCGGGTCCAGCGTGGCCTGCGGCTGGATCGCCACCACGCGGGCGCCGGGGGCAGCCACCGAAAAGGCGGCGGCGGCATAGCCGCAGGGACCGGCGCCATAAAACAGGATGGTCTCAAATTCGTCAAACACGCCTTCGTCGATCAGGCGGTCGAAAAAACCGTAAACCTTGTTGTCGCGGAACCATGTATCGCCATGGCTGATAATGCTGAGGCTGGACCAATTGTGGTTGCGGGCCATGTCCCAGGCCAGAGGTTGGCCATAGTCAGACAGGGCGTGAATGCCTTGAATGGTCTCGAATGAGACCACCAATGTATCGCCCTTTTCCACATAAGCGGCAAAGTGGCGTCGGCCCAAAGGTTCGTAGAAACCTTCGTTTTCACAAATGCTTTCGATTGCACCAAGCCAGTCCCGCCGAGGCAGGTCTACCAGTGACGTCTGAAGTGTGGGCGTCTCGTTTGTCATTGCCACGTCCTCAATAGCATATCCGCGCTTATTTTGTGCGCATTTGTATGAGGATTTACCGGCTCAATGCGGCGAAATTGCGGAAAATGCGTGTGAAAACAGTGAGGTTTAGTGGCGGTTTTGCGCCCTTCGCCCATAAGACATGAGGAAACTAGCGGTTTCAGAAGGGACCGGTTCAGAGGCTGGCGTCATCGCCAAACGGCCAAAAAGGGCGCGGTTCGGCTCGTCCAGCATCAGCGCGTCAAAGCGGTCTTTGCGCCATTGCACGGCTTTTTGGTGCAACTCTCCCAGCACGGGATCGGCGTGCAATTCCGCCTGCAAAGCGTCGCGCCGGGGGGCCAATGCGGAAATGGAAGTATCCGTGTCGGTGTTGAAATTCCGTTCGACCCAATAGTCCATGCCCAAGCGGTCCTCGGCATGTACGGCGCGGCCACGATCAGCCTTGAGAATATAGCTTTCCATCGCGCCAAGGGGGTAATGGTTCAACTGCACCAGAGGTGTGTTGTCCTGCCGGAAATCGGAAAAGATCCCCTTGGTGCGGAAGCTGTCATCCAAAGCCACTCCGCGCCCGTCAAACCATTGCGCCTCGCTCAGGCGGGTTTTGTCTGGATCACGGGGCCGGTGCACGCCGGGTTTGCGGTAGATCCCGTCATTGCGATACAGCGTTTTGAACATCGCCGCCCGCCACGGCCAAGGCATGACCTTGGGGGCACACCGGGTGAAGGTCTCTGTCACGGGCACATCTGCGTAGCGGGCAATGCCGCCATTGCCAAACAGCCGCCATGTCAGCGTGATCGCCGTTGCCTCGGGCAGGGCGGTGTGCAGCGCGGCCAACGTGTGATCGCCGCAGTGAATGTTCACAAATTCGTCCACGTCCAGCGGCAAAATCCATTCGGCCCGCTTGACCGCATCCAGCTTGGACGCTTGTTTGAGCGCGGTAAACTGAATGCCGCCACTGTCGTAGGGGCCATCATTGCGGTGATGGGTCAGCCAGCCAATGTCTTGCAACCGGTCCAGAATTTGATCGGTGCCATCGCTGCAGTCATTTGAAAAGACAATAAAATCGTCAAACCCACAGGCACGGTGATGGGCCAGCCATTCCAGCAGAAACGCGCCTTCGTTCTTGACGCAGAGGATGGCGAGGTGGGTCACTTACCAATCCGTCCGAAAGGCCAGAACCTTGCCATGCGAGCCGCGATGGTAATAGGCCAGACCGGCGTCCATAAAGGCGCGGAACACTTTGTTGATGCCCTCTGGGCCGATCCACTGTGGATGCGTTTCGATGATCGCGGCCCTGAGACCGGTCAGATCCAATTGCGGGATCAGATCGACCTCGGCCCCCTCGATATCGCAGATCAGGACGGTTGCACCAATCTCCTTGAAGGTCGCTTTGGCATTCAGCACGTCCACCTTTACAGAGGGTGGATCAACCTCACCCTCCAGCACCTGCATGGACGAGCCAAGCATGGGTTCGCGCACATAAAAATCCACCGATCCCTTGCGCGGACCAAGGATGGCGTTGGTCACATGGGCGTTGGTCACGTCATTGGCCAAGTGGACCGAGCGGATATAGGGGATCAGGTTTGGATTGGCCTCAAATACATGCACCGATTTGATCGCGCGTTTGGTGGCCACCAGCGTGGACATATACCCGATACCGCCGCCCAGTTCGACCACCACATCGCCCTCGCGCACCACACGCAGGGCGGCTTCGGTTTCTTTGGCCTCATAGGAATTGGACCGCAACAACCGGCGAATTTTACCCTGCATGATCTCGGGGTGCTTGGGAAATTTCATCCCGCGAGACCGGACAAATCCTGTGTCTTCAGTCGCTTGGCCGTCCATGCTCAACTCTCCATATCCAGCGAAAGGGCATAGGCCACCCGTTCGGTTTCGTTCAGCTTGACCTCAAGCGCCTGGCGGTAAAGATCCTGAAATTCCGGCATTTGGTGCAATTCCCTTGCCTTGGCCTTGTGCCATTCGAAACCGTCCTGATGGGCTTGGCGCAGTATGTCGTCCCGCATCAAATCATCATATTCGGCGCGGACACGGGGAATGTTGCGTTTGATGGTGATGTCGCGGAAATCGGACCAGTCCATCCGAATCCAGTAGTTGATGCCAATCGAGCGATCCACATGCAACGCGCGTCCTCTTTGCCGTTTGATCAGGAAACTCTCGGCAGAGCGCAGCGCATAATGGTTCAGCTGCAAAAGGTCGTAACCGATGTTGTTCTTTGATGACCGCCAGCCGTTATGCGCGGCGTCGCGGGTCATATCCTGACCGGAGCCGTTTACCCATTTGATTTTGTTTTCAAACCCTTCGTCCAGTTTGTTGGGACGGTGGCAGGAAATTTTGGCATAGGCCCCGATGTTGCGGAACATCGTTTTAAACCCCCAGACCGTATGCGGCTTGGGGCAGTATTTCGGCGCACAGGCGTCAAATTGATCAATCACAAAGGCATCGTTCAATTGGGTGATCCCGTTGTGCCCGAACAGCCGCCATGTCATCGCGATATTGGTGGCATCCGGCACAGCGGCAAAGAGATCATCCAAAGTCCCGTTACCGGTGCGCACATTCATGAACTCGTCCACGTCGATGTGAATGATCCATTCCGCGTTCTGGATGACGGGCTCTTTCAGGGCTTGGTTCAGCGCGTATTGCTGCGGGGAATTGCCTTTCCAGTTGTCGTTGTTGCGGTGCTGGATTACGCCCATATCCTGCAAGCGGCCCAGAACCTCGTCCGTGCCATCGCTGCAATCGTTGGTGTAGATCAGGAAGTTATCGACCCCGATGGCGCGGTGATAGGCGATCCATTCCACGATATAGGGCGCTTCGTTTTTCATGCAGCCGACGATGACATTGCCGCTGCTGCCGGGGGCCAATTTGCGGGGCGGGGCGATGGTATAGGCGGCTGCCAGTTCCTCTTCGTTGACCGCGCCCAGATTGTTGTGGGGTCTGAACTGCGTGTTCAGGATCATTTCGTGGTTCAGCTTGACCCGATTGAGCAGACGGGCATTGCTGGCCTGCTGATCTGCGTCAGCGGTATCATCTGACAAAAGCGTATCGAATTTCGCAGTGGCCTCTTTCGCCGCCGCCGCTTCGGCGCGTTTTTCGGCGACGGGGGTGCTGTTCTTGCGGATCTGGTGGGCATAGGCGGCAAGGTATTGTGTGGCGCGGTACCCATTGGTGGGATCAGCCTCCTGCCAAGCCACAGTTGGTGCATCGGGGGTCAGCGCGCCAGCCAGACCAGGAAAGGCCTTGATCAGCTTGGCATTGTCTTTGGCAAAATGGTCCGAGACCGCAAAGAGGCTGCCGGGCGCGGTGGGCGGGCCGGGCACGCGCAGGCTCATCCGCATCTGCTGGCATAGGTCACGCGGCACAATGATGTCTTTGGCCTGCGCATGGCGGATCAATACCTCGTTGAACTGCCGCATCCGGCTGAGAGAGGCCGCAGGCTCGGGATAGAACACCCGCTCCTCTGCCATCTTGCCAAGGTTTGCGCCGAGGCCCAGCATATCCACCAGTTCATCGGTGCAGGTTTCTGACCTCAAAGCGGCCAGATCAAGCGGGCGCAGGTGCATTTTGCCTTTGCCAAAGACCGTTTCCCAATGATCAAGCAGCGCGGCATAGTCCAGCCAATGCGGCGGATGTTGTACATCGTCAAAGAGGCCCGCATAGGTGTCCGGCCCCTGTCGCAAGGCCAATGCGCCGGCCCACCAGTTACTGCCTTTCGCCAGATCAAGCTCTTGCTGCAACGAATGCCGGCGCCCGTCCAGAATCGCCGTGATGTAATGCGCCGCCAAGGCCCGTGCCTGTTCCTCAACATGAGCCACGATTTGGATGTCATCGAAATAGGGCGCCAAAAGGCCGTGCAAACGTTTGATTTCCGATGGTTTCGTCAGCAGAGACCCCAATTGTGCCGCGCTGAACACCACATGATCAGCTGGCGCTTCAGGCAGTTCTTTGTCAAACAATGTCTGAAACTCATGCGCCATGGTCTGCTGCACCAAGGCGCTGTCCATCCCGCGTTTGTGGCGCAGCGAGGTCACATCGCCTGTTTCCGCGCAGGCGGCATAGAGCCTTACATGGTTCCACTCCGGCGCCCAAATGCCCTGTTTCTCCAGCGCCGCCGCCTTTTGTTTGAACATCACACGAAACCGCGCGGCGGCTTTCTCATTGGGTCCGATCAGCAGTGTCAGACGCATCAGTTTGCCTCTTCCGCTTTGACCTTGCCGACATTGGCCTGTCCCCACCACGGCAGTTCAATGCCCAGATAGGCGGCAAGCTTTTCAGGCGCTTGGCTGTCTTCGATATCATAGGCATGGAAATTGTCGCAGCCCTGAAAGACACGGTCACAAAAGGCGTAATGCCCTTCCATCCATCGGGCAAGTTCTGTCTCGCTCTGGCCAAAGCCACGCGGCAGGCCGGGAATATCGGCCTGTGGCAGTCGGCGTTTGCCAAGATTGTTCCACCGCATCATGCTGTTGGCTGCCTTGGCCGGATCGCGGCGCGTCAGTACGAATTTGACGCCGGGGTGATGCTTCTGGATGGCGCTCAGCAGACCCCAATCGGTTTGCGGCCACAAGGACCGATCCTCGCGCACGGCCGACATTTCGTTCACGGCGTCAAACTCATCCAGCCGCGCCAATGGATCGCCGCTGTCGAAATAATCGGTATAGATTATTTTCCCAAGATGCTGACGCGGAATGTCATTGCGGGTGGATTGGCCGGGGCGGATCTTCCAATCGGCGACCGTCAAACCAGCGGCTCGCAAGGCCTCGGTCAGGGTGGTGGTGCCGGTTTTGGGCAGGGCCAGATTGACAATGCGCAAACGGCTCATGGCTGTGCCCCTTCGTCCATTCCGATCTCTTCTCGGATTGCGGCCTCAGCAGCGCAATAACGGCTGGCATTGCGCAATTGGTCCTGCATGGCGCGGTAACTGTCCTGGGACAGCAACTCGTCGCGTTTGGCGCGGTGGAGGGCGACTGCCTCCTCATGCAGGTCCGCAACGCCGGGGAGGGCTTTGAGGCGGTTCATCTCTTCGCTCAGCGCATCGCGGTATCGCAAGATGCTGTCATCAAAGAACGCCCCATCGTTGCGCTCGCGCCAATAGCTGTCGTCAAAGGCACGGTGTTCGCGGTTCACATCGCCCCGGTCGTTCTTGACCAGATAGCTGTCGAGCGAGCGTAGGGCATAATGGTTCAACGTGGCAAATCGCCGGGCACCATGGGCGGGAAAGGCGCGGATGCGGCGCTTGTTGGCGCGGCGGCGGAACGGGCCGGGCACAGGACGGCCCGCGCCATCGGTCCAGCTTGGCCGCTCTTCCTTTGGCACATCCTCATTATGGAAGGGACGATGCGCACCATAGTAATCCAGTGGGAAATCCCGACGTACCAGGCTTTTGACTTCAATCGCCGTGTCGGCGCACCAGATGTCAGGGTTGTGACTGCGCAAAAATTGGGCGATCACCGGCTCATCTTCAAAGGTCTCTATACCATCGTTGGCAAAGAACTGAAACGTGACCGAGATTGCCTGCGGATTGCCGCAGGCATGGATCAGCGCGGGGATCGTATGATCGCCCACATGAATGTTCAGAAATTCGTCCACATCCGCCACCCAGACCCAATCGGCATTGCGGATCAAGGGATGCTTTCGCGCCTTTTTCAGCGCTTGCATCTGGTAATTGCGGTTGGTCGCTGGATTGGGCAGATGCGCGACCATGCCGTGATCCTCCAGCCGGTCCAGCAAACGGTCGGTCGCATCGGTGCAATCGTTGGAATAAAACAGAAAATCGGTCACGCCGATCACACGGTGAAAGGCGATCCACTCCAGCAGGAACGGGCCTTCGTTCTTGACACAGGTCACAGCGGTGATGCGCATATCAGGCCGCACCGCCCGCGTTGGGGATGTAGATATTCTGTCTCATAGCCGCCTCTGGGCCGGGTGCGAGATGCCCCGAAACCTCATATTATTCGCCTCTGAGTATGGCAGGGCGGCTGAATCGCGTCAATCTTTGCAGCAGCAGGCGGGCAGGACGTGACATATCCGCCAGCACGGCTTGACGCTGCGCCGCCAAGATGCACCTTTGAGGCAAGAGGAGCTGCCATGCCAGACATATCCAGTATCGACGCCGTTCAGAAAATGCTGGACGATCAGGGCTATATCAGCGACCGGGCTTTGGGCACCGTGGTGTTTCTCGCCCTCTCGCTTGGCCGACCGCTGTTTCTCGAAGGGGAGGCTGGTGTGGGCAAGACCGAGATCGCCAAGGCATTGGCGGCGGGTCTGGACCGCCGCTTGATCCGCCTGCAGTGTTACGAGGGGCTTGATGCCTCTTCTGCAGTCTACGAGTGGAACTTTCCGGCCCAGATGATTGCGATCCGCACGGCCGAGGCCACGGGCAGTGCCGACAGTGCCGCGCTCAATACCCAGCTTTTCAGCGATGACTATCTGATTGAACGCCCTCTGCTCGAGGCGATGCGCCCCGATGAAAACGGCGCGCCGGTGCTGCTGATTGATGAGCTGGACCGCACCGATGCCCCGTTTGAGGCGTTCCTGCTCGAAGCGCTCAGCGATTTTCAGGTCACCATCCCCGAACTGGGCACGATCAAGGCGCCAGAGCCGCCGATCGTGATCCTGACCTCGAACCGCACCCGCGAGGTCCATGACGCGCTGAAACGGCGCTGCCTTTACCATTGGGTCGATTACCCCGGTTTCGACCGCGAAATGGAGATTATCGCTGCGCGCGCGCCCGAGGCATCAGAGGCGCTCAGCCGGGAGGTTGTCGCCTTTGTCCAGCAATTGCGCACCGAGGATTTGTTCAAGAAACCCGGCGTGGCCGAAACCATCGATTGGGCCAAATGCCTTCTGGCCCTCGACGTGATCAGTCTCAGCCCCGAGGTGATCGCCGACACATTGGGCGCGATCCTGAAATACCAAGATGACATTGCCAAACTGCAAGGGTCCGAGGCCAAACGCATCCTTGATCAGGCCAGGGCCACGCTGGAAGTGGCATGACCCCCTTTTTGGCCCAAAATACTCCGGAGGTTTGGAGGCAGAGCCTCCAATCAGCCATTCATGGCTGAACACCTGCCCCTCGATCTGCCCGATGATCCCAAATTGGCGGGCAACATCACCCATTTCGCCCGCGCTCTGCGCCGGGCGGGGTTGCCCATTGGCCCCGGACGGGTGATCGACGCGATCCGCGCGGTGCAGGTGGCGGGCTTTACCGAGAAACGCGATTTCTACTGGACCCTGCATGCCTGTTTTGTGAACCGCCCGGAGCACCGCCGGGTCTTTGCACAGATCTTCCGGCTTTACTGGCGTGATCCGCGTTATCTGGAACATATGATGTCGGCGATGTTGCCTGCAATCCGCGGGGTACAGGAGGACAGACCAGCGCAAGCGGCAGAGAAACGCGCGGCCGAGGCCTTGCTGGACGGGGCCGAGGCGCCCCTGCCGCAGGATGAAGACGAGCGCCCCCAAGAGGATCCGCTGCTGGAAGTGGACGCCAGCCTGACCATGTCGGCCACCGAACGGTTGCGCCAACTGGATTTTGAACAGATGAGCCTTGCCGAAATAGCGCAGGCCAAACGCATGCTGGCGCGGCTCACGTTGCCGGTCAAACCCTTGCCGTCGCGCCGGGCCATGGCCGCGCCGCGTGGGCGCATAGATGCCGCCCGCACCCTGCGCGGGGCATTGCGCAGAGGCGGCGAGATGCACCGGCTTGTGCTCAAGACCCCGCGCCCGCGTTACCCCAATCTGGTGGTGCTTTGCGACATCTCAGGGTCCATGAGCCAGTATTCGCGAATGATCCTGCATTTTCTGCATGCGGTCAGCAACGCGCAGGGGGCAGGTTGGGCCAGGGTGCATGCCTTTACCTTTGGCACACGCCTGACCAATATCACCCGCCATCTGGCCACCCGTGATGTGGATGCGGCGCTGGCGGCGGCGGGGGCCGAGGCGCAGGACTGGGAAGGCGGCACCCGGATCGGGGCCAGTCTTGAGGCATTCAACCGCGATTGGTCGCGGCGGGTCATGGGGCAGGGTGCGGTGGTTCTTTTGATCACCGACGGGCTGGATCGAGATGCGCCGGAGGACTTGGGGCGGCAAATGCAGCGTCTGCATCTGACCGCGCGGCGGCTGATCTGGCTGAACCCGCTGCTGCGCTGGGATGGCTTTGCGCCGAAGGCGGCAGGCATTCGCGCGATGTTGCCCCATGTGGACAGTTTCCGCGCCGGTCATTCCATCGCCTCGTTGGAAGCTTTGGCCGAGGCTTTGTCACGTCCCGATGACAGCGGCGAAAAGCAGCGCCTGTTGCTGGCCATGGAGCAATGAGCGGCTGCGCCGCATTCGATTTTTGATTTTTCCGGTTTTCGCTGCGGGCTCACCTGACCCAAAGGGTCCGGGGTGCATCCCTTGCTTGAGCCCTGTCTGCCCAATCTTCCCGTCCCGCTCAAGACAAATAGCCGTATCCCCTGCGGGGGCCCTCGGCGATTTGTCTTGACCGTGCCGCGCTGATCGGGCCGCCCGTGCACAAGCAAGGGCGGCTCCGGACCCAAAGGATCAGGCGAAAGTATCCGCGAAGGTGGTACGGTAGATGGTTTTGAGCTCTTCCAGCGGGGCGGAGGTGCCGCCGAAGGATACATCGGTGCCGCCGAATTTGCCGACCGTGTGCAGGGGCAGACCTGCGGCACCTGCGGCGGTCATCAAGGCTTCGGCCTGATCAAAGTTGCAGGCGATCAGGTAGCGGGCTTGATCTTCGCCAAACAGCGTCGGCGTGTCTGCGGGGTCGAGGGTAACGCCCACATCTGCGGCTTCGGCCATTTCAAAGGCGGCCAGTGCCAGACCTCCATCACTGAGGTCGGTGCAGGCTTTGATCAGGGCACGGTTGGCGCGGATGAAATCCCCGTGGGCTTTTTCTGCGGCCAGATCAACATGGGGCGCATCGCCGTCCGCGCGGCCAAAGACCTGTGCGAGGAGTGCCGATTGACCGAGGTGGCCCTCGGTGTCGCCCAGAACCAGCGCCACGTGGCCCTCGCGGACTTCGCAGCCGATCAGATCGTCGGTGTGGTCCAGCAAGCCCACCGCGCCGATGGTGGGTGTGGGCAGGATCGCGGTGCCGTCGGTTTCGTTGTAGAGCGAGACATTGCCCGACACGATAGGCATATCCAGCGCCTCAACCGCCGCGCCGATGCCTTTGATCGCACCTACAAACTGGCCCATGATCTGCGGCTTTTCGGGGTTGCCGAAGTTCATATTGTCGGTGGTGGCCAAAGGCCGTGCGCCAACAGCGGTCAGGTTCCGGTAGGCTTCCGCGACCGCCTGCTTGCCGCCTTCGAAGGGGTTCGCCTTGACATAGCGCGGGGTCACATCGGAGGTGAAGGCAATTGCCTTGTCGGTGCCATGCACCCGGATAATTCCCGCGCCAAGGCCGGGCGTGCGGGCGGTGTCGCCCATCACCATGGTGTCATATTGTTCATAGACCCAGTTCTTGGCGGCATAGTTCGGATCACCAATCAGCGCCTTGAGCCCGTCAATCGGGTCGACCCCCGGCACATCAGCCATGGGTTCGGCTGGCGGGGTTTCGACCCAGGGGCGGTCATATTCAGGGGCGGTGGAGGCCAGTTTGCTGAGCGGCAGGTCGGCTTTGACCTCGCCGTTGAGCATGATCAGGAAGCGGTCATCGGCCAGCGTTTCCCCGACAATGGCAAAATCCAGATCCCATTTGTCGAACACGGCTTTGGCTTCTGCCTCAAGCTCGGGGCGAAGGACCATGAGCATGCGTTCCTGGGATTCCGACAGCATCATCTCATAGGCGGTCATGTTCTCTTCGCGCGTGGGCACCTTTTCAAGATCAAGGCGCACACCAAGTTTGCCTTTGTCGCCCATTTCCACGGCAGAGCAGGTCAGACCCGCCGCGCCCATATCCTGGATCGAGATCACCGCACCTGTCGCCATCAGCTCCAGCGTGGCTTCCATCAGGCGCTTTTCGGTGAAGGGGTCGCCGACCTGCACGGTGGGGCGCTTTTCTTCGATGGTATCATCAAATTCGGCCGAGGCCATGGTCGCCCCGCCAACGCCGTCACGGCCGGTTTTGGCACCAAGATAGACCACCGGCATGCCCACGCCCGAGGCAGCGGAGTAGAAAATCTTGTCGGCATCAGCGAGGCCTGCGGCAAAGGCATTGACCAGGCAATTGCCGTCATAGGCCGCATCAAAGCGCACTTCACCGCCCACGGTTGGCACGCCAAAACAATTGCCATATCCGCCGACGCCGGCCACCACACCATGCACAAGCTGGCGGGTCTTGGGGTGATCGGGGCGGCCAAAGCTGAGCGCGTTCATCGCCGCGATGGGGCGGGCGCCCATTGTGAAGACATCGCGCAGAATCCCGCCCACGCCTGTGGCGGCTCCTTGGTAGGGTTCGATGTAGGAGGGGTGGTTGTGGCTTTCCATTTTGAAAACCAACGCCTGGCCGTCGCCGATATCCACGATGCCAGCGTTTTCGCCAGGGCCGCAGATGACCTGCGGGCCGGTCGTCGGCAGGGTGCGCAGCCACTTCTTGGAGGACTTATACGAACAATGTTCGTTCCACATTGCCGAAAAGATGCCCATTTCGGTGTAATTGGGGGCGCGGCCGAGGATGTTGTTCACTTCGGCGTATTCATCCGGGGTGAAGCCATGTGCGGCAATGATGTCTTCGGTGATGGCTGGTTCGGTCATGCGCGGTCCCCTTCGGCATTGATGCCGCGTCTCTTAGAGGATGGGCGGGCGCGGGGGAAGGGGGATACGCAAAAATGGGCGGCTTTCCGAAGTGGAAAGCCGCCCCTTGGTGCAGGGATGCCCGAAAGGGCGATCCGTTTACATCACGATGACAGTTGTGCGTGTTTCGTCATCGGCCTTGGAACCCTGCTGGGCCTTGAGGTAAAGTTCGTCCGCTGTGGTATCGATCACGATCTGGCCGTTATCGAGGCGCAGGCTGTCTGGCAGCAGCGTCACGACCAGCACTTCGGCGTCAATCTTGGTATCTTCTTCCAGGTCCACAATCATTTCAGGGTTGCCCTGGCCGTCGAAGCTGACGCCTTTCACAACGCCCAACACTTCACCGTCTTGGGTTTCGAAGTTGGCACCGACGGAGGCCTTCACCGCCGCGTATTCTTCATCGGTGAGGCTCATGGTGGTGGGGTCATAATCGGCGATGCCGAGACCATAGCGTTTGTTGTCCGTATCGTAATTGTTCAATGTCGAACCGCCATCAGTCGCGGGTACGTTCGCGCTCACTTCAGGCGAGTTGGTTGGCAGCTCATCAGCGATGGTGCCACTGGCATAGGCCATAGGTGCGGCGATCAGTGTGGCGATGGTGGTGGATGTCAGCAAAAGCTTGCGTGTCATGGTGTAAACTCCTTCATTCGTTACTCTCTGTCCGCATCGTCAGCGGTGTACGGTGAGACAACGGATGCCTGGGTGGGAAGTTCCAAAAAAATTTGAAAAACGGGTGGAGAATTTGTTTAACTGACTGTTTTATATTTGTTTATCGGGTCTTGAATTATCTGGCGTTGCGCCGACCCGGTAGGAACAGAGGCACGTTCAGGTCGTATGCAGTGGGGTGATGGACCAATCCTCAGACCGATGCGCAAAAAAAAGGCCGAGCATTACGCTCGGCCAAGTCCAACAGGGAGGTATGAAGCGACGCGCCCTCGGGCGGTCAATCTTCATGATGGTCAATTAGGCAGCAGTGCTGCTTCGATCAAGTCAGTTTTGACCATTTAGTAAGCATGTCCGGTATGCGCGCCGTGCATAGCTTAGTCTTTTTCTTTTTCTCTCAATTGCTTGCGGTAAGAAATGATCTCATCCTGAACGAAGTCTTTGAAGGCCGCAACGCGCTTGGATTGGCGCAATTCTTCGGGATAGGCCAGAAAAACAGGCACATCTGCCGACTCAACTTCGGGCAGGACTTGCACCAGATCGGGAAAATCCTGTGTTAGGTAGTCCGGTAGGACCCCAATCCCCAGATCATGCAGAACCCCCTGCAGCACGCCGAAGTAATTGTTCACGGTCAGCATGGACCGCACATCATTCAGCATCAGTTGCTGTACAAGGTTCTGACCTGCCGCAACTTGATCGCTGTCGGTGTTCTGGCAAATCAGTCGGTGATTTGACACTTCTTCGATGGTTTGCGGGTTGCCGTGTTCGGCCAGGTATTTCGGGCTGGCATAAAGGCACATGCGTACATTCATCAAACGTTTGCGAATAAGGTCCGCTTGGGAGGGCTCTTTCATACGGATGGCCACGTCAGCTTCGCGCATCGGCAGGTCCAGCACCCGTTCCTCCAGCATCAGGTCGACCTTCAGATCGGGATATTTCTCATATAACTTTGGCAGCCGCGGTGCCAGCCACAGGGTGCCAAAGCCGGTGGTGGTGGTGACGCGCAATTCGCCAAACACCTCTTCTTCGCTGTCGCGAATGCGGGCGGCAGCGGCATCGACACGTTTGGTCATCGCAGAGGTGGCATCAAAAAGCAGCTCGCCCTGCTCGGTCAGGATCAGCCCCCGCGCATGGCGGTGAAACAGGTTCGTGTTAAGCTGTTCCTCTAGGCCGCGAATCTGCCGTGACACGGCAGATTGCGACAGGTTCAGCTTCTCGCCCGCGTGGGTCAGGGACCCGGCATCCGCTACGGCGTGAAATATTCTGAGTTTGTCCCAATCCATCGTCCCGCGATCCTATTCTTTTTTGCGTTAGTCCTAACCTAAATTGGACCAAAAGACAGGGGTTGGATCGGCAGATTTGCACTTATGTACAAAAAACACGCTATACAGGTCAGCAATTGTGACCTATATAGCCGTCCATATCTGTTTGCCATCGCGCCCTAAGGGAGGACCGCCATGACTGCCCCTAAGATTTCGCTGAACGACCGTTTTGATCTGGAAAAATCCCCTGTGCTGCTCAATGGCACGCAGGCACTTGTGCGTCTGATGATGATGCAATCGGCGCGGGACAGGGCCGCGGGTCTCAACACTGCGGGCCATTGCACCGGCTATCGCGGCAGCCCTCTTGGCGGGGTCGATCTGCAGATGAGCAAGGCAGAGAAACTGTTGGCCGCGTATAACGTCAGCTTTCAGCCCGGCCTGAACGAAGATCTGGCCGCAACCGCCCTTTGGGGCACCCAGCAGGCCGAGCTGCGCGGCGAAGGCAAATATGACGGTGTCTTTGGCCTGTGGTACGGCAAAGGTCCGGGTGTAGACCGCACCGGCGACGTGATGCGCCACGCCAATATGGCCGGTAGCTCCAAGCATGGTGGTGTTCTGATGGCGATGGGGGATGACCACACCGGCGAATCCTCTACCGTGTTGCACCAATCGGAATGGGCGATGGTGGATGCCTATATGCCCGTGGTCAGCCCTGCGGGTGTTCAGGAGATTCTTGATTACGGTATCTACGGCTGGGCCTTGTCGCGGTTCTCTGGCCTTTGGGTGGGTCTCAAGACGATGAAAGACACCGTCGAGGCCACCAGCGTCGTCAATGGTGATCCAAACCGGATGAAACTGATCACGCCGGAGTTCGATATGCCGGAGGGCGGGTTGAACATCCGCCTTGGCGACACGCCGCATCTGCAAGAAACCCGGATGATCGATTACAAACGCTATGCCGCCGAGGCGTTCAGCCATGCCAACAAGATGGACAAACGCATGTGGGGCAAGCGTGGGGCCAAGATCGGCTTTGCCGCTGCGGGCAAGAACTGGCTGGATCTGCTGCACGCGATGAGCTTGCTGAATATCGACGAGAACGAGGCGGAGCGGCTGGGCCTCACCCTATACAAGATCGGGCAGACCTTCCCGCTTGATATGAAGGGCTTTCATGAGTGGGCCGAAGGTCTTGATCTTGTTGTGGTGGTGGAAGAAAAGCGCAAGCTGATCGAAGTGCAGATCAAAGAGGCGTTGTTCTCGGATCAGCACCGCCGGGTCTATGGCTGGTACAAGGGCGGCGGTGCGGGGCTTGAGCATGGCGAAGAACTGTTCCCGACGCGCGGAGCGCTTGATCCGATTCTGATTGCGGAAAAGATTGGCGGTATCCTTTTGGAAGAGGGGCGCGAGACCGATGGCATTCGCGCCGGGCTTGAGGCATTGGACAATGCCCGCCGCGCCGACAATGCCGAAGATATCGCGGCGCGTTTGCCGTATTTCTGCTCAGGCTGCCCGCATAATTCATCGACCAAACTGCCCGAGGGTGCGCGGGCTTATGCGGGCATCGGCTGTCACTACATGGTGCAATGGATGGACCGTGAGACAACCGGCTTTACCCATATGGGGGGCGAGGGCGCGAACTGGATCGGTGAGGCACCGTTCTCGAACCGCAAACATGTGTTCCAGAACCTTGGCGATGGCACCTACAACCACTCGGGCGTTCAGGCGATCCGCGCGGCCCTCGCGGCAGGCACCAACATCACCTACAAGATCCTTTACAATGATGCGGTTGCCATGACCGGCGGCCAGCACAACGAGGGCGATCTCAGTGCCCCGCGCATCGTCGCGGAACTGCAGGCGATGGGGGTCAAGACCCTTGCCGTTGTTTATGACGAGAAAGAAGACGTTGATTTTTCTGCGTTCAAAGGTGTTGAGCTGTTTGAGCGTGCCGAGTTGATGAATGTGCAGAAACGTTTTGAAAAGGTCGAAGGCGTCAGCGCGATTGTCTATATCCAGACCTGCGCCGCCGAAAAACGCCGCCGCCGCAAACGGGGGCTGTTCCCCGATCCGGACAAACGGGTGTTTATCAACGACGCGGTTTGCGAAGGTTGCGGTGATTGCGGGGTGCAGTCCAACTGTGTCTCGATCGTGCCCAATGAGACCGAACTGGGCCGAAAACGCGCGATTGATCAATCGTCCTGCAACAAGGATTTTTCCTGCGTCAAAGGGTTCTGCCCGTCGTTTGTGACGCTCGAAGGGGCCAAGATCCGCAAGGATCCCACGACAGAGCTTACCATCCCCGATCTGCCGATGCCAAACCTGCCCAAAATCGACGGCACCCATAACGTCGTGATCACCGGAGTGGGCGGGACAGGTGTTGTGACCATTGGCGCATTGCTGGCACAAGCCGCCCAGTTGGATGGCAAAGGTGCGGGCATGATGGAAATGGCGGGCCTCGCGCAGAAGGGCGGCGCGGTGCATATCCACTGCCGCTTGGCCGAGCGGCCCGAAGATATCAACGCCATCCGCGTGGCCACGGGGGAGGCACATGCCTTGATCGGCGGCGATCTGGTGGTTTCAGCCGGGAACAAGACTCTTGGTCTGACCAAGATGGGGCAAACCGGTGCTGTGGTGAACTCGCATCAGATCATCACGGGCGATTTCACCCGCGATACAGAATTCCAATTGCCCTACGACCGGCTTGAGCTGGCCCTGCAGGCGCGTCTGAAAGACGATGTGGCGCTGTTTGACGCCTCTGATCTGGCCAAAGCGGCGCTGGGCGACAGTATCTATTCCAACATGATGGTCTTTGGCGCGGCCTGGCAGCAGGGGCTTTTGCCGCTGTCATTGGAGAGCCTGCAAGAGGCCATCCGCATGAACGGTGCCGCAGTAGACCGGAACCTGAGGGCGTTCGAGATTGGGCGCTGGGCGGTGCTCTATCCACAGGACGCCGCAGAGATCAGTAAACCCAAGGTGATCGCGCTGCCAAAAACGCTGAACGACAAGATCGCGTTCCGCAAGGAGCATTTGACCGCGTATCAAGGCAAACGGTTGGCCAAACGCTATGGCAAGATGCTGGATGGCATTTCGGATAGGGCGGTCAAAGAGGCGGCCGCGCTGGGCTATCACAAGTTGCTGGCCTATAAGGACGAATACGAAGTGGCGCGTCTGCTGCTGCAAAGCCGTGACAAGGCACGAGCGGAATTTGACGGTGATTTCAAAATGACTTTCAACCTCGCGCCGCCGATGCTGAGTGGCAAAGGGCCGGATGGTCGTCCCAAGAAACGCGAATTTGGCGAATGGTTGGAGACACCTTTGCGCCTGTTGGCCAAGATGAAAGGCCTGCGCGGCACGCCGCTTGACCCATTTGGCCGCACAGCAGAGCGCAAGATGGAACGGGCGCTGATCAAACAATATGAGCGTGATATGGCCGAAGTATTGCCGTTGCTCACAGATCAGACCCGTGATGCCATTGTTGCGCTTGCCGAATTGCCCCTGCAAATCCGCGGCTTTGGTCCGGTGAAGGAGGCAAATGAGGCCAAAGCGGCCAAGCGCCGGGAAGAGCTGTTGTCGGTGATCCGGACGGGCGGCACCAAAACATCCAAGGCGGCAGAGTAACTTCGTCATGTAATCTTCGCAAAACCGTCGTAAATGGGGGCAGGGTGCCTGCCCCCATTTACGACCGGAAGAGAGATGACCAAAGACACTGCCGCATCCACCCGCGATATCTCTTACGCCTATTCCGCCGCATCGCGCGGTGGGCGAGCGCTGATCCGGTTGATGGAGAACAGCACCGGGCGGCTGGGCCTGATCCGCCGTGCCTCCGGCTATGAGGAAGATATGCGTTCGGGGCGCAGCTTTTTTGACGTTATGGCAGATCGCTATGGGCTGAGCCTTGAGATCACCAGCGGGTCATTGGCCAATATCCCGCGCCATGGCCCCGTGATTTTGATCGCAAATCATCCCTACGGCATTCTTGACGGGCTTATGATGGGGCGAATGCTGTCACAGGCGCGCGGTGAATTCCGTATTGTGGCCCATTCGGTGTTCCGCCGTGCGCCCGATTTGGGCAAACACCTGCTGCCCATCAGCTTTGATGAGGACAAATCGGCACTGGCTCTGAATATCCAGACCCGCAAAACCGCGCTTGATTATCTGGGGCAGGGCGGTGCCATCGGTATCTTTCCGGGGGGCACTGTCAGCACCGCGGCACGGCCGTTTTCGAAACCGCTGGATCCGGTCTGGCGCAGCTTTACCGCGCGGATGATTGCAAAATCAGATGCCACAGTGGTGCCGGTCTATTTTGACGGGCACACCAGCCGAATGTTCCAGATTGCCAGTCACCTGCACAGCACATTGCGCATGGGGCTGTTGATCAAGGAATTTCGCAAACGGGTCGATACCCCGGTGCGCGTGGCCATCGGAGCACCCATCACCCGCGACATTCTGAACCCACTGTCAAAAGACGGCAAAGCGATGATGGATTTCCTGCGCAAAGCCACTTATGAGTTGTCCCAAGAGCCGGATCGCGCCAGCGAGTTGGGCTTTGAATTTGAAGAGCGGCATCGCGCTGCAAGGTGACAGTGACATGGCAGTAGGTATTTTTGACAGCGGCCTTGGCGGGCTGACAGTTCTGGATGCAGTGCAAAAGCGGCTTCCGGATACAGATTTTGTCTATTTGGCGGACAGCGCCCATGCACCCTACGGCGTGCGCACCGCCGATGATATCTACAACCTGACCGTGGCCGCTGTGCAGCGGCTGTTTGATGCGGGCTGCGATTTGGTGATTCTGGCTTGCAACACCGCTTCGGCCGCCGCGCTTCGCCGGATGCAGGAAAGCTGGGTGCCCGAAAACAAGCGTGTTCTGGGCGTGTTTGTGCCGCTGATCGAGGCGATGACGGAACGCCAGTGGGGCGATAACTCACCGCCCCGCGAGGTGGCTGTAAAACACGTGGCGCTTTTTGCCACACCCGCCACTGTGGCATCGCGGGCGTTTCAGCGCGAACTGGCCTTCCGGGCAATCGGCGTGGACGTTGAGGCGCAGGCCTGTGGCGGGATTGTGGATGCCATCGAAGACGGCGATTTCATACTTGCCGAGGCGATGGTGCGCAGCCATGTGGATGCGCTCAAACGCAAGATGCCCGATCCAGAGGCGGCGATTTTGGGCTGCACCCATTATCCCTTGATGCAAAAGGCCTTTCAGGATGCGCTGGGCCAGGATGTAAAAGTGTTTTCGCAGGCCTCTTTGGTGGCCGAAAGCCTCGCCGATTATCTGGAACGGCACCCCAACATGACGGGCAGCGGCACATCGTCGTTTTTGACAACGGGCGATCCAAAACGGGTCAGCAGCCGCGCAACACAGTTTCTGCGACGAGAAATCACATTTACCGCCGCCTGAAACTCTTGCACATCATACCCAAAGTGGGACCGACACATGACCTATAACATCGCCATCCTTGGCGCGTCCGGCTATACCGGCGCAGAACTGATCCGGCTCATCGCTGGCCATTCTTCTATGACAATCAAAGCCTTGGGAGGGAACTCCAAGGCCGGGCAGCAGATGTCTGAGGTGTTTCCGCACCTGCGCCATTTGGACCTGCCCGAACTGGTGACCATCGAAGATATCGATTTTTCCCAGATTGACCTGTGTTTCTGCGCCCTGCCGCACAAGACCTCGCAGCAAGTGATCGCCGCATTGCCCAAAACCTTGAAAATTGTCGATCTGTCTGCGGATTTCCGGCTCCGCGATCCGGCGGAATACGAGAAATGGTATGGCAATCCACATGCCGCGCTGGAACAGCAGGAAGAGGCGGTTTACGGACTGACCGAATTTTACCGCGACGAGATCGCCGCCGCGCGTCTGGTGGCGGGTACGGGCTGCAACGCGGCCACTGGGCAATTCGCACTGCGGCCGTTGATCGCCGCAGGGGTGATTGATTTGGACGAGATCATCATGGACCTGAAATGCGCGGTGTCGGGGGCAGGTCGGGCGTTGAAGGAAAACCTGCTGCATGCGGAGTTGTCCGAAGGTTATCATGCCTATGCCGTGGGCGGTACGCACCGGCATCTGGGCGAGTTTGACCAAGAATTTACCGCAGTTGCAGGACGGCCCGTGCAGGTACAGTTTACGCCGCATCTGGTGCCTGCGAACCGTGGCATTCTGGCGACCTGCTATGTCAAGGGCTCGGCTGAAGAGATCCATGCGACATTGCAAAAAGCATATGTAGGTGAACCCTTTATCGAGGTTCTGCCGATGGGCGAGGCGCCCAGCACACGGCACATTCGCGGCTCTAACTTCTGCCATATCGGGGTGGTAGCGGACCGGATCGAGGGCCGCGTGATCGTCATCGCCGCATTGGACAACTTGACCAAGGGATCGAGCGGTCAAGCCTTGCAGAACGCCAATCTGATGTTAGGTCTGGAAGAGACCGAAGGGCTGATGATGGCCCCTCTGTTCCCATGAGGTGATATGAAAAGCCTTAAAAAACAAAGACGTATCCAGGTGATTGCAGTGGCGGTGGTGGCGTTGATCGCCGCCACGGCACTGATCGGCTATGCCTTGCAGGATGGCATCAACTATTTCCGCTCGCCCAGCCAGGTGATGGAGGAACCGCCCGTGGCAAGCGAGGTGTTTCGCATTGGCGGTCTGGTTGAAGAGGGATCACTGGTGCGCGGCGATGGTGAAACTGTCCGCTTCAGCGTGACAGATGGAGGCGCTACCGTGCCCGTGACATTCACGGGTGTTCTGCCGGATTTGTTTGAGGAAAACCAGGGCATGGTCGGCACGGGCCGTTACATCAACGGTGTTTTTGAAGCGACTGAAATCCTTGCCAAACACGACGAGACCTATATGCCGAAAGAGGTCGTGGACGCGTTGAAGGAACAAGGTGTCTATCAAGCGCCGGACAGTTAAGACCGCGCGGTGCCCTGACGGGTGATTAACCATTCTGGCCTTCCCTTTGCCGACCAAACGGGGAGGGACGGATGCAAACGGTCAGAGAAATTGCAAAACAGATCGTCGCCCGCGAAGGCGGCTTTGTGAATGACCCCGATGATCCCGGCGGCGCGACCAAATTTGGCGTCACGATCCACACCATGCGCCGCCTTGGCGTGGACCTGACAGGCGATGGCAGGGTGACCGCTGCAGACGTCCGGCGGCTGAGCCGGGCACAGGCAACGGACATCTTCATTGAGCACTATTTCAAACGACCGCGCATTGGTGATTTGCCCGAGGCGCTACAAGCGAGCGTCTTTGACATGTACGTCAATGCGGGCGCCAATGCGGTGAAAATCCTGCAACGACTGCTTTGCGATATGGGGTTTGTGGTGGCGGTGGACGGGGCGCTTGGACCGCAGAGCGTTGCCGCCGCTGCACAAGCGATGTCAGCCGCGCCGGATCATCTGGTGGACGCATACGGCATTGCACGGCGCAACTATTATTTCCGCCTTGCGGACCGGCGACCTGCCAGCCGCAAATATGCCCGAACAATTGCTGGCGGGAAAGGCGGCTGGATCAAACGGGCTGAAGAATTCATTGATCCCAAATACCATCTCAGCGATGCAGAATTTGCACAAAGGACCGCGGCATGGGGATGATCGAACGCATCTTTGGGTTTATTTTTGGCAGCAACCGCAATGTCTTGCGCGACACGGTTGAAGTGTTCCGCGAAAACGCGGAGGCGGGCGCAGGGCGCAGTGCCGAGATCCAGAAACAAGCGATGAGCCAGCTGGGCGCAGAGTTTGCCGTACCGCGTTTGGGCCGGTTTGATCGATTCATGGACGGCTTGAATCGCTTGCCGCGTCCGGCGCTGGCGCTTGGCACACTGGGATTGTTCATCTCGGCGATGGTGCATCCGCTGTGGTTCGCCGAACGGATGCAAGGCATTGCACTGGTGCCAGAGCCGCTTTGGTGGCTGCTTGGGGTCATCGTATCGTTTTATTTCGGGGCGCGTCATCAGGTCAAAGCGCAAGATTTTCAACGCGACATCGCGGCCAGCATGATCCGCGTGCCGCAGATGATCGAGAATGTGCAAGCTATTGAAAAGTTGAGATTTGATGATGGGCAGGCCGCCCAAACCGGCACCGATGCCGCGCTGGAAAACGCCAGTCTGGCGCCGCAGGAGAACCCCGCACTTATTGCTTGGCAGGCGACGCGGCGCTGACTGCGACGCTTTGCGCTCAAACGTGATGTAAAAGGCCATGGCAAGGGGGCACCCTGCGCCCTATAACCATGGTATGACAACAGAACTTGGACATTTCGCCCTGATCCTCGCCTTTGCTGTGGCGATTGTTCAGATGATCGTGCCGCTGATCGGGGCGCACAAACGCTGGCCGGGTTGGATGGCCATCGCCGAACCTGCCGCCGGGGCGCAATTCGTGCTGACGGCGCTGTCTTTTGGCGCTTTGACATGGGCCTTTGTTGTCTCTGATTTCTCGCTTAACGTGGTGGTCGCCAACAGCCATTCGGCCAAGCCGATGCTCTATAAAATCAGCGGCACATGGGGCAACCACGAGGGGTCGATGCTGCTTTGGGTGCTGATTGTGACTTTGTTTGGCGCGATGGCGGCATGGTTTGGCGGTGGTTTGCCGCCCACCTTGCGGGCGCGGGTTCTGGCCGTGCAATCGGCCATCGCGGTGGCGTTCTTTGCCTTTATCATCTTTACTTCCAACCCGTTTCTGCGCCTTGAGGTGCCGCCCTTTGACGGGCAGGATCTGAACCCGCTGTTGCAAGATCCCGGTCTGGCGTTTCACCCGCCGTTTCTTTACCTCGGCTATGTCGGGCTGAGCATGGCGTTCAGCTTTGCCGTGGCGGCCTTGATCGAAGGGCGCGTGGATGCTGCCTGGGGGCGATGGGTGCGGCCATGGACCTTGGCGGCATGGATCTTCCTGACCATCGGGATCGCATTGGGATCATGGTGGGCCTATTATGAGCTGGGCTGGGGCGGCTTCTGGTTTTGGGATCCTGTTGAGAACGCCAGCTTTATGCCATGGCTCTTGGCGGCGGCGCTGCTGCATTCGGCGATTGTGGTGGAAAAACGCGAGAGCCTGAAAAGCTGGACCATCCTGTTGGCCATTCTGGCCTTTGGCTTCTCTCTGATTGGCACGTTTATCGTGCGCTCCGGCCTGCTGACCTCCGTGCATGCTTTTGCGAATGATCCCGAACGCGGGGTGTTCATCCTCGCAATCCTGGCGTTCTTTATGGGCGGGGCACTGGTGCTGTTTACCCTGCGGGCGGGCGCGATGGAGGCCAAGGGCGTCTTTGGTCTGGTCAGCCGCGAATCCGCGCTGGTGGTGAACAACCTGTTGTTGGCGGTTGCCTGCTTTGTGGTCTTTGTCGGGACAATGTGGCCCCTGTTGGCCGAGATGTTCTTTGACCGCAAGCTCAGCGTCGGCCCGCCGTTTTTCAATGCGGCCTTCACCCCCTTTATGGTGGCGCTTGGGCTGATCCTGCCGGTGGGCAGTGTTTTGCCATGGAAACGGGCGCGGATATCCCGTGCGATGTGGCCGCTGCGCTATGTTTTTGTGTTGGCTTTGGCCGTCGCGGGGCTGGCCTTTGTGATGCAGACCGGGCGCAGCATGTTGGGGCCCATGGGTCTTTTCCTTGGCGCTTGGCTGGTGTCTGGCACTGTGGTGGAGTTGATGCAGCGGACCGGGCGCGGGGCGAACCGGCTGGGTCGTTTGTGGCGTCTGCCGCGTGCCGACTGGGGCAAGGCGGTGGCTCATGGCGGGCTGGGCGTGACGATGGCGGGCATCGCCGGTCTGACGGCCTGGACCGTCGATGATATTCGCGTGGCGCAGATCGACACGCCGTTTGATGTGGGCAGCTACACGCTGACGCTGACGGATGTGCAGGAATTGCGCGGACCGAACTACCTTTCGACAACCGGTTTTGTGACACTGGCCAAAGACGGTTCAGAGATCGCGCAGATGACACCGGAGAAACGGTTTTACCCGGTTGCGCAGATGCCCACGACCGAAGCCGCGATTGATTACAATCTGTTGCGCGATGTCTATGTGGTGATCGGGGATCAGCAGGACAACGGCGGCTGGACCGTGCGGACCTATATCAAACCCATGACCAACTGGATCTGGATCGGCTGTGCCCTCATGGCGCTTGGCGGATTGCTGAGTCTTTCTGACAGGCGGTTCCGTGTGGCGGCTGGCGCCCGCAAGTTCAGCGCGGTGCCTGCCGAATGAAACGCATCGCCCTGATCCTGATGTTGCTGGCCAGCCCTTTGGCCGCGGTCCAACCTGATGAGGTGCTGGACGATCCCGCACTTGAGGCGCGGGCGCGTGAGCTGTCCAAAGGGCTGCGCTGTCTGGTGTGCCGCAACGAGAGCATTGACGAAAGCAATGCAAGCCTTGCGCGGGATTTGCGGATCTTGCTGCGTGATCGGCTTTTGGCGGGGGATACGGACGCGCAGGCGGTCGCATTTATCGTGGACCGTTACGGCGAATATGTTCTGCTCAAGCCGGACAACACAGGGGCCAATTGGCTGCTTTGGGGGGCGGGGCCGCTCATGCTGCTTTTTGCAGGTGGGGCCGGTATGATCTATCTGCGCGGCCGGTCCAAAGCTGTGGCCTCTGCCGACACCCCGCTGAACGCGGAAGAACAAGCGCGGCTGGATGATATTTTGAAGGGCTGACGCGCGGTTTCGCTGGTCCCTCCCGCTGGCTTTGATAACCTGCGTCAAATGCCGGTAAGCAAGGACTGACGATATGGACTATCAAACGATCACCTATGACGTTTCGGACAACGTGGCACTGATTACGATGAACCGGCCTGACAAGATGAACGCGCTCACCACGCAGATGCGGGCCGAGATTGCCCATGCGGTCACGCAAGGCGGCAAGGATGCGCGGGTGGTTGTCATCACAGGGGCGGGCCGGGCGTTTTGTTCCGGACAGGATCTGGGGGATCGGGCGTCCGGCGCTTCGGTCGATCTCGAACGCACCCTTCGGGACGAATATGCGCCGATGTTGCGGGCGATCGTGAATTGCCCCGTGCCGACCATTGCGGCCGTAAACGGGGCTGCGGCCGGGGCGGGGGCGAACCTCGCGCTGGCTGCGGATGTGGTTTTTGCAACGGAATCGGCCTATTTCCTGCAGGCGTTTACACGGATCGGCCTGATCCCTGACGCGGGTGGCACCTATACGCTGCCGCGCCAGATGGGCATGGCCAAAGCGATGGGAGCGGCGCTGTTTGCAGACAAGATCTCGGCCCGTCAGGCCGATGATTGGGGCATGATCTGGGAGGCTGTGCCGGATGCGGATTTTGACGCGCACTGGCGCGGCAAGGCGGCACAACTGGGCGCAGGGCCAACAGCGGCCTATCAGGCGGCCAAAGAGGTGATCCGCGCCAGCTGGGACAACACATTGGAAGAACAGCTGACGCTTGAGGCGCAACAACAGGGCGTTTGCGGCAAATCGCGTGACTTCAAAGAGGGCGTGTTGGCCTTTACCGAAAAACGCGCGGCCAAGTTCGAGGGCCGCTGATCCTGTCCATGTTCGGATGGGGTGGATGCTTGGGCCGGCCTACAGGCTCCGCTCCACCAATAGCACCTCATCGACACGGGGCGCAGGGCCGGTGGCCCGCGCCACAACGGCAACGGCCACACCATCGGCAAGCACGGTATGCACGGTGCCGGAAATCTCTTTGATGGTAATCTCGGGCGGCGGATTGCCCTTGTCATAGACCACGGCAATCTGGTCATGGTTTTCTTGCGTATTTGGCACCAGTACCCCTTGCGGGCAGGGTTCTGTTGCGGCGGCAACGGGCATCATATTGGCCGCGCTGTCCCAGCACAGGTGGCGATGCGTCATTTTCTTGCTCATCGCATGATCCTTTGTGCGTTCTGCGCCTTGGCACAGATCGCTGCTGTGACCCAAAGACGGCCCGCCTGGACCGCGATACCTGTTAACACCAGCAAGGCGCAGCATGTCGCCAGAATTTCCATCATTAGATCGCACCCTGATTTACGTTGCTCTGACGATAGGGGGGCGGGGCGCGTCCGGTCAAGTTTGAGCAGGGCATTGTCACAGCGCCAGAAACAATGCCACATCCGCGCCTCATTTAGCGCCAAAGCAAGACAAAGTGTCAAAATTGGGCGGGTGGATTGGCGGCAAAACCCTGATGAATCGGTTGATCTGGTCAACGAATCAAAGGGCATTTGACCTTTAGGGGTTCTTAAGGGCGGGATCTGCAGCTTAGGGGCGAGTAGACGTCAGCCTTGGCTGTGGTTCATTGTTTCTGATCTGGAAACAGGCTGTTGAACGAAAAACGCCCCGGAAACACCGGGGCGTTTGTCAGTTTGGATCTGGATCCGGAACTTAGCGGTTTTCGATATCCACATAGTCGCGGCTGGTCTCGCCGAGGTAAAGCTGGCGTGGGCGACCGATCTTGTTCTGTGGATCTCCGATCATCTCTTTCCACTGGGAAATCCAGCCCACGGTCCGTGACAAGGCAAAGATCGGGGTGAACATCGATGTGGGGAAGCCCATGGCCTCCAGGATGATGCCGGAATAGAAATCGACGTTCGGGAACAGTTTCTTTTCCGCGAAATACGGATCTTCCAGCGCCTGACGCTCAAGCTCCTTGGCGACCTGAAGAACCGGATTGTTTTCAACACCCAGCAGTTCGAGCACTTCGTCCGCGCTTTCTTTCATCACGGTCGCCCGTGGATCAAAGTTCTTGTAAACGCGGTGGCCAAAGCCCATCAGACGGAATGGATCGTTCTTGTCCTTGGCGCGGGCGATGAATTCAGGAATGCGATCAGGCGTGCCGATTTCCTTGAGCATTTCCAGACAGGCCTGGTTGGCGCCACCATGTGCCGGACCCCAAAGACAGGCAATGCCCGCCGCGATACAGGCAAAGGGGTTGGCGCCAGAGGACGATGCCAAACGCACGGTCGAAGTCGATGCGTTCTGTTCGTGGTCGGCGTGCAGGGTAAAGATACGGTCCATCGCGCGGCTCAGGATCGGGTTTACCTCATAGTCCTGTGCAGGAACGGCAAAACACATGCGCAGGAAGTTGGACGCATAGTCAAGATCGTTGCGCGGATACTCAAATGGCTGACCGATGGTGTATTTATAGGCCATCGCGGCAATGGTTGGCATCTTGGCGATCATGCGGATCGAGGCGACCTCGCGCTGCCATGGATCAGAGATGTCCGTGCTGTCGTGATAAAATGCCGACATCGCGCCCACCACACCCACCATGATGGCCATTGGATGCGCATCGCGGCGGAAGCCACGGAACAGATACATCATCTGTTCATGCAGCATGGTGTGGTTGGTCACGCGGGATTCGAAATCTTCCAGCTCTGCGGGGGAGGGCAGCTCACCATAGAGCAGCAGGTAGCACACTTCGAGATAATGCGATTTGCCTGCCAGTTGATCAATCGGATAGCCGCGGTGTAGCAGCACGCCTTCCTCGCCATCAATAAACGTGATGGTGCTGTCGCAAGACGCAGTCGAGGTAAAGCCGGGGTCATAGGTGAAGACATCCGCCTGAGCATACAGCTTGCGAATATCGAGCACATCAGGACCAGCCGTTGGCGAAAAGATGGGCAAATCGTAGCTTTTGCCATCAATTGTCAGCGTTGCGGATTTCTTTGTTTCAGTCATATGGTCCCTTCCCGAATGTTTTTGCGGTACAGGTGACCGCCGTCTTGGCCAGCCCCCGAAAAGGCTGCCTTGTCTGTTATCCCCTCCCGCCTTGAGAAACGGTTAACCAGTTCTCAGGCAGAGGCCTCTGTCAATCGGGCCAGGGTTTCGTCACGTCCCAACACAAGCATCATGTCAAAGACAGATGGTGTGACGGCCCGCCCAGCAAGGGCCGCGCGGAGCGGCCCTGCCAACTTGCCAAACTTGGTGTCTTTCGCGGCGGCAAAGCCGTTCAGAACCTCTTCCAGCGTTTCTCTGTCCCAGCTAGCATTTTGCAGATGCGGCGTCAATTCCGCCAGTATACCACGGGATACCGTATCGAGGTTTTTTGCAGCCTTCTCATCCGGTTCAATGGGGCGGGACGTGAGGGCAAAGTGTGCCTTTTCAACGAGTTCCGGCAATGTCTTGGCCCGCTCCTTGAGACAATAAAGCGCAGCCTCAAAAGCGGATGACTGGGCGTCAGAAAAGGCCGGTTCGCCTGCTGCTTGCAAATAAGCTTCGGTTTCACGCCGCAACGCAGCATCATCCGTCACCGCAATATGCTGACCGCAGATGTTCTCAAGCTTCTTGAGATCGAACTGCGCGGGGCTTTTGCGGATACCGCTCAGATCAAACCATTCCTGTGCCTGCGCATCGGTAAAAAACTCGTCATCCCCATGGCTCCAGCCCAAACGGGCCAGATAATTGCGCATGCCAGCGGCAGGATAGCCCATGGCCTGATATTCCTGCGCGCCCAATGCGCCGTGACGTTTCGACAGTTTCTTGCCATCCGGCCCGTGAATCAGCGGAATATGCGCCCAGACCGGCACGTCCCAGCCCATCGCATCATAGATCATCATCTGCCGGGCGGCATTGTTGAGGTGGTCGTCGCCCCGCACCACATGTGTCACGCCCATATCATGATCATCCACCACCACGGCCAGCATATAGACCGGTGTACCGTCAGAGCGTAACAGAACCATGTCGTCCAGCTGATCGTTTCGGATGGTGACATCGCCCTGCACCTGATCGCGGATCACGGTTTCGCCGGTTTGCGGCGCTTTGATGCGCACCACATAAGGCGCATCGGGGTGGGTTTCGGGGGCGGCATCGCGCCAAGGTGAATGGTAAAGAGTGCTGCGCCCTTCGGCGCGGGCGGCCTCGCGGAAGGCGGTGATCTCGTCTTGGGTGGCAAAGCATTTGTAGGCCTTGCCTTGTGCCAGCAGATCCAGCGCAACTTCGGCGTGGCGCGGGGCGTTGTCAAACTGACTGACAATTTCACCATCATGATCAAGGCCAAGCCAGGCCATGCCCTGCAAGATGGCCTCCGTTGCTTCGGGGGTAGACCGCGCCCTGTCCGTATCCTCGATCCGCAAAAGGAATTTGCCGCCCCGACCACGGGCATAAAGCCAGTTGAACAGGGCGGTGCGTGCCCCGCCAATGTGCAAAAAGCCGGTGGGCGATGGGGCAAAACGGGTCACAACAGATGCGGACATGACAGTGTCTTTCTTAACTGGATAAGGCGGCGCGGCGGCTGGGGCTGCTGGTGTTTACCATTTGCTAACCATCCGCGCCGTAGATTTCCCGTCTGTCTATCCAGTGCGGGGAACGGGGGCAAGCATGGGGCGGGCCGCGGCGCTGTCCATTTGGTTAAAATCGGCGTTGAGCCAGATGATGCTGGCGCAACGCGGGATGATGCTGGGCTGGGTGCCGGTTTGTCTCGCCATTGGCATCGGGTGCTATTTCAGCCTGCGTTTTGAGCCTGCTTTGGTGCTCTACCCTGTCTTGGTGGGGGTGGCCGTGGCCTTGGCGGTGCTGGCGGTGTTCCTGTCCGAGGCGGCGGCACCACTGGCCATCGCTGGGGCGCTGATTGTGACCGGGTTCACCGTTGCCGGACTGCGGGCACATAGCTTAACCAATCCGGTTCTGGGCTGGCGGTATTACGGCGCGGTTGAAGGCCGGATCATCGCTATGGACCGCAGTCAATCGGATGCCCTGCGCCTGACGCTGGACCGTGTGCAGTTGGAACGCGTACCGCCGGAGCGGACCCCCGCGCGGGTGCGGATCTCCTTGCACAGCAAAACCCAGGGTATCACCCCCGAACCGGGACTGCGGGTGATGACCACGGCGCATTTGTCGCCGCCCTCCGGCCCGGTGGAGCCGGACGGCTTTGATTTTCAGCGCCATGCCTGGTTTGCCCAACTCGGTGCTGTTGGCTATACCCGTGTGCCGCTGATGGGGGCCGCGTGGCCCGAGCACGGCACGCTGGATCTGATGTTGTTTCGCACGCGTATGGCCATCTCGGCCCATATTCGAAACATCTTGCCCGGCGAGATCGGCGGTTTTGCTGCGGCGTTGACCACAGGAGACCGCAGCGCCATCCCCCGCAGTACGTTGGAGGATTTGCGGGCCAGCAATCTCGCGCATTTGTTGGCAATTTCGGGCCTACACATGGGATTGCTTGCAGCGGTGGTTCTTGGTGCCCTGCGCGTTCTGCTGAGTGCGATCCCCTATACCGCGCTTTATTGGCCAACCAAAAAGATTGCCGCGGTTTGTGCGCTGGTTGCTGCGGCGGGGTATCTGGCGTTGTCGGGCGGCAATGTCGCGACCGAACGGGCGTTTATCATGGTAGGGACGGCGCTTGGGGCATTGTTGATCGGGCGGCGGGCGATTTCGCTGCGGGCGGTGGCGGTGGCTGCAACGATTGTTTTGCTGCTGCGGCCAGAGGCACTGACCGGGCCGGGCTTTCAGATGTCCTTTGCCGCGACGGTGGCTCTGGTTGCAGTCTTCGGCTGGCTGCGTGATGCGCCGCTGCCGCAGATGCCGCGCTGGGGCAGGGTGGTTCTGGCCACGGTTCTGTCCTCGGCAGTGGCAGGATTTGCCACAGCGCCAATAGCGGCGGCACATTTCAATACCATCGCCCATTATGGATTGGTGGCCAATCTTCTGTCGGTGCCGCTGATGGGGGTTCTGGTGATCCCAGCGGCTGTTTTGGCGCTGGTATTATGGCCCTTCGGGCTGGAGGCATTGGGGCTTTGGCCAATGGGATGGGGGTTGTCGTGGATCCTTTGGGTGGCGCATCAGGTGACAACGCTGGATGGGGCGCGGGGCTATGTTGTGGCGCCGGGGCCATCCGTGCTGCCGGTTCTGGCGTTGGGGTTTTTGATGCTGGTGCTCTGGCAGGGTCGCTTGCGTTGGGGCGGGCCGGTGATGATGGCGGCGGCGCTGCTGCTTTGGCGGGGGGCGGAGCGGCCAGATGTGTTGATTGCCGAACAGGGCACCTTGGTCGGGGTGATGGGGCCGGAGGCCCGCGCCTTGAGCAAGGCCAAAGGCGCAGGGTTCGTTGCACAGATCTGGCTGGAGAATGATGGCGATGGGGCAAGGCAGGATCAGGCCGCCGCCCGGTGGAAAAACGGCCCCGTGCAGCATCTGTCTGGCAAGCGGGCGCTGGCCAGCTTCAAGGGATGCTCGGCGCAGCAGATCGTCGTGGTGTCCGTGGATGCACCCGGGATCGCGGGTGCGGACTGCCTGATTTTCGATCCTGCAGCATTGCGGAAAACCGGTGCATTGGCCCTGCGCAAGGGCGCGCGGGACTGGCACATCACAACCGCGCGCGCCCGCACAGGCGAACGGCTTTGGACCAATTGGCCCAAAGCGCCGCGCGATCCTCAGTAGGTGCGGATCAGACCGACCAGCCGCCCCTGCACCTTGACCATGTCAGAGGGCAATACCCGCGTTTCATAAGCGGGGTTGGCAGCCTCAAGCGCGATGGAACTGCCGGAGCGTTTGAAACGTTTGAGCGTCGCTTCGCTGTCTTCGACAAGGGCCACGACGATGTCACCATCATCGGCCACATTGGTTTCGCGGATCACCACCACATCGCCATCGTTGATGCCGGCCTCGATCATGGAATCGCCTTTAACCTCAAGGGCATAGTGCTGTCCGTTGCCCGACAGCATACCGCCCGGCACAGCCACGGAATGGGTCATCTGGTTGATCGCCTCAATCGGCACACCCGCCGCGATGCGGCCCATAACGGGCAGATCGACGGCCTGCGCCGTGTGCGTTTGCAGGGCTGTCGCTGGCGGCGGGCCATCGGGCCGATCGCCATCAATGACCTTGGGTGTGAACCCAGCATTCGGCGCGCCCCCAAGGCTTTCTGGAAGTTTGACAACCTCGATCGCGCGGGCGCGATGCGCCAGACGGCGGATGAATCCGCGCTCTTCAAGAGCTGTGATCAGCCGGTGAATGCCCGATTTCGACCGCAGATCCAACGCCAGCTTCATCTCATCAAAGCTGGGCGGCACGCCATCGCGCTGCACCCGTTTGTGAATAAAGGCCAGAAGATCGAGTTGCTTTTTCGTCAACATGGGCGGTCCCTTCGAACATCGGTTTTGTTTTGTTCTAGTGATGTTCCCGTTTTGTGTCAACAATTCTTCGAAAATTGGTTTGTTCGCGACGGTTCTGGCAACAGGCCTTGCTTAGATCGCGATGTATTCTGCGCGATCGCCCGCTTTGCGGGGGGGCTCGTCCACGGGCCGTACCATCAAGGCATCTGCTGTGGCCAGTACCGACAGAAGAGAGCTGTCTTGCCTGTCATCCGGGAAAAGTACGCCATCGCGCAAATGGGCGCGCATGTAATGGGCGCGAGGGCCGTTTTGCGGCAGGTCGACGCCCAGCGGCGCCTCCTGCATTGGCAGGAGATCGGACCCAAGCCCTAACATCTTGCGCAGGAGCGGCACCCCAAAGATCGTACCGCAGACCATCGCAGACACCGGATTGCCCGGCAGGCCCAGCATAACCGCATTGCCCAAGATGCCCGCCATCAGCGGTTTGCCGGGGCGCATGGCCACTTTGTAAAAGCTCTGCTGCATTCCGATCTCGGCAGCAACTGGCGCAACCAGATCGTGATCACCAACAGAAGCGCCACCGATGGTCGCAATCAGATCCGCACCCTTGGCCAGCGTAAAGGCCTGCTTGAGAGAGGCCGCATTGTCGCGGGCCACGGGCAGCATTCGAACCTGAGCGCCTTTGCTTTCGAACATGGCAGCCAGGCCATAACTGTTGGAGGCAACAATCTGATCTTCGGCCGGTGTCTCGCCCGGTTGCACCAATTCATCCCCCGTGGCGAGGATCGCAACGACGGGTTTGCGGGCGACCGGCACGCGGGCAATGTTCATGGCCGCGAGCAAGGCAATATCGGCAGGGCGCAACAGCAGGGGGGCAGAGACCTTTTGCCCCTTGGCAAAATCACCACCAGCCGGACGTATGTTATCTTTGATTCCGACCTTGTGACCCAATGTGATCAGATCACCGCGGCGCGTTGTATCCTCTTGAATAACAACAAAATCTGCGCCTTCGGGGATGGGGGCACCGGTAAAGATACGCACCGCTTGTCCGGCTTTGAGCGTGCCCTTGAACCGATGGCCCGCCGCCGCCTCGCCAATGACCTTGAACATCGCGTCGGGTTCAACCTCGGCGCGGCGCAGCGCATAGCCATCCATGGAGGACGCGGCAAAAGGCGGCTGTGTTCGGGCCGCGACCACGTCACGGGCCAATACCCGTCCGGTGGCCTGGCGCAATGGCACGTCTTCGACATCAAGAGGTGAGGCCAGATCCAAAAGTTGTTGCAGCGCCTCGGCGACGGGGATCATTCGGATGCCTCGTAACGCCCTGATTTCCCGCCGTCTTTCAGCACGACCCGAATGCCGCCGATCTCCATGGATTTGTCGACCGCTTTGGACATGTCATAAACCGTGAGCGCGGCCGTGGAGGCGGCGGTGAGCGCTTCCATTTCAACGCCGGTTTGGCCGGTTGTCTTGACAGTGGCGGTGATGCGGATGCCGGGCAGGCTATCATCCGGCTCCAGATCGACGCTGACCTTGGTAATCGGCAAAGGATGGCACAGCGGGATCAGATCGGCGGTGCGTTTCGCCGCCATGATACCGGCCAGTCGTGCGACACCGAGAACGTCGCCTTTCTTGGCACGGCCTTCGGTAATGATTTCAAAGGTTTCGCGCTGCATCTTGATATGACCCTCGGCCACGGCGATGCGCGATGTGATATCCTTTTCAGAGACATCCACCATATGGGCGTCGCCCTTGGCGTCAAAATGCGTGAGGGCCATCACATGCCTCCGGCGGTCAGGGGATCGGCAAGCAGATCACGGGTGGCGATCTCGACATCTTCTTGCCGCATCAGGCTTTCGCCGATCAGGAACACCCGGGCGCCAAAGCGGGCCATATCGGCCAGATCTTCGGGTGTGTTCAAGCCCGATTCCGAGACCATCATCCGGTCCCCCGGCACCTGTTTGGACAGGGTGCGGGTCACATCAAGAGAGGTCTCGAAGGTCTTGAGATTGCGATTGTTTATGCCGATCATGCGGCTTTTGAGACGGGTGGCGCGCTCCAGCTCTTCGGCGTCATGCACTTCGATCAGTGCATCCATGCCCCATTGGGCCGCGGCATCCTCTAATTCGGCGGCTTGGGCATCAGACACGGAAGCCATGATGATCAGGATACAATCTGCCCCCAGCGCCCGCGCTTCGGCAACCTGATAGGTGTCATACATGAAATCCTTTCGCAGCGCGGGCAGATCGCAGGCTGCGCGGGCCTCGACCAGATAGTCCTTGGCGCCTTGAAAACTGGGCGTGTCGGTCAGAACCGACAAACAGGTTGCGCCGCCTGCGGCATAGGCCTGCGCCAATGCGGCCGGGTCGAAGTCGGCGCGGATCAAGCCTTTGGACGGGCTGGCTTTCTTGATTTCAGCGATCAGGCCATAGCCTTGCAGGGATGCCTCAAAGAGTGCCTCTGCAAAGGGGCGCACGGGGCTGGCGGCCTGCGCTTCGGCTTCAACTTCGCTGAGGGGTTTTGCGGCCTTGTCGGCGGCAACTTCTTCCAGCTTGTAGGCTTTGATCTTGTCGAGAATGGTATCGGTCATGGCAGCTTTCTCATGGGTTGGCCCAGTTTATGACCCCCATGCCGCGGGCCTGCAACCATGCATTGCTGCGGCTGAAGGGGCGTGCGCCAAAAAATCCACGATATACAGACAGGGGGGAGGGATGGGCCGTTTCGATCTTGAGATTCTGATGGGGGTCGATGTGGCGCCCGATCTTCTGCGCCGGCCCGCCCCAAAGCAGATACACGCAGGGGCGATCGGCGAGTTTGGCCAAAACCTCTTGGACCAGCACGGACCATCCCAGCTTGGCGTGCGCCTTGGCCGCGCCCTGCGGCACGGTGAGCGCGGTGTTCAGCAGCAGAACGCCCTGATCGGCCCAGTCTTGCAAGTCCGTTCTGGTGCGAACCTGACCAAGATCGGTCTCTATCTCTTTGAAAATATTGCCAAGACTGTCGAGCCTCCCGCCAAAGTCTTGGGGGATGGAGAAAGCCAGACCATCGGCCTTGCCCGGTGTGTGGTAGGGATCCTGGCCAAGGATCACGACGCGGGTGTCTTCTGGCTGGCAGCGTTCCAAAGCGTTAAAGACCGCCTTGGCTGGCGGAAAGACGGGGCGCTCTTCGGCGGCAAGGGCGGCTTCGATCCTTGGCAATGTTGTCTCAAAAAAGGGCAGGTCGGACCACGCCCCGAGATTGCTGACATCAAGGGGGGTCATTTTTCCTGCGACAGGGCCGCGCATTTGGTAAGGCGGTCGCGGGCGGCCCCGGAATCGATACTGGTGCGTGCCATTTCTGCCCCGGTTTTCAGATCCGTTGCGGCATCCGCCACCACCAGCGCCGCGGCGGAGTTCAGCAGCACCGCATCGCGGTAGGCTGATTGTTCACCGTCCAGCAATGCGTTGAAATCACGGGCATTCTCCTCTGGTGTGCCGCCGACGATGGCCTCGAAAGGATGCACGGGCAGGCCGGCCTCTTCGGGATGTATTTCAAAGTCTGTCACCGCACCATCCGCCAAGGCAGAGACCCAGCTGACCCCGGTGATGGTCAACTCATCCGTGCCGTCCGATCCATGTACCAACCATGCTTTTTCAGAGCCCAAGGCTTGCAGGGTTTCCGCCATCGGGCGGATCAGATCGCGGCGATAGGCGCCGGTCAACTGGCGTTTGACACTGGCGGGGTTGGTGAGTGGGCCGAGAATGTTAAAGATCGTGCGTGTGCCCAATTCGGACCGTGTTGGCATCACATGGGCAATCGCCGGGTGGTGCATCGGTGCCATCATAAAGCCTATGCCAGCGCCCGCGAGTTCGCGTTCTACCACCTTGGGGCCGACCATCACGTTGATACCCATCTGGGTCAGCGCGTCAGCCGCGCCGGACTTGGAGCTGAGGTTGCGGTTGCCGTGTTTTGCCACCGTCACACCCGCGCCCGCCACGACGAAGGCGGTCGCGGTGGAAATGTTCAGCGTGCCTTTACCATCGCCGCCGGTCCCGACGATGTCCATCGCGCCCTCTGGCGCTGCCACCGCGTGACATTTGGCCCGCATGACACTTGCAGCGGCGGCATATTCATCCACTGTTTCGCCCCGCGTGCGCAGCGCCATCAGAAAGCCGCCGATCTGGCTTGGCGTGGCCTCGCCGTCAAACAGGATTTCGAAGGCTTCGCCAGCCTGTGCGCGTGTCAGGGGGCCGTTGGCGGCGGCATCAATCAGCGGTTTAAGCGCGTCACTCATGCGGGCACCTTCATTTCATTCAGGAAGTTCTGGAGCATGGCATGCCCGTGTTCGGAACGGATCGATTCAGGATGGAATTGCACGCCGTGCAGGGGCAGGTTGCGGTGTTGCAGGCCCATGATGGTGCCGTCTTCCAATTCTGCGGTGATTTCAAGCGTGTCTGGCAGGCTGTCCCGATCCACCACCAGCGAATGATATCGCGTCGCGGCAAAGGGGCTGGGCAGACCTGCAAACATGCCTTTGTTTTTGTGATGCATTTGGCCAAGTTTGCCGTGCACGATGTCTTTGGCCCGCACCACCTTGCCGCCAAAGGCCTGGCCCAGTGTCTGATGGCCAAGACAGACACCCAGCAAAGGCAATTTCGCCTCTGCCGCGGCGCGTGTCAGGTCAAGGCAGATGCCAGCCTGATCGGGGTCACATGGACCGGGAGACAGCAAGATCCCCGCAGGGTTCATGGCCATGGCTTTGTCCACGGTGATCTGGTCATTGCGCACCACATGCACATCCGCGCCCAAAGCGCCGAGGTAATGCACAAGATTATAGGTGAAACTGTCGTAGTTATCGATAAGCAGCAACAATGGACAACTCTTTGTATTGGGGCCGGGCATTAGGGCTAGAGTAACGCTGCCGAGACAGAGTATACACGGTGCCATACATGTTCAGGCTTGTCCGCTGGCGTCAAGAGCGGGGCAGCCAGATGAGGACAGAGACCGCACAGCATGCGGTCGTTTGAGCAGGAGAGTGCGCGATGGCACGGGGATTTCTAAGCGGTGTGCTTTGGGGCGGCGTATTGAGCGTCGGCGTGGCCGGTGTGGCCTCGGTGATGATGCCATTGCCGCAATCACCTGTGGTGGATGATATGGCCCCCGGTGCGGTGGATGCCCCCGTGGCCGATCCTGCAGCGCCAGACACACAGCCTAGCACCGACAGTGCCCCGGCATCGGTCGGCACCGCGCCGCAAGCCACGGCACCAGCGCCCGACAGCGAGGCGGCTTTAGGCGCAGAGGAACAGTCTTCCGCGGGGCGCCCCGAAACCGGATCGGCGGATGGCTTGCAAGCCCCGGCAGGCACCGATGATACGGGCAGTGTGGCGATCGCGCCCGATGCGCCTGTACTGCCCAATCCGCAGGCCTTGGCCCCGATGGCGCCGCCCGAAACCGATGATGTGGCGATCAACACTGATCCCGGCCTGCCGCAACAACCTGTCACCCAAAGCGACGATCCTGCTCTGTCCAGGGCACCTGAAGCCGAAGAGCCGGTGCAAGCGCCCGTGCAAATTGGCGAAGCGCCTGCGGATTCGGTAAAACCTGATTTGGCGGGCAACACCGAGGCGGATCAAGCGCCCGAAACACCGCAGACCGCCAGCCAGCCCGAAGCGCCAGCACCTGCGTTGGAACCTGCGCAGCCGCAGACCGCAGAAAACGAAACGAATGATGAAAACACTGGCCGCCCCAGCATCGGCAAGCCTGCGATCTCTTTGACAGACCGGGACAGCGGCGTAACGATCAATCGCGGACCGGCCACTGATGCGCCGGCAGATGCGGGAACCACTCCGGCTGCGCCAGAGGTCGTGGCTGAGGTCGGACCCGCGCTTGAGATCAACGCCGAGCCTTTTGAAAACCCCGAAGGCAAACCCTTGATGGCGATCGTCCTGATTGACGACGGCAATGCGCCTGTCACCGGGGCGGCGGGCATAGCCGCGCTGCGCAGTTTTCCCTATCCGCTCAACTTTGCGGTCAATGCAAACGCCCCTGACGCGGCCGAGCGGATCGCGCTTTACCGGTCCGAAGGGTTGGAGGTGTTGATCGAGGTGGATTTGCCCGAGGCGGCAACCGCCGTTGACGCCGAGACCCTGCTTGCCACGGCGTTGGCCGGTTTGCCGGGCGCTGTGGCTGTGCTGGAAGGGACCGACACGGGTGTGCAAGGCTCCAAAGAACTGTCCGATCAGGTCACTGCGATCCTTGGCCAGACAGGACATGGGCTTGTGACACAGGACAAGGGTTTGAACACAATGCCAAAACTCGCCCGCAAGGCTGGTGTGGCTGCCGATCCGATCTTCCGCGATTTTGACAGCAAGGGCCAGACCGCCACCGTGATCCGGCGTTTTCTGGATCAGGCGGCGTTTCGCGCCGGCCAAGACGGCGGTGTGATCATGCTGGGCCGGTTGCGGGCGGATACAATCTCGGCGCTCTTGTTATGGGGGCTGCAGGACCGCGCGGGCAAAGTGGCGTTGGCGCCCATTTCCGCTGTGCTGAGCCGCGAACAATAAACGCGGCTTATGAGCCTGTCTTGCGGGCGGTGATCACAAACTGACTGAGCGAGAAAAAGAAATGTCCCCTGCGGGCCAGATCCTCTTGTTCGGAGAACCAATCGTCCGCCTCATCCTGTGAGACATGTCCGTTTTCAACGGCATAGCGGGTCATAAGGTGCATCATCATGCGCGCCAGCCCGTCCGGCCTGAGGCAATGATCGGCGGTGGTGAAGGGGTGAACCGCTTCGACGCGATGACCGGCCTCTTTCAACAGCGGCAGCATTTTGGTCGGCAGGTCAGCATGGACAAAGTGGTGGTCCCATGCGGCCCGCATCCGTGCCATACGTGGGAGATTCTCGCTGTGCCAGATGAAACTGCCGAAGTGAAGATCGCCGATCACCAATCGCCCGCCGGGCTTGAGACATCGCATCGCATCTCGCATGGCGGTGCCTAGGTCCTCAACATATTCGAAAACCTGCAACGCCACGGCGCCGTCGGCCACGCCATCCTCAACCGGCAGCGCACCGGCCAGTCCGTCACGGAATGTCACATGGGGCTGCCCTGCGCATCGCGCTGCGGCGACCTTGCGCATATCCGCGCTCGGATCAATGCCCACGACCCGGCCTTCTGGCCCTGTGGCGCGGGCCAGATCCAGTGTCAGCAGACCGTTGCCGCATCCGATATCAAGGAGGGTCTCGCCGGGGTTTGGCGACAAGGCGTTGTAGGAGACCAAGCGCCGCGCCGTGACATCGGCCCCTTGATAGGCGTTGTCCAGGATCTTGGCGGTTTCGGCGTCAAACTTCAGCATTTCGGGGCTCCGGCAGGGAAAGCTCCGACAGTTTAACAAGAAATGGCGATCTGCGCAGCGTTGCGAAAATTCTGGGTCAGTGGCCTGACGCAGCTAGATAATTTCATCCTCGTCAAACAACGGATCACTTTCCAGCTGCTCGGCGAGATCCTCCACCGTATCGGCATTGGCGCGGGGGCTGAGCTGGGCCAGATGAAACACCGCATCGCCCTCATTCACCACCGGCAGGATCGCGCGGCCAATCAGGATGCCAGCGGAGGGTGCGACCAGATCGGCCTCCACATCGCCAAAGGGATCAGAGACCGTGGCAAGCACATCCCCTTTGGCCACGGTTTCCCCCTCGGCGCGGAAGGTGCGCAGCAGCCCGCCCGCCGGGGCGCGCAGCCATGTCGAAGAGGTGCAGATATGGGGCGCACTCTTGGCCTTGGCGATGCCCTTCGCGGGCAACATATCGCGCCCGCGCATCACCCGCAGGATACCGGCCACACCGGCCCGCACGGCCATCTCGTCAAACCGTAACCCTTCGCCCGCCTCATACAGCAAAATGGGTGTGCCGTGTTTGGCTGCCACGGCCCGCAACGACCCATCCCGCAGGGGCGAGGTCAGCACCACGGGAGCGCCAAAATCAAGTGCCATGCCTGCGGTCACCTTGTCTGCCGGAGACACCCGCACTTGCGGCAAGTTTGTCCGGTGGATTGCTGCCGAATGCAGATCAATTCCGAAATCGCAGCGCAGAACCACCTCATTTAGAAAGATATGTGCCAGCCGGGCGCCCAGTGAGCCGGACGGGTGGCCCGGAAAACACCGGTTGAGATCGCGCCGGTCGGGCAAATAGCGTGAGCGGGACAAAAACCCGTAGGAGTTGACCACCGGAACCACCAAGAGCGTGCCGCGCAGGGATTTGAGCTGCGGTGCGCGCAACAGGCGGCGCACGATTTCAACGCCGATCACCTCATCGCCATGCACAGCCGCACTGACGCACATCGTGGGGCCGGGGCGCTTGCCGTGATGGACCTGTACAGCCAAACCGACAGGCGTGTGATCGGGCAGGATCGACACGGGCAGGGTGACCGATTGCGACGTGCCTGGGGCGATGGAGATGTTGCCAATCGAAAAGTCTTCGCGCGTCGCCATGTCGTCCGTCCTAGTTCCCAGGAGAAAAAATGAAATGCATCAAAAACGCCTCCGGATCGCCCGGCGATCCGGTTCGCGCCCGACCCCGCCCCCCAGGGCGGGCGCGAATTTCCGACCCAAGAAAGTCCTTGCACCGTAAATGCTTGCAAGAGAGCCTTTGCAAGACTGAGAGCCGCCCTCGGGTTCGGGCGCGAACAGGTGGCCCATCAATTGGTGCGGTGGGACGGTCAAATCGATCAATTCCGCCCCTTGCCATCAAAGCGCGCCGCATCGGCAGCCGCGCGGCGGATGGCACCGGATTTGTGTACAGTTTCCATGAATTCGGCCTCCGCGTCGCTGTCATAGACCACGCCGCCGCCTGCTTGGATATACAGCTTTTCGTCCTTGATCACCGCGGTGCGCAGGGCGATGCACATGTCCATATCACCACCCGCGCTGAAGTATCCGACACCGCCGCCGTAGACGCCGCGTTTTTCCGGCTCCAGCTCATCAATGATCTCCATCGCGCGGACTTTGGGTGCGCCGGACACCGTGCCGGCTGGCATTCCGGCAAAGAAAGCATCAAGCGCATCACAGCCTTCTTTCAGCTCTCCCACCACGTTCGAAACGATGTGCATCACATGGCTGTAACGCTCAACGATGAACTCTTCGGTGGGGCGCACAGTGCCGATCTTGGCCACCCGGCCCACGTCATTGCGGCCCAGATCCAGCAGCATCAGGTGTTCTGCCAGTTCCTTTTCGTCGGCCAGCAATTCGGCCTCCAATGCGCGATCTTCTTCTGGGGTTTCACCGCGTTTGCGGGTGCCTGCGATGGGGCGGATCGTCACCTCGTTGCCGAAGACTCGCACAAGGATCTCGGGCGAGGCGCCAACCACATGGAAGCCGCCGAAGTTGAAGTAGAACATGAAAGGCGACGGATTGGTGCGCCGCAAGGACCGATAAAGGGCAAATGGCGGCTGGGTAAACCCCTGGGCCCAGCGTTGACTTGGCACCACCTGGAAAATATCGCCCGCAACGATGTATTCGCGGGCTTTTTCAACAGCGGCCTTGTACCTCTCACGGGTGAAGTTGGACACAGGCGCAGCATCTTCGCCCGCATCGCCCAGATCGCGGGAGGCGCCGGGCATGGCGCGTTCCAGATCGCGCACCGCATCCATCACCCGTTCGGCGGCTTGGGCATAAGCGGCGCGGGCCGATTGTCCGTCTGAAGCCCAGGCGGGAGAGACAATGGTGACCTCACCTTTGACCCCGTCGAGCACCGCAATAACAGAGGGGCGCAGCATCAGCGCATCGGGCAGGCCCAGCGGATCGGGGTTCACATTCGGCAGGTGTTCCACCAACCGGATGGTGTCATAGCCCAGATAGCCAAACAGGCCCGCCGCCGCTTGCGGCAGATCTTCGGGCAGGTCGATCTTGGTTTCCGCAATCACGCTGCGCAGCACATCCAAAGGGTCGCCCGGCACATCTTCAAAGGCCTCCGCATCATAGCGGGCGGCGCGGTTGATCGCGGAGGTTTCGCCCCGGCAGCGCCAGATCAGATCGGGCTTCATGCCGATGATCGAATAGCGGCCGCGCACTTCGCCGCCGGTGACGGATTCCAGCACAAAGGCATTTTCTGCCGCGCCCGTCAGCTTGAGCATCAAGGATACAGGCGTGTCCAGATCCGCGGCCAGACGGGTATAGACGATCTGATTTTGTCCGGCGGAATAGGCCTTGGCAAAGTCATCAAATTCCGGGGTCAGTGCCATGTATTCAGTGCCTTAGGGAAAGTTGACGTGAACGGCCTGCAAGGCGCGTTGGTCGATTTGCGGGCCTGCACGGCTGACGACCTCGTCGGCAAAGATCCCGTAAAGATCCTGCGCGAGGGTCTGGTTCAACTGCTCGCTGATCTGGGCAACAAGCGCGTTGGAGCGGTCGTCATCTTGCGATGCCGCGTTGATATCGTCGAGCCGCAGAATGGTCACCGTGTCCTCACCGGGCAGGACCGCGACATCGCCGATGTTCATGGCGAAAACCTCGTCCATGAAACCGGCAGGTGCCCCTTCGATAAAGGCGTTGCGGTTCTGGTCGGTCTCGACAGTTGCATCCAGACCGGCGGCTTCAAAGGAGGCCGCGCCGCCCAATGTGGCGATCTGCGTTGTGGCCTGCGCCGTCAGGAGATTGACCGTTTGCTGGGCTTGCCAGCTTTCCAGTACGGCATCACGGGCGCTGTCAAACGGCTCAGGTCGGGCGTCCAGCGCGGTGTCGAGACGCATGGCGTAGATGCCGCCATCCTCAAGCTGTTCGATCTTGGGGAAATCGCCCTCGTCAAGTGCCGCTGCGGATTGACGGAACTCGCCGTAGGCGGCGATACCCTCGGAGCTGTCCTCGGTCCAATCAATGGTGCCAAGGCCCATTTCGGTCTCTGCTGCCAGTTGTTCGAGCGTTGCACCGCCCGCCAATTGGTCATCAAGATCCTGTGCGCGGGCCTCTACCGCACGCACAGCGCGGGTCAGGGCCAATTCCTGACGCAGGGCTGGCATGGCCTCTTCAAAGCTGGTGTTCTGTGCGGGCAGAACTGCGTTCACGCGGAACAGGGCCGGGCCGAGATCGCTGGGCAGGGGGCCAACCACCGCACCCACTTCGGCGGCAAAGACAGCCTCTCCGGCGGCATCAAGCTCAAGGCGGCTGACATCGCCGAGATCCACATCGGAGAGCTGAAGCCCGCGTTCCTCGACCAAGGCGTTGAACGTGGTGCCGCTGACCTCAAGCATGGCGGCAGCGCTGTCGGCGGCGTCACTGTCCGAGAACACCAAACGTTCGACCAAGCGTCGCTCGGGCTGATTGTATTCATCGGCGCGGGCGTCATATTCGGCGCGCAGTTCCTCTTCGGGGACGACAACCTCGTCGATCAGTGCATCAGGCGACAGTGTGACATAGGTGATCTGTTTGCTGGCGGGCAGCATGAACAGATCAACATTCTCATCATAATAGGTTTTCAGAACGTCATCTGCCGGAGTTTGCAACGGCGCGGCCAGATCATCGCGATCCAGTTGCGACCAGGTAAAGCTGCGGGTCTCGGTCAGATAGCTGACAAGGGTCTTGGCATAGGTGTCGGGCATCTGCACACCGCCGACAATCGCGCCCTGAAGCAAGGTGCGGGCCGCCTCTTCGCGCAGGGAGGTTTCAAACTCCGCCTCGCTGATGCCGCCCTGTTGCAAGGCAAATCGATAGCCTTCGCGGTCAAATTCGCCGTTTACGCCCTGAAACGCGGGGATCTGCAGGATCTCGTCGCGCAGGGTTTCATCGCCGACAGAGAGGCCAAGCTGTTCTGTCTCGTGGTCCTGGGCGCGATTGCGCACCACACGTTGCAGCACGGCGCGGTCCAGACCCATTTCCTGAGCGCGGGCAAAGGGCAGGGCCTGTCCGGTTTGCTGTTCCAATGCGCGGATTTCGTTCTGGATCTGGCGGGCATAGGCATCCACGGGGATCGCCTTGTCACCGACAGTGCCGATTGAGCGGATATTGCCGCTGAGGTTCACCGCGCCAAAGCCGCCAAGGCCCAACATCAGCAGACCCATCAGGATCCAGATTGCAGTTTTCGAAAGGCTAGAACCTTTGGCCATGTCAGCGCACCTGTAAATTTGTTTGTCGATTGTCTATGCCCTGCGTGGCAGGGGGGCAAGAGCCGGTTACGCCTGTGGCACCGCGGCCAGCCTGTCAAACAGCACAGCAATCCCGTCCGCGTCCAGATTTGCAAAGGCGATCCGCAGTTGGCTGGCACCGCTTGGGTCACTTTCAGGACAGAACATGGTGCCCGGCAGGGTCAGGATACCCGCATCGCGCACCAGACGCGGGGCCAGATCGGCGGAGCTTTCTGCAAAGGGGTGCTGCATATAGGCAAAATAGCCGCCCAGACCCAGCAGTTTCCAGCCCAGCGGTTCCAGCTTGGGCATGTTTGCGGTGATCGCGGCGCGGCGGGCGAGGATTTCGTCGCGCTCTCCGGCCAGCCATTGTTTGAGGTTCTGCATCCCCCAAAGCGCGGCATGTTGGCCCAGTTGCGCCGGACAGATTGCCACGGTGTCGAGAAACTTTTCCACCTCGGCCAGGCGTGCCGCGCTTGAGATCATCGCGCCAACGCGGTGGCCGGTCAGGCGGTAGGCCTTGGAGAAGGAATAAAGGTGGATCAGCGTGTCCTGCCAATCGGGATCCTGGAACAAGGCATGGGGCGGGCCGCTGCGGCTGTCGAAATCGCGGTAGGTTTCATCAAGGATCAGGGCGATGCCCTTGTCGCGGGCCAGATCAAAGAAGCCCTGCACCAGTTCGGCGGGGTATTCGACGCCGCCGGGGTTGTTGGGCGTGACCAGCGCAATCGCACGGGTGGGCCGGGTGATCAGGGCAGCCGCCGCTTGCGGATCAGGCAGCAGATCCGCGCCGGTGGCCAGTGGCACGGAGGTGACGCCGGACATGTCCAGCCACATTTTGTGGTTGAAATACCAAGGGGTTGGCAAGATGACCTCATCCCCCTCGCTGCACAGCATCGCAATGGCGGCGGCGAAGGCCTGATTGCAGCCGGAGGTGATGCAGACCTGTTCGGCATGCACGGTGCCGGCGTAATGCGCAGCGGTTTGTGCGGCCAGTTCGGCCCGCAACTCCGGCAGGCCCAGCACAGACCCGTAGAGATGCGCCTCGTCATTGGTCAGCGCAACATCGGCCATCGCCTGGCGCAAGGGCGCGGGGGGTGGATCAACCGGCGCGGCCTGGCTGACGTTGATCAGCGGGCGATCTGCGGGAAAATTCACGCCCGTGAGCCAGCGGCGGGCCTCCATCACGGGGGGCGGGAAAGTGGCGGCGGTGCGTGTTAGGGTCATGTGCGGCTCATGGGTGAGAGTGCGGGAGAGTATTTAAGGCCAAAAAGGGGGCGCAGAGGGGTCAGTCCTTGCCGCGGTAAGGCTCGACATATTGCAGGGCCATGTCCCAGGGGAAGAAAATCCATGTGTCCTGGCTGACCCCGGTGATGAAGGTGTCAACCTGCGGCTCGCCTTCGGGTTTGGCGTAGACTGTTGCGAAATGGGCCTGCGGGTAAAGCTGGCGCACCAGTTCGAGGGTTTTGCCGCTGTCCACCAGATCGTCGATGATCAGCACGCCGGTTCCATCGCCCATCACTTCTTTGTCCGGGCATTTGAGCACTTTGGCTTCGCGGCGCTGATCGGCCTTGCCGCCACCGGAATGATAAGACACCACGGAGATTGTATCGACGGTGCGGATGTCCAACTCGCGGGCGACGATCATCGCGGGGGCCATGCCGCCACGGGTGATGGCCACCACAGCACGCCACGCGCCATCATCCGGCCCCTTGCCATCAAGCCGCCACGCCAGGGCGCGGCTGTCGCGATGGATTTGATCCCAGCTGATGTGGAACCCTTTTTCGTGGGGCAGTCTGTTGTCGGTCATGGGGGGTTACCTTTCAAGGAGCAGCCGCAGTCCAAACGCGCCCAGCAGAGAGGCGGCGATGCGGTCAAAAATGGGTTTGAGGCGCAGATATCCTGCCCGTGCAGCAGGGGCGCTGAGGGCGGTGACCAGAATGCCGTAAAACAGCCATTCCAGCGCAAGGTGGTTGAGCACAACAAAGGTGATCTGCCCGGCGCTCAGATCCTTGGGAAAGACCACGAGGATCACGGCGGCGGCGAAGAGCATGGATTTTGGATTGCCGAAGTTCACCAGCAATCCGCCTGCAAAGCTGCGGGCCGAAGGGGTTGGGGCATCGTTAAGAGGGGCGCGGGCGTGGCGCCATGTCTGCACAGCGATCCAGATCAGATAGAGCGCGCCGCCCGCCTTCAAAGCGCCATAAGCCCATGGAAACAGGGCAAAAACGCTTTCCAAACCCAGAAAGGCGGCGAGGGTCCAGCAGGCGGCGGCGGTGCCGAGGCCCATACCAGTCATCATACCGGCCCGGCGGCCTGCACTGACGGTTTTCTTGACGGTGTACAGCATGGCAGCGCCGGGGCTGGCAAGCGCGGCCAGCAGGACGAGATTAAATGCAATCAGGGCTTCAAGAGACATTCAACGGATCCTTCGTGGCGGTTATGACAATGCAATTCGGACACCAAAGAGGCCCAGCAGCACGCCAAAGACCCTTTCTGCACCAGTCTTGATCCGCACATAGACGCGGCGCGGTCCCGCGCGGGAAAACAGTAAGGAAAGCGCGGCATACCAGCCGGTTTCGATGGCAAAGATCATGGCAAGCACGACCAGCGCCTGCATCAGGGTCAGGTCTGCGGGCAACACGCCGGTGAACACAGCGGCGAAATAGGCGAGCGCCTTGGGGTTGGCCAGATTGGTCCAGATGCCCAGTCGCAGGATGGACAGCGTGCTGCGCGGAAGTTGCGTGCGGGTCTCGGGCAAGGGCGCCGCGGCATTGCGCCAAAGGGAGAGGGCGATCCAGATCAGGAACAGCCCGCCAGCCACCCGCAGCCCCGTTTGCAGCCACGGCATGATTTCGAACACCAAAGACAGGCCAAGCAGGGCAGCCACGGCCCAAAGCAGCACACCAACCGCAAGGCCGACGCTGAGGGTCAGTGCGGGTTTGGCACCCTCAACCGCCGCCGTGCGGATCGTCAGAACCGCGGCAGGGCCGGGGCTCATTGCGATCAAAAGCTGCACAAGGGCAAGGCTGGCGAGTGCGGTTGCCGTCATTCCTTGCTCATGTCCGGTGCATCCACCGCCTTCATACCCACGACGTGATAGCCTGCATCGACGTGCAGGTTCTCGCCCGTGGTGCCGGAGCCCAGATCGGAGATAAGGAACAAGGCCGCCTTGCCCACATCATCAATGGTCACATTGCGGCGCAGGGGCGAGTTGTATTCGTTCCACTTCATAATATAGCGGAAATCGCCAATACCGGAGGCGGCCAGCGTTTTGATCGGACCGGCAGAGATTGCGTTGACGCGAATGCCGTCTTTGCCCAGATCCTCGGCCAGATATTTCACAGATGCTTCAAGCGCGGCCTTGGCCACACCCATGACGTTATAATGCGGCATGACCTTTTCTGCGCCGTAATAGGTGAGCGTCAGGGCGCTGCTGCCGGGCGACATCATCTTTTCCGCGCGTTGCATCACGGCGGTGAAAGAATAGACAGAGATATCCATCGACATGGCAAAGTTGCCGCGGCTGGTGTCGACATAGCGCCCGCGCAATTCGTTCTTGTCGGAGAAGCCGATGGCATGGACCACAAAGTCCAGTTCGCCCCAGCGCTCCTTTAGATCGGAAAACAGCGCATCCAGCGAGGCCTCATCGCCCACATCGCAAGGCAGGACAATGTCACTGCCCAATTGTGCGGCCAGTGGATCAACGCGTTTTTTCAAAGCATCGCCCTGATAGGAAAAGGCCAGTTCTGCCCCGGCATCGGCCAGTGCGCGTGCGACGCCCCAAGCGATGGATTTGTCGTTGGCGAGGCCCATAATCAGCCCGCGTTTGCCCTGCATCAAGTCGTTCGCCATAGTGCTGCCTCACCCTGAAAGTCATTAACAAAGCCACGTTTAGGGGATTGTGACCATGCCATCAAGCGCCGCGCGGCGCATATGTCCAATTGACCTTTGCGTTGCTGCCGTATGTCTATTGCGTTAGCGATTTGGAAATCCCGGCGCTGTCGGGGCAAAGCATGGATGAGTATCACAATGGAAAAACGTACAGGTCTGTTTGCGGGTGACGATCCCTTTGAGATTGCCCGCCGCTGGTTGGCAGAGGCCGAACCGGCCGAAGTGAATGATCCCAATGCGATTGCCCTGTCGACAGTGGATGCCGATGGAATGCCCAATGCGCGGATGGTTCTGCTGAAAGAAATCGAGGCGGATGCCTTTGTTTTTTATACAAATTACGAAAGCGCAAAGGCGCAGGAGCTGGACAGTGCGGGCAAGGCGGCCTTTGTAATGCATTGGAAATCCCTGCGCCGCCAGGTGCGGGCGCGGGGGCTGATCACCCGTGAGGATGGGCCAAAGGCGGATGCCTATTATGCGTCGCGGTCGCTCAAGAGCCGGTTGGGCGCCTGGGCCTCTGAGCAGTCGCGGCCGCTCAGCAGCCGGGCCGCACTGATGGCCGAAGTCGCCAAAATAACGGCCAGCAAAGGGCCGAATCCCCCGCGTCCACCCTTTTGGGGGGGATACCGGTTGACCCCGCTGGAGATCGAACTGTGGGCGGATGGAGATTTCCGTCTGCACGACAGATTCCAGTGGCGTCGCGCAGCCCCGGACGCCCCTTGGAGTGTGACACGCCTGAACCCGTGATGTGATAGGACATAGATCACGGGCTAAATTTGATGCAAAACAGAAAAAAATGTCTAATGTCGTCCAGATAACGAAGCCGTGAACGGCAAAACAGCAATGGTTGAGATGTGTCACAAGACAACCCTGAAATACCCCAGGTTGATCCGCAGCCGCTGACCGGAGTGGTCAAATGGTTCGACCCTGTCAAAGGCTTTGGCTTTGTCATTTCGGATCATGGTGGGCCGGATATTTTGTTGCATGTCAACGTGTTGCGAAATTTTGGCCAAAGTTCCGTTGCGGACGGGGCCAAGATAACCTTTCACGCCCACCAGACAGATCGCGGCGTTCAGGCGGCAAGCATCACCGAGATCATTCCACCTGAGGGTGCGCAGGCGGCGGTGCTGACAGACATCGGAGATCTGGATGCGCAGGCGATGGCGGATACGCCGTTGCAACCGGCGCGTGTCAAATGGTTTGACAAGGCCAAGGGATTTGGATTTGCCAATGTCTTTGGCAAGGACGAAGATGTGTTTTTGCACGTCGAAGTGTTGCGGCAATCGGGCTTGTCCGATCTGCAACCGGGAGAAGCTTTGGCGATGCGGGTGATCAATGGTAAACGCGGCGTTATGGCCGCTGAGGTGCAGGCATGGGAAGCAGCAATTGGATCAGACGAGGGTGGCGGCACCTAGGCGGGGCGGCGGCTCTGTCGCTTTTGCCACTCGGTGCCTTCGCGCAGGACATCTGCCAAGACGACACCGTCAGCTTGCGCGGCGACTGGGGGCAGGCCCGTTTCAACGTTGAAATTGCCGATGATCCCGCCGAACAGGCGCAGGGATTGATGCACCGCGAAGAACTGGCGGCCAGCGCAGGCATGCTCTTTGTCTACCCGGCGCCGCAGACTGCGCAATACTGGATGCGCAACACGCTGATTCCCCTCGATATGCTGTTTGTCGACGCGCAGGGCATTGTGCAGCACATTCACCATCAGGCGATTCCCCTGGATGAGACGCCGATTTTTGGCGGGGATCAGGTGCTGGCGGTGCTGGAGATCAACGGCGGAATGGCCAAAAAACTGGGGATAACCGAGGGCAGCGCCCTGCGTCATCCGGCCTTTGGCGCCCATGATCCGGCTTGGCCCTGCAATTGATCTCAGAAACTCGCAATCTAGGGCTTTTCATTCAGATCAACTGTGGCTAAAGAGGCCACGTCGGAGCGTGGCGCAGCCTGGTAGCGCACCTGTTTTGGGTACAGGGGGTCGGAGGTTCGAATCCTCTCGCTCCGACCACTTTCACCAGCATCATCAGGGACTTCCACTTTTGTGGGCCGCATGACGGGTGAAGACTTCGCCAGGCTATGATGGCCGCGATTTTTGCCTTTCCGGGTGTTTTTCGGATTCTGCCTGTCCGGGCCGCCTCAGGATCGTGGCGGCGGTACTCCGCTTGGCCCTAACGAATCCAGGTTGAATTGCCCCCCTTGGCAGGGCACCCTTTTGCGATTGTCGGCAATTGACACGCACCTTTGAGGGAACGGAGTTATGGCATCTATTGAAATTGCCGGACGCAGGGTAGGTCAGGACATATCAACCGGCGCAGGGCATCTTGCTTTGATCCTCACCGATGATCAGGGCGCTGAGTTCATCCTCTCGGCCTATACCGATAACACCCTGTTTTCAGGGGAATTATACGTTGAGACACATCAGCAAAGCGCTTGGGTGCCGCGTGCGCTTTCTTCTGAAAGCAGCATAGAAGCGCATCGGATCGACCGCGTCACGCTGGATCTGGGCGGCAGATCCCCCGCCGCCGTGGCCGCGCTGATTGATCAGTTTGCGCTGGCGATGAACGGCCAGACCCTCAGCTACGAGGTGTTCGATCAAAACAGCAATTCGGTGATTGGCTCACTCTTGGATCTGGTCGGGATTGATGTCGATGATGTTCTGCCCAATCCGTCGGGTGTGGGTTGGCTTGGCTTTGTGGCGCGGGACACGCTTATTGAGTTTCCGTTTTCGATTGTCGGCACGGCAGAGGCGGATGTGATCCTGACCCGCGGCTTTGATCAGGAAATTTTTGGTGCGGGCGGTGACGACATGCTGTCCGGCGGGGCCGGTGATGACCGGCTGTCCGGCGGCAATGGGAACGACATTCTGGATGGCGGGCAGGGCACTGATACGGCGGTTGTGTCTGGTGAGAAGGACAGTTTTACGCTGACCGTTGGCCCATCTGGCGTCACGCTGCTGGATCGCAGGGTCGATGGTGAAGGTCTGGATGAATTGACGCGGATCGAGCATCTGGAGTTCGACGGAGGCGCTGACGACGCCGGGGTGAATCTCGCGGCTTTGATGGCGGTGTCCCAAATCGCGCAGAGCGATCTGAGAAGCATCATCGAGCTTTACGTGGCCTATTTCGACCGGGCGCCGGATGCGGAAGGATTGTATTTCTGGGCGGCGGCATTTGCTGATGGTTTGCCGCTAGATAAGATGTCGCAGGAATTTTCCGGTCAGGCCGAAACGCTTTCCCTTTACCCCGTTGGCACCAGCGCGGCTGAATTTGCCACTGCAGTTTATGACAACGTTTTGGGCCGCGCACCGGACACGGACGGCTTCAACTTCTGGGTGGGCCTGCTGGACAGCGGGCAGGTGCAACGCGACGCATTTATCTTGCGGGTGCTGGAAGGCGCCAAGGCCGCGCCGCCCTCCCATCTGGGGCAGGAAATTGAAAATCAACGGCTTGCAGATTTGGCCTTTCTCGAAGCCAAGACGGACATAGGGGCGTATTTCTCTGTGCAGCTGGGCCTGTCCGATCTGCAAAGCGCATCCTCTTCCATGGCCTTGTATGACGGCAGCGATGCGGGTTTTTCTGAAGCAATTGAAGCGATTGATCTGGCGCATCTTGCCGCGCTCGACCCGGAACAGGGTGCTTTCCTGATGCCGATGGCGGGATTCTTGGATGATCTTTTTGCCGTGGCGTGATCCTAGGCCGCAAACGGATCATCGACCACACCCACAACGGAGATCAGGAATTCGCCGTTCTGGGCATCCAAAGCATCTGCATAATAACCATCAATCGCGTTTTTCGCGGCGGTGATGCTGTCTGCACTGCCGTTAAACAGTGTCATGGCTGCGCGAGCATTTTCTACGTCGCTCATGCCTTTGATGGCAGAGAAATAAGTGCCCAGATCGGCCTTGTTTGACAGATAGGCAACATCGGCGGCCTTCTGATCCTTGAAAGCCTGGCTTGCATCCTCCGCCGCCGGGGCTTTTGCTCCTCTGATGATCTCAAGCATGAAGGTTGGCAAGGCCACGGCGCCGCTTTGCAGAACCGATACCCAGAAATCGAGCCCTTCTTGATCAAATGCGCGGCCCAGCACGTTTTGATAGACCTGTTGGGCGAAACCCTGGAGATCGGTGATCTCTTCGCCATAGATGCTGCGGGTTTCGTCCTGATCAAAGAACAGTGCCGCGATCTCTTCCAGGGAGGTGCCGTTGGACAGGGCATTTGCCCAGAAGAACAGCCCCTCGGCATCCGGGGCGCGATTGAAGTAAGCGATATACATCTCGATAAAGGTCGAAAATTCCGCCTGGCTTAGCGTGGTCACATCAGAAAACACATGCAGCGGCCAATCATTGTCGAGAAACGCAAGGGTTTCGATATTGGCGATCTGGTCCGTGCCATCACCATCGGTGCGGCGGTCGTCCACAATGATCCCCTGCTGGCTGAGCGTGATAGAGTAGCTTGCCCGATTTGCGGTAAAGGCCAGCGTGTCGTGATCGTCCAGACCATCAATGAGATCGTTGCCGGAGGTGCCGGTCATCTGGTCAGCGGCTTCGGTGCCGATGATCGGATCCGGTATGGCAAGTGGGGCACTGGCGAGGGTTGCCTCCGTGCCGGTGCTGTCAACGTATTGCAATTGCACGGTAATATCGCGGCCCATCAGCTCTGGTGTAATTTCCAGAATGGGGCCTGTTGCGCCTGTGATGGGCTGTCCGTCGCTGAGCCATTGATAGCTCTCGCTTTGCAGTGCAAGGCCGTCGGGGTCATTCAATTGATCTTTGGACACCTGCAGCACTTGAAACAATCCGGCAGTCCCGGTGATGGCAAGTGTTCCAGTCACCGGCGTGGCCTCGGCCGCAACTGGACCTGTGGCAAGGCTGGTCACTGCCTCCGCCGTGCCGCCCTCATCGTTGTAGGACAGTGAGACGGACAGTGTTGCATCGATGTCAGCGTCGCTGAGGGTGAAGGTGCTGGCGGTGGCTCCGGCAATCTCTGCCCCGTTTCGCAACCATTGATAGGTCATTGTGGCGCTGTCGATCCCGTCCGGGTCGGAAAACTGTGACAGATCGACGGTCAGGGTCTGGCCCACAATGGCAGCGCCGGAGATACGAATGTCCCCTGCGGGCGCATCATTTTCATTCTCGATGGTCACCGTCACGTTTGCCGTATCGGTGCCACCTGTGTCGTCTGCGACGGTATAGGTGAATGTGTCGGTGCCGCTGAAATCGGGATCAGGCGTATAGCTGACTGTACCGTCAGCGTTCAGCGCCACATCCCCATGTGCGCCTTGGCTGACAGACTGGATGCTCAACGGATCGCCCTCTGCATCGCTGTCATTGCCCAGTAGGTCCGCGATGACCAGAACGGCATCTTCTGTGCCGGTGGCCGTGTCATCCTGTGCAACGGGCGGGTCATTGACTGCCTCAATGGTCAGCTCAAAGGCTTGCACCGCGGAGCCACCGTTGCCATCCCTGATGGCGATGTTAATCGCATGGGTGCCGACATCCGCCTGTGTCGGGGTGCCACTCAGACCGCCGGTTGCCGGATCAATAGTCAACCAATCGGGCAGCAGGGTGTTCGCCATGTCGATGGTCGGGATGTCCCCGTCCTCATCGTTAAAGGCCGGGGTGTAGCTGTAGGCAGAGCCTTCGGTCCCCGTCAGGATCGGGGAGGTGTCAAAGACCGGATCATCATTGACGTTCAAAACCTCAATCACAAATTCCTGCGTTGCGGTCAGGCCGCCCGGATCCGAGATAACAAAGCTGAAGCTGTTGCCCTCTGTGCCGACATTCTCTTGCGTGGGGGTGCCTGTCAGCACCCCGCCCACCGGCGTCAGCCAGGATGGCCAGGAGGAGCTGACAAAGCTGAGGTTGTCGTCGTCGGGATCGTCTGCCGTGACGCGGTAAGTGAAGAGCTCGTCTTCGTTGATGGTCAGGGGCGGGACGCTGGTAAACTCCGGCGCGCGGTTGGCAAAGACCCCCAAAAGGGTCACGGACGTGTCGCCTTCAAAGGTAAAGACCCGATATCCGTCTGCATCGACAGTTTCGACCACTGTAGGCGCGCTGCCAAAGCCGACGGTGCCGAATTGATCAATGCCGACCTGAAAATCTGTGATGATATCGTGACCACCGCCCGGAGAGAATTGAAAGATATCCGCACTGCCGCCACCGGTTAGGGTGTCATCGCCGCCCATGCCGTTGATCCGGTTGCTGCCCGTATTGCCAATTATGACATTGCCCACCTCATTGCCAGTTGCGCTGGCGTTGCCGCCCTCGATCAGTGTCAGGTTCTCGATCTGGTTTGCCCCGCCAGCCTCATTCCAGGGCAGCAAGGTCCAACTGATGCTGGAGCGCACTTCGTCAATATCGCCGGTCGCTGTATTGCCGGGGCCCATCACATCGGAGGAAAGCTCGATCGTCTGATCACCAAAGTTGTCGACGATGTAGATCGTCGCGCCGCCGCTGCCTTGCATGTAATCCGCGCCGGTGCCGCCATCGATGTATTGCACTGCGCCGCGTCCGGTTATGCTGTCGTTACCCGCCTCGCCATAGGTGATGGAGTTGTTGCCGGCAGGCAGATCGTCGCCCATGTTGATCAGGTCATCGCCATCGCCGCCGTAGATCACGTCGATGATGGAAAGGTCGTCTTCAGCCACGCCGAGGATTGCGCCATCATGGTCCGGGTCCGGTCCATTCGAGCTTACGATGGTGTCATTGCCGCTGCCGCCCAGGATCGTATCTGCGCCCAGCCCGCCGATGATGCTGTCGTCGTTGTCACCGCCCTCAATCAGGTCATCGCCGCTCAATCCATAGATCGTGTCGTTGCCCGTAAGGCCAAGCAGCGTGTCGTCCGCTTCGGTTCCGACGATCAGGTCGTCGGGCGCGGCCCCGCTGACGCTGTTCAACAGATCTGTAATTTCCAAAGTATAGGTGCCGGTACCTGTCAGCCCGGTTGCGGACAGATAATAGACACCGCTATAGGGCGCATAAAATGTCGTTGCGCTGTTTGTTGTGTCGGCAGAAGCGTCGCCATTGCCGGTACCCACCGCTGCCGTGCCATCGGACAAAAACACACCGGCAAATTCGGGATCGGCCAATGTGCCATCCGCGGTGTCTGCGCCGCGCATCACTATTTCATAGATCCGTCCCGCGATCAGCGTGACCTCGAACCAGTCCGCATCACCGATGACTTCGATCTCGCCGGTGACCGATGTGCCGGGAGTGATTGCACCGGAAGTCAATGTTGTATCGGAGAAATCGTCTGGCATCTAATTGGCTTTCTCAAAATGGCGTCGGCGGGCAATGGTTAATGTCATACAGTCGGCGATGCTGGATCGTCGGTGGATCTATCTGATTTGCCACGCAGATATGATCCTGATCCGGTCTTGCACAAAGTGGCGTACCCTAGACCCAGAGCGCAATAGGGGCCAAGGGAAATTTCATCGGATCAGCGCTGTTTGGCCTTTGTATCCGGCCTCGTCGGGCTGTTTTAGGCCTTCCCTAGATATGGTGTGTTTTGTCGCGAAACCCTCCCAGATGGTGTGACCGGTCTGGGCTGCGCCTTGAGAGATTCGGTGCCGATTCTGTGGGCGCGGCGCAAAAACGGGTGATCTGTGCTGCAAAAATGCGCAAAGGTTAACGTGGGGTTAGCGCCGCCGGGAAGGGCCATTTCTGTAACTGGTTTTTGTGGATAACTTCACCCATCAGATGAGCAATTTTGGCTAAGCCTGCCGGAAACTTCGGTTAATTGGGATGCTGTGACGACCCGTGCCTATAGATCAAGCTGGGGATAGATTGCGCTTGAATCACTTTGGCCGGGTTGGCCCGGCAGGAATATCTTTGGTCAACAATTTCTTTTGGAAATTTTTACAATATTTCCGTTGACCCATTAGGGGTGAATACGTCAGTTTGTGGAGGCCGACGATGACGCCACAATATGTAGTGGATGAAACCGCAAGGGCGCATCGCAGGTGCAGGCAGGTTTAGGACTAAATATCAAAGTCAGATGCTGCGTTTCGGCCGGTCAACAGGTTTGACCGGGCCAATAAACGACTGCGCCATTTTGGCGGTTATGAGGGGCGGAGGCGACCTGCAATGACGGGTGCGGCTCTTGATGTGGACAGCTGGATATGAGGCAGCGACAATGAAGATTGAACGGAATTTCACCAAAGCCGGTCAGGACGCCTACGCGGACCTGGATTTTATCACCACGGTATCGGAAATCCGAAATCCGGATGGATCGGTGGTGTTCAAACTGGACGATGTCGAAGTTCCGTCAAGCTGGAGCCAGGTCGCAAGCGACGTCATCGCGCAGAAATATTTCCGCAAGGCGGGCGTGCCGAGCAAACTCAAGAAAGTTAAAGAAAAGGGCGTGCCAGAGTTCCTGTGGCGCTCTGTTGCGGCTGAGGGCGCCGAGATGGGCGGCGAGATTTCTTCCAAGCAGGTGTTTGACCGTTTGGCAGGCGCCTGGGCCTATTGGGGTTGGAAGGGTGGCTATTTCACCACCGAGGACGACGCCCGCGCCTATTATGACGAAATGCGCCACATGCTGGCCAGCCAACGCGCCGCGCCGAACTCTCCTCAGTGGTTCAACACCGGCCTGCATTGGGCGTACGGCATCGACGGCCCGGCACAGGGCCACTATTATGTCGATCACAAATCCGGCAAGCTGACCCGCTCCAAATCCTCATATGAACATCCGCAGCCGCATGCCTGCTTTATCCAGTCGGTTGCCGATGATCTGGTGGGCGATGGCGGCATCATGGATCTTTGGGTCCGCGAGGCGCGTCTGTTCAAATACGGCTCCGGCACTGGCACCAACTTCTCGTCCCTGCGGGCCGCAGGAGAAAGCCTGTCTGGTGGCGGCAAATCCTCTGGCTTGATGGGATTCCTGAAAATCGGTGACCGCGCTGCGGGCGCTATTAAATCGGGCGGCACAACGCGCCGCGCGGCCAAAATGGTGATCGTCGATGCCGATCACCCCGACATCGAAGAATTCATCAACTGGAAGGTTCTCGAAGAGCAGAAAGTGGCGTCCATCGTCGCAGGCTCCAAGATGCACGAGCAAAAGCTGAACCAGATCTTTGACGCCATCAAAGCATGGGACGGGGCAGAGGCAGACGCCTATGATCCGGCCAAGAATGATCAGTTGAAAGCCGCTGTGCGCGACGCCAAAAAAGTCGCGATCCCAGAGACTTATGTCAAGCGTGTGCTGGATTACGCGAAGCAGGGTCACACCAGCATCGAATTCCCCACCTATGACACCGACTGGGATTCCGAAGCCTATAATTCTGTATCGGGCCAGAACTCCAACAACTCCATCCGTGTCACCAACGCATTTCTCACAGCCGTGGAAAAAGACGCTGATTGGGAACTGATCGACCGGGTGAACGGCAAAGTATCCAAAACCGTCCGGGCCCGCGATCTGTGGGAACAGGTGGGCCACGCGGCATGGGCCTGCGCCGATCCGGGCATCCAGTACCACGACACCGTCAACGAATGGCACACATGCCCCGAGGACGGCGCCATTCGCGGCTCAAACCCCTGTTCTGAATACATGTTCCTTGATGACACGGCCTGTAACCTTGCCTCGATGAACTTGCTGACCTTCCTCAAGGATGGCGAGTTCCAGGTCGAAGACTACATGCATGCCTCGCGTCTGTGGACAGTGACACTGGAAATCTCGGTGATGATGGCGCAGTTCCCGTCCAAAGAGATTGCACAGCGGTCCTATGACTTCCGCACGCTGGGTCTTGGCTACGCCAACATCGGCGGTTTGCTGATGAACATGGGGTATTCCTATGACAGTGATGAGGGCCGTGCCCTTTGTGGTGCGCTGACCGCGATCCTGACGGGCGTGTCTTATGCCACCTCCGCCGAGATGGCGGGTGAGCTGGGCGCGTTTCCGGGCTATGCCAAGAACGACAAACACATGCTGCGGGTGATCCGCAATCACCGTAACGCGGCTTACGGCAATGACACCGGCTATGAAAAGCTGGCGGTCAAGCCTGTGGCGCTTGATCATGGCAACTGCCCGCAGCCGGGTCTGGTCGATGTGGCCATGTCCTGCTGGGATGAGGCGCTGAAGCTGGGCGAGGCCCATGGCTACCGCAATGCGCAGGTTTCCGTGATCGCGCCAACCGGCACCATTGGTCTGGTGATGGATTGCGACACCACCGGGATCGAGCCTGACTTTGCGCTGGTGAAGTTCAAGAAACTGGCCGGCGGCGGTTATTTCAAGATCATCAACCAATCGGTTCCGGCAGCACTTGAAAAGCTGGGCTATGGCTCTGCCCAGATCGAAGAGATTGTATCTTACGCAGTGGGCCACGGCACCATCGGCAATGCGCCGGGCATCAACCACACCACGCTGGCCGGTCACGGCTTTGGTCCCAATGAACTGGCCAAGGTTGACGCGGCATTGGCGCAGGCTTTTGACATCCGGTTTGTGTTCAACCAGTGGACATTGGGAGAAGAGTTCTGCACCCAAGTGCTTGGTATTCCGGCGGAAAAGCTCAATGATCCCACCTTTGACCTGCTGAAATCTCTGGGTTTCTCCCGCAAGGATGTGGATGCAGCCAACGACCATGTCTGCGGCACCATGACCCTTGAGGGCGCGCCGCATCTGAAAGAAGAGCATTACGGCATCTTCGATTGCGCCAACCCATGTGGCAAAAAGGGCAAGCGTTACCTGAGCGTGAACAGCCACATCTACATGATGGCGGCGGCACAAAGCTTTATCTCCGGCGCGATCTCAAAAACCATCAACATGCCAAACGATGCCACCATCGAGGATTGTCAAAAAGCCTATGAGCTGAGCTGGTCCTTGGGCATCAAGGCCAACGCGCTCTACCGTGACGGCTCCAAACTGTCGCAACCTCTGGCGGCGGCGCTGGTTGAGGATGACGATGAGGCGGCAGAGGTGCTGGAAAGTGGCTCCATTCAGGAAAAGGCTGCGGTTCTTGCGGAAAAAGTCGTGGAAAAGGTGATCGTCAAAGAGATCATCAAATCCCACCGCGAGAAAATGCCGGAACGCCGCAAGGGCTACACCCAAAAGGCGGTTGTTGGCGGGCACAAGGTCTATTTGCGCACCGGCGAATACGAAGACGGCAAGCTGGGCGAGATCTTCATCGACATGCACAAAGAGGGTGCCGGCTTCCGGGCGATGATGAACAACTTTGCCATCGCGGTATCGGTTGGCCTGCAATACGGCGTCCCGCTTGAGGAATTTGTCGACGCCTTCACCTTCACCAAGTTTGAGCCCGCGGGCATGGTGCAGGGCAATGAGACCATTCGCAACGCGACCTCGATCCTTGACTATATCTTCCGCGAACTGGCGGTAAGCTATCTGGACCGCACCGATCTGGCCCATGTGAAGCCGCAGGGCGCGACATTTGATGATCTGGGCAAGGGCGAGGCCGAAGAAAACGTGGCCAATGTGTCCGAACTGTCCGAAACCGCTGCGACGCGGTCCCTCGAAGTGCTCAAGCAAATCAGTTCAACCGGATATCTGCGCAACCGTTTGCCGCAGGAACTGGTTGTCCTGCAGGGCGGTCAGGAAGTGACGGCATCCGCGGCAGAAACACTTGTGCCGGAAGTGGCCACTGCCGGCGGCGTTGCGGTGGCGATGTCGACCACCACGGCTGTGGCGTCCGGCTCTGTCACCAGTCTTGATGCCCGGACCAAGGCCAAGATGCAGGGGTATGAGGGTGAAGCCTGCGGCGAATGCGGCAATTACACTCTGGTGCGCAACGGCACCTGCATGAAATGCAACACCTGCGGCGGGACAAGCGGGTGTAGCTAAGAAATTGGGGCATCGGTGATCCGGTGCCTCTTTGCCATGGGTGGGGCGGTACGTTACGTCCCCCCACCTCACAAGGGGCGGGTGCGCTCGCCCCGGACGACGTTCAGGCCGCAGGCAAAAATAAATCTCGAGCGGTTAACATATTGAGCTTGAACGGCGAAACTCAGGGAGAACTCCGGTTCTCCCTTTCTTTTTTCTGTGCGTTACGCGGGCTGACTCCACCTTTGTCTGCGCCAAAGGTTCTGTCAGGGGAGTGTGCGTTCTGAAGAACGC